>ERZ860445.1616-NODE-1616-length-11936-cov-3.358303_pt1 | contig 11936 bp, 8 predicted proteins | sample MGYA00509977_ERZ860445 | MGnify/ENA primary metagenome ERZ860445 (study PRJEB30046, sample SAMN00715233) | human gut metagenome | study: EMG produced TPA metagenomics assembly of the A metagenome-wide association study of gut microbiota in type 2... | reverse complement strand
TCCTGCCGCAGCGTCTCCAGCGGCAGCACCCGCAGCACCAGCGCCGGCAGCTTGGCCTCCTCGGATCCCAGAATGGAGTCCACCGTGATACGGATGATCTGGGGCGTCAGGGCGTTGAGCGCCATGGACAGGCACGCACACAGCAGCGCCGCCGCAAAATGCCCCCAGCAGGGGCGCAGATAGTGCCAGATGAGCCCGGCCTTCTCCCGCCCCGACAGCTTGAATGTCGATCGATTCTCTTCCATAAGCCTCCTTCTCTCTCCCGGCGGCCCGCAGACCGCCTGTCCAAACGCCGCCGGCATCCGGCAGCGTACAAAAAATGCGCCCCCGGACGGGGACGCACACAGAGTACGGTCACATCGGCCCCTTTATCGGGCCGATCCGGCGGCGCACACGATGATCCCCTTACTGGTCAGCTTGATCTTCGTCATGGTGTACGCCTCCTTTCGTTTATAGTGAGTACAGTATAACGCCGTATGAGTATCCTGTCAAGAAAAGTTTTCCGCCCCGGCGGCGGAGAGTCGTCTCCCCCTCTTGCATTTTTGGAAAAATAGGGTATGATATAAGAGAAAAATTGTCCTCTGCCATGGTGGAGGAGAAAAGAAGGGTTGTTTTATGACAAAAATCGACATTGTATCGGGTTTTCTGGGCGCCGGTAAGACCACGCTCATCAAGAAGATGCTCAGCGAGGCCTATCAGGGCGAGAAGCTGGTACTCATTGAAAACGAGTTCGGGGAGATCAGCATCGACGGCGGTTTCCTGAAGGATTCCGGCGTGCAGATCAGCGAGATGTCCTCCGGCTGCATCTGCTGCTCTCTGGTGGGTGACTTCAACAAGGCTCTGCGCCAGGTCCATGAGCAGTTCGCCCCGGACCGCATCCTCATCGAGCCCTCCGGCGTAGGTAAGCTCTCCGACGTTATCGTGGCGGTGGAGAACACCGTTCGGGACGAGCCGGATATGAAGCTGAACTCCTTCGTCACCGTGGCCGACGCCACCAAGGTGAAGGTGTATATGAAGAACTTCGGTGAGTTCTACAACAATCAGATCGAGTCTGCCGGCACCATCATCCTCTCCCGGACCCAGAAGCTGTCTCAGGAAAAGCTGGAGGCCGCCGTGGCTCTGCTGCGGGAGAAGAATCCCCCCGCCGCCATCCTCACGACCCCGTGGGACCAGCTGGACGGCAAGACTCTGCTGTCCGCTGTGGAAAAGGTCTCTCTGGCCGATGAGCTGCTGGCCAGGATGCAGGCCGAGCACGAGGCGGAGGAGGCGGAGCACCACCATCACCACCACGACCATGATGAGCATGATGACCATGACGAGCATCACCATCATCATGACCACGACGAGGACGAGGGCCACTGCTGCTGCGGCCATCACCACGACGATGATGACGATGACGACGAACATGAGCATCACCATCACGAGGGCTGCTGCCACCATGACCACGAGGAACATGACCACCATCATGACCACGACGAGCATGAGCATCACCATCACCATGACGGCGAGTGCGACGACCCGGAGTGCTCCTGCCACCACCATCACCACCACGCCGACGAGGTGTTCACCAGCTGGGGCGCCGAGACGGTCCACTCCTACACGGAGGAGGACATCCGCCGCATCCTGACGGCGCTGGATACCGGCGACTACGGCGCCATCCTCCGGGCCAAGGGCATCGTTCCCAGCGGCGGCAAGTGGCTGCACTTCGACTATGTCCCTGAGGAGCAGGACGTCCGCTACGGCACCGCCGACTACACCGGCCGCCTGTGCGTCATCGGCGCCCAGCTGAAGGAGGACAAGCTCAAAGAGCTGTTCAGCCTGTAACACCTGTAAGGAGCGAGGAACTATGGATATTCCTGTCTATCTCATCGCCGGGTTTCTGGATTCCGGAAAAACCGGCTTCATCAACGGTATCCTCCGGGACGGCTTTGCCGAGGAGGACCGCACCCTGCTGATCTGCTGCGAGGAGGGGGAGCTGGAGTACGACCCCCGTGTGCTGGGCAATGTGTTCACCTACACGGTGGACGAGCAGAGTCAGCTGACTCCGGAGCTGTTCAAGAAGCTGGAGAAGCAGTACCGGCCCAAGCAGGTCATCATCGAGTATAACGGTATGTGGATGATCGAGCCTCTGTACCGGGACGGCCTGCCTGCCAACTGGATCCTCTACCAGATCATGTGTCTGGTGGACGCCAGAAGCTTCGAGATGTATGTGAAGAATATGGGCCAGCTGATGATGGAGAAGATCAGCAACGCCGATATGCTGATCTTCAACCACTGCAACGAGGAGCTGCGGGCCCAGCTCCGCAGCCGCAACCTGCGGATGGTGAACCGCCGGGCCGATATCTATCTGGAGAACGAGGACGGCACCAGTGAGGAGTACGTCACTCCGGAGATGTCCCCCTTCGATCTCTCCGACGGCCATCTGGATGTGCCGGACGACGACTACGGTGTCTGGTATGTGGATATGATGGACAACCCCGACCGCTATGACGGTGTCACCGTGCGGTATAAGGCCGTCATGTGCCACTCCAAGAAGTTCAAGGGTGTCCACTGCCCCGGCCGCTTCGCCATGGTCTGCTGCGAGAACGATATGCAGTTTTTGGCTCTGGTGGCCAAGGGCGAGGGGCTGGAGAGGTTCAAGAACCGCCAGTGGGTGGAGATCACCGCCACGGTGAAGAAAGAGGCCAATGACGCCTATCAGGGCGAGGGCCCGGTGCTGTATGTCACCGCCATCGCCCCCTGCGAAAAGCCCAAGGAGGAGGTCGTCTCCTTCTGACGATCCTCCGGCCTAGTTGTGTGTAAACCATGTGAAAGAGAGAAAAGGAGAACTACCCCATGACTCAAAAAGAAAAGACCTTTCTGGACCAGACCGCCCAGCGTCTGCATCTGACGGTGGACGGCGAGAGCAGCATCCTCTTCGGCAGCGTCGGCGGCTACCAGACCATGCTCTGGCGCAACGATCAGGGCCTTGCCGTTATGACCCTGTCCCTGCACAAGCTGGGGCAGGAGCCGGATCAGTCCGCCATCCGGCAATTCGTCAAGGGGACCCGTCTGGTGACGGGCGTCTCCGTCCGGCGCAGCCGGGTGGAGCTGACCCTGAATGTCCGCTTCGGCAATCCCAATCAGGTGGAGAAGCTGGCGGAGGCCGTAGCCGCCGTGGTGGAGTTCCTGCACGCCTCCGGCTATGATAACTGCTGCCAGAACTGCGGCAGCGCCGTGGAGACGGACCCCTGCATCATGACCGGGGTCCCCTCCCTGCTGTGTGACAGCTGCTACCAGCAGCTGGGCCATCTGCAGGAGCAGAACCAGCAGGCGGAGCTGGGCAAGAAGGAGAACGTGGTGGCCGGCACCGTGGGTGCGCTGCTGGGTTCTCTGCTGGGCGTGGCGTGCATCGTGCTGCTGGGCCAGCTGGGCTACGTGGCGGCAGTCAGCGGTATCGTCATGGCCATCTGCACCATGAAGGGCTATGAGCTGCTGGGCGGCCGGTTCTCCACCGTGGGTCTGGTGGTCAGCATCGTGCTGATGCTGGGCATGACCTACGTGGGCTACCAGCTGGATTGGTCCGTCGCCGTCTATAACGAGCTGAAGGACTACTACGAGCTGAGCCTGTTGGACTGCTTCCGCATGATCCCGGAGATGCTGCGTCAGGAGATCATCGATTCCTCCACCTACATCGGGGAGCTGGTGAAGCTGTATGCCTTCACGCTGCTGGGCGCCATCCCCACGGCCATCAGCTCCATGAGAAGCCGGAAGCTGAAGAAGGTCACTTACCGTCTGCGCTCCCAGCGCACCAACGCCGCCCCGGAGCTGTAATAAACCAAAAAAACAGGAGGCCGCAGGCATTGTCTGCGGCCTCCTGTTTATTTGTTTCGCCTTGGCTTACGCCTGATAGAACAGCTCCGCCAGATCGGCGGTGATATCCTCCGTCCAGCTGCACATGGTCACGCAGCACATATAGCCCTCCTGCTTGATGCACACCAGCGTCTCATACATGGGGACGCCGTCCATCTCGCCGGAGATAACAGCGCCCTCCCGAACCAGACCGGCGAACTGCACCGGAGTCTGCTCCACCTTCACGTTGGATAGCCCCATGGAGGCCAGAGCATCTTCCAGCTTGGGTACGGCGATCTCCAGATAGCCCGCCTCGTCCAGCAGCTTGCCGTACAGAGCGCCCAGATCCTCATACACCACGTTTATGGTCACAAGGCCCTCCATGGCGCTGGCGAACATATCATAGGTGCTCTTGCCATCCTCCATGGCCTTCTGCATCTCCTCGCTGCTCTCGGCCACCACGCCGGACAGCTCTGCCAGCTGCTCGTCGGTGTAGTAGGTCCAGTCATCGCTCAGCTGGCAGCCGATGCCCACGAAGGTGTTGGTGTAAATGCCGTTTTCAATCGTGCCACGCTGGAAGCCGGATTGGCTGTCGCCGCCGTCTCCGTCCTTCTTACCGCAGGCGGCCATGCTCAGCACCAGTACCAGCGCCAGCAGCAGACCTGCGGCCCGTTTCATCTGCTTCATCGCTTCTCTTTCCTCCGAATCATGTATTTGGGGGTCGCTATACCATATGGTATACATCCATCCTACCATATTTCGACACAGCCTGCAAGAGAAAAGCGCATCAGGGGCGGGCGCAAATGCGCCCGCCCCTGATGCGTCTGCCCCGCAGACTTCCGCTACAAGTCCTCCAGATCGTCCTTTCCCAGACGCATGGTGCGCCAGCGCTCCGGCAGCTCCGGCCCGATGAGAGGAAACAGATTCTCCGTGTGGGAGGTGGGCTGGATGTTGTAGGTGCCGTACTGGTTTACCAGATCGAAGGTGCTCTCCGGAACGCCGGGAAAGTCGTGGATATCCGGCGCCGGGTCGTGAAAGGGCTTTTTCTTTCGCATGGCATGGACCTCCTGTTCTTGGCTGCCGTCGGTCGTGACGGCAGGGATAGTATGCCCCATTTTGGGCGCTTTGGGAGGGTTGTCAGCCGGGGAAAAATCTGTTATAATCAATTTTCCGAGAGAGTATGTGCAGAAGAGACGGAGGTATGTATGGCAAATTTTACCAAGCAGGCCATTGAAACGGCGTTTTTGCAGCTGCTCAACGAAAAACCTCTGAACAAGATCAGCGTTCGGGATATTGTGGAAAAATGCGGCATCAACCGCAACTCCTTTTACTACCATTTTCAGGATATCCCCTCCCTCATCGCTGAGATCATCACCTCCTACACCGACCAGCTCATTGAGGAGTACCCCACCATCTCCACGCTGGACGAGTGCTGCGAGATGGCCTTCCGCTACGCTCTGCAAAACCGCAGCGCCGTGATGCACATCTACCACTCCGTGAACCGTGACCTCTTCGAGGAGAGCACCATGCGTCTGTGCGAGTACGCCGTCACCACCTACATCGATACCGCCTTCCCCCAGCACCAGCTGCCGGAGGCGGACCGCCGGGCGGTGATCCGCTTCATCAAGTGCCAACTCTTCGGAATGTGCATCGACTGGATCAGCGGCGGGATGCAGGATGAGGCGCTGGAGGAGCTGCGGCGTATCAGCCGCCTGTGCCACGGCCTGCCGGAGCTCATCATCGAGCGCAGCCGGGAGGACCATTGAAAATTTAGGCAAATACCCCCTGACTGCCTAAAAACTGGGCAATTTGCGTCCGGGTGTCTGACTTTCAGACACCCGGCATTTTTTGTCCATTTTCTCCCGCCGCCGAAAGCGGTAAACTCAGACCATCAAAAGTGAGGGAGATGCGTATCATGCGTTCTGTGACCCCTATGCGAGCGGCCAAAACAGGATACATCATCATGTCGGTGCTGCTGTGCGTGCTGGGCGTGGTGCTGTTTGTATGGCCCGGCGTGTCGGTGGCCGTCATCGGAGAGCTGCTGGGCATTGGGATGATCGTGTTTGGTGCCGTGAAGGTGGCGGGGTATCTGTCCCGTGACCTGTTTCGGCTGGCCTTCCAGTACGATCTGGCCTTCGGCGTGCTGCTGATGGCCTTGGGCATCGTAACACTGACCCATCCCGGCGAGACCATCGGCTTTCTGTGCGTGGTGTACGGCATTCTGGTGCTGTCGGACGGGCTGTTCAAGGTGCAGATCGCCGTGGACGCCAAGCGCTTCGGCATCGACCGCTGGTGGGCCATCCTGCTGGCGGCGGCGTGCGCCGGTGTGCTGGGCGTGCTGCTGGTGCTGCGGCCCGGCGAGGGGGCGCAGGCGCTGACCATGCTCCTGGGTGCGTCGCTGTTTCTGGACGGCGTGATGAATCTGCTGGTGGCTCTGCTGACGGTGAAGATCATCCGCCACCAGCAGCCGGACGTCATCGAGACAGACGAATTTGAGATCAAGTGAGAAAGGAACGAGATGCAATGGGATTGTCTAAAGCGGTGGTAAAAAACCGTGTTCTGATCCTGATGATCGCATTGATCCTGCTGGTGCCGGCGGTGTTTGGGATGCTGGGTACCCGGATCAACTACGATATGCTGGATTATCTGCCCAGCGACATGGATACCGTCATCGGGCAGGAGACGTTGAAGGAGGACTTCGGCAAGGGAGCCTTCTCCTTCATCGTGGTGCAGGATATGCCGGTGCAGGAGGTGGCCCAGCTGAAGGAGAAGATCCAGCAGGTGGACCACGTGGAGAGCGTGTTGTGGTACGATTCCGTGGCGGACCTCTCCATCCCCATGGAGCTGCTGCCGGATAAGCTGTATAACGAGTTCAATACCGATGACGCCACCATGCTGGCGGTGTTCTTCGACTCCGCCACCTCGGAGGACGTGACCATGGACGCCATCCGTGAGATCCGCTCCATCGCCGGCAAGCAGTGCTTCGTGTCGGGTATGTCGGCACTGGTGACGGATCTGAAGGACCTGTGCGAGCAGGAGGAGCCTATCTATGTGGCGCTGGCCGTGGCCTGTGCCTGCGCCGCCATGATGCTGCTGCTGGACGGCTGGCTGGTGCCCTTCGTGTTTCTGGCCAGCATCGGCATGGCCATCGTGTATAACCTTGGCAGCAACTTCTTTCTGGGAGAGATCTCCTACATCACCAAGGCCCTGTCTGCGGTGCTGCAGCTGGCTGTGACCATGGACTACTCCATCTTCCTGTGGCACAGCTACAACGAGCAGCTGACCCTGCAGAGCGACCACAAGGAGGCCATGGCGGTGGCCATCCACAACACCTTTACCTCCGTCATCGGCAGCTCTGCCACCACCATTGCCGGCTTCATCGCCCTGTGCTTCATGTCCTTCACGCTGGGCCGTGACCTGGGTATCGTCATGGCTAAGGGCGTGCTGCTGGGCGTGCTGGGCTGCGTGACCATCCTGCCGTCCCTGATCCTGGTGCTTGATAAGCCTCTGCAGCGGACACGGCATAAGTCCCTGATCCCCGATATGGGAGGCTTTGCCAAGGGCGTGTGCAAGATTTTCCCCGTGTTTTTGGTGATCTTCGCCCTGCTTGTTGCCCCGGCCTACATCAGCTATGATAAGACCAACGATGAGGTGTACTACGACATGGGCCAGTGCCTGCCGGAGGACATGGAGTACGTCATCGCCAACAAGAAGCTCTCCGAGGAGTTTGACATCGCCTCCACCCATATGCTGCTGGTGAACGCCGATCTGCCGGACAGCGACGTCCGGGCCATGATCGACGAGATGGAGCAGGTGCCGGGCGTGAAGTATGTGTTGGGCATGGAGAGCGTGGTAGGTCCCATGATCCCCATGGAGGTGCTGCCGGATTCCGTGCGCTCCATGCTGGAGAGCGACCAGTGGGAGCTGTTGCTCATCAACTCCGAGTATAAGGTGGCCTCCGATGATGTCAATCAGCAGATCGATCAGCTGAACGCCATCCTGAAAAAGTACGACGAGGGCGGAATGCTCATCGGTGAGGCCCCCTGCATGAAGGACATGATCGAGACGACGGACCACGACTTCAAGGTAGTCAACGCCATCTCCATCGCCGCCATCTTTATCATCATCACGCTGGTAGAGGGAAGCTTCTCCCTGCCCTTCATCCTGATCGCCGTCATCGAGCTGGCTATCTTCATCAATCTGGGCCTGCCCCATGTGCTGGGTCAGTCGCTGCCTTTCATCGCCCCCATCTGTATCAGTACCATCCAGCTGGGCGCTACGGTGGACTACGCCATCCTGATGACCACCCGCTACAAGGCGGAGCGGCTCAATGGCGAGGACAAGAAGAAGGCCGTCATGACCGCCCTGCGGACCTCGGCCCCTTCCATCATCGTCAGCGGCATGGGCCTGTTCGCCGCCACCTTCGGCGTGGCGCTGTATTCCAACATCGATATCGTGGGCTCCATGTGTATGCTGATGGCCCGTGGCGCTATCATCAGCGTGCTGCTGGTGCTGCTGGTGCTGTCGGCTCTGCTGATCCTGTGCGACGGCATCGTGTGCCGCACCACCCGTGGTATGACCCATCTCATTGGTAAACAGGAGGTTGTAAAATGAAAAAGAATAAATTTCTGGCTGTGATCTTAGCCATGGCGGTGGCCGTAGGCGCCGCCGGCGTCACCACCTACGCCGTGGGCAAGGACGCCAATGATACCGAGGCCCCGTCCGCCGTGGTGACGGCTGCCTCCGCCTCCGACACGGAGGCCGTCAAGGACGAGACGGTTTACGTCATGACCGCTGCCGACGGCAGCACCCAGAAAATTCTGGTCAGCGACTGGATCAAGAACGCCCTGCCTGCCGAGGCCCAGAAGGCCATCGAGAGCCTGAACGACGCCCAGCAGGTGAAGGACGACTGCTGGACCGGCACCATCCAGAAGGAGCTGCCGGTGAGCATGAGCATCCACTATACCTTGGACGGCAAGACCGTCACCCCCAGCGAGCTGGCGGGCAAGAGCGGCAAGGTGACCATCCGCTTCGAGTATGAAAACAACCAGTATGAGGTGCGTACCGTCAACGGCGTCAGCCAGAAGGTGTATGTCCCCTTCGTGGCCCTTACCGGTGCCCTGCTGGATACCTCCCACTTCTCCAATGTCACCGTCTCCAACGGTAAGCTCATCAACGACGGCGACCGCATCGCCGTCATGGGCATGGCCTTCCCCGGCCTGCAGGAGGATCTGGGCATCAGCAAGGAGCAGCTGGACCTGCCCGACTATGTAGAGATCAGTGCCGATGTGACGGACTTTACGCTGGAGACCACCCTCACCGTCGTCTCCAACAGCCTCCTCAACGAGGTGGATACCGACGACCTTACCTCCGGCGATCTGGGGAGCCTGTCCGATTCTCTGGGCAAGCTCACGGATGCCATGGATCAGCTGATGGACGGTTCCTCCCAGCTGTATGACGGACTCTGCACGCTGCTGGACAGCTGCGGACAGCTGTCTGACGGCGTGGATCAGCTGACGGACGGTCTGGATCAGCTCAGCTCCAACAGCAGCGCCCTGAACGCCGGGGCCAAGCAGGTCTTTACCTCCCTGCTGGCTATGGCCGATGAGCAGCTGCAGCCCCAGCTGGCGCAGGCGGGCATCACCATCCCCTCCCTGACCATTGACAACTACACCACCGTGCTGAGCGGCGTGCTGGCCCAGCTGGACGAGGCCGGTACGCTGGCCGAGCAGGCCGCCCGTGAGCAGGTGACTGCCGCCGTGGAGGCCGCACGGGATCAGATCCGTGCCGCTGTGACCGAGGCCGTGCAGCAGCAGGTAACGGCGCAGGTGACGGAGCAGGTGCGCCAGCAGGTGCTGGGGCAGGTGCTCAACGCCATGGGCTACACCATGGAGCAGTATCAGCAGAGTCCTGAACTGAAGGCGCAGGTGGATGCCGCCGTAGAGATGCAGGTGCAGACTCCGGCTATGCAGCAGACCATCTCCGAGAATGTGACGGCCCTTATGGGGACGGAGGAGATCCGGCAGAAGATCGACGCCGCCACGGAGCAGCAGGTGCAGCTGAAGATCGAGGAGACCATGGCCTCCGACGAGGTGCAGCAGAAGATCATGGCCGCTACGGAGCAGGCCTCCGCCGGTGCCGTGCAGATCCGCAGCCTGAAGCAGCAGCTGGACCAGTACAACGTGTTCTACATGGGCCTGAATAGCTACACCGCCGGTGTGGATCAGGCTGCCGCCGGTGCTCAGCGGCTCCAGAGCAATATGCCCGCCCTGCTGGATGGCGTGAAGCAGCTGCGGGACGGCGCCATGCAGCTCTCCGATGGATTGAAGCAGTTCAATGAGGAGGGCGTGGAGAAGCTGGTCAGCGTGCTGGGCGACGACGTGGAGGGTCTGGCGGAGCGCCTGACCGCCACGGTGGAGGTCTCCCGCAACTACCGCAGCTTCTCCGGTCTGACGGACGGCATGGACGGCGCTGTGCGCTTCATCTACCGCACCGAGGCTGTGGAAAAGGCCGAGTGATTCCGTTTCCCTACAGAGTAAGAAGGCGGCAGCCCATAGGGCTGCCGCCTCAGCGTATCGAAAAAGTCTTTTCGACACGCTGAGGCATTTTTCAGAACTTCAAAAAAGTTCTGAAAAATGGGGATCATCATCGTGCAGGACACCCTTCCCGGGTTTCCCGCACACACCCTTCCTCCCCGTTGACGAGAGGTTCTCACTTTTCTCGACAGACTCAGGCGGCAGCCCATAGGGCTGCCGCCTTTGGCGTCGGGAGGGCATTGCCCGCCATCCTCTCCGTCATCGCAAAAGCCCGCCGCTGGCGGGCTTTTGTGCGCTCTTGGAGGCCCTTCCGCACCCTCCCCGCACCCAACGGAGGTGGGCGGCATACAATGGTCTATCCTTAGGGAAGGGGGAGGCGTGGTGGAGCATACATATACCGTGGCGCTGGCGGGAAACCCCAATGTGGGAAAAAGCACCGTGTTCAACCGCCTGACAGGGCTGCGCCAGCACACGGGCAACTGGCCCGGCAAGACCGTGGAGCGGGCAGAGGGGTATTTTTCGCAGGCGGGGCAGCGGTTCCGGCTGGTGGATCTGCCGGGGACCTATTCTCTGGCGGCGGATTCGCCGGAGGAGGAAGTGGCCGGGGCGTTTTTGCAGAGCGGGCAGGCGGATGCCGTCATTGTGGTAGTGGACGCCTCCTGCCTGCGGCGGGGGCTGATCTTGGCCCTACAGCTCCGCCAGCAGACCCAGCGGCTGGTGCTGTGCGTGAATCTCATGGACGAGGCGGCCCGCCGGGGTGTCACGCCCCAGATCCGGCGCTTGGGGCAGCTGCTGGATGTGCCGGTGGTGGCCACCGCCGCCCGCAGCGGGAAGGGCTTGGCGGAGCTGCGGCATCAGGCGGCGGAGGTGTGCCGCCGGGAGCCATGGGAGGACGGCTGGAAGCTGACCTACGCCCCTCCGGTGGAGGCGGCGCTGGGACTGCTGGAGACGGGAATGTCCCGCCGCCGGGCCGTGGCGCTGCTGTGGGGAAGCCCGCCCACAGAGGGGGAACAGTCCCTGTGGCAGCGGGCGCAGCAACGGCTGGGAGCGCTCTCCGGGCAGGCCCTGCGGGACAGCCTGACAGCGTCGGTGGTGGCGCTGGCGGAGGAGATCGGGCGGCAGTGCGTCCGGTGCGCCGGGCCAGACCCCCACGCCCCGGACCGGCGGCTGGATCGGCTGCTGACCTCCCGGCTTACAGGCTTTCCGGTGATGCTTCTGCTGCTGGGGCTGGTGTTCTACCTGACCATACAGGGGGCCAATGCCCCCTCCCGGCTGCTGAGCCGGTGGCTGACGGCGCTGGAGGAACCACTGCGGGGTCTGCTGGCAGGAGCGCCGTGGTGGGTGCAGGGGGCTGTGGTGGACGGCATCTACCGGACGGTGGCGTGGGTGGTGGCGGTGATGCTGCCTCCCATGGCCATCTTCTTCCCCCTGTTCACGCTGCTGGAGGACGCCGGGTATCTGCCCAGAGTGGCCTTCTGCATGGATCGGTGCTTCCGGGCGGCGGGCGCCTGCGGGCGGCAGAGCCTCACCATGGCCATGGGCTTCGGCTGCAACGCCTGCGGCGTCACC
>ERZ860445.1614-NODE-1614-length-11953-cov-14.692721_pt1 | contig 11953 bp, 6 predicted proteins | sample MGYA00509977_ERZ860445 | MGnify/ENA primary metagenome ERZ860445 (study PRJEB30046, sample SAMN00715233) | human gut metagenome | study: EMG produced TPA metagenomics assembly of the A metagenome-wide association study of gut microbiota in type 2... | reverse complement strand
GTCTGAACTTTTATGAAATTCAATCTTCGTCAGAAAAGTTTAGACGACTTCAATACTCACACTCGAATTAAATATCTATTGTATGTTTCAAAATCCATTATTTCATAGCGTTTTAACGGTAATCATCCTTCTGCTGTGTCCCATCATGCTGGTGGCGCAGGAAGAAGCAACCAAGCCCAAGACTGTGATACTGTCGGGCTGTGTCAGAAACAGCTTTACGGGCTATGGCGAGGGAGGCGCAAGTGTGAGTGTGTACCGCGAGGATGGCAGCGTAGTAGCACCCTGGTGTATGCTACTGACTTTTGGCGACCGCGACCGAAAAGGCAATGAATTCCGGGTGGAAGTTCCGGTGGGTAAATACCGCATTCATGTGGAGTGTGAGGGGTATAAGCCTTTGGACTACTGGTATGAAGTGAAAAGCATCAAAAGAAAGCAGATGATTAAACTGCCTGACCTGATGATTCAAAAGGATTTTACAGCAGTAGATGAGGACAAAAATGTGCAACTCGGCGAGGCTACCGTGAGTGCTACAAAAATCAAAATGTACTACAAGGGCGACACCTTGGTTTACAATGCGGCGGCCTTTAAACTGCCCGATGGGTCGATGCTCGACGAACTGATTCGCCAATTACCGGGAGCTGAACTGAAAGGCAATGGCGACATTTTTATCAACGGACGGAAACTCGACTATCTGATGCTCAACGGTAAGGACTTTTTTAGCGGCAACAACAAGGTGATGCTTGAAAATCTGCCTTATTACATCATTGACAAACTAAAGGTGTATGAAGAAAGCAGCCTGCGCAGTCAAGCTCTTGGACACGAGGTGGATGCCAAACTGTATGTGATGGACGTGCAGGTGAAAAAGGAGTATGCCATTGGTTATTTCGGCAATGCTGAGGCTGCCGGTGGTACACACGATCGCTATTTGGCCCGACTCTTTGCCATGCGCTTTTCGGATTACTCGCGCCTTTCTTTTTTCGGAGGGTCGAATAACTTGAACGAGAGCCGGAAACCGGGGGCTGATACCGAATGGAAGCCTTCGGACAACATTACGGGTACGGAAACGCGCCATCATGCGGGCTTCGACTTTCTGTGTGAAAACAGGGAGGAAAACTGGAAAGAAATGGCCAATGCCATGGTGACGTGGAATGAAGCAAAACATGAAGATAGGGTGTTCAGCGAAAAATTCCTGTCGGGGGGCAATACCTTCGGCCGGGGACATTCTGTGCAAACAAACAATGGTTTTGAGGTAAGTGCCAATAATAATTTTACGCTGAAAAAGCCTTTTTTCCTGGATTTGAAAACGGCTTTGCTTTATCAGAAAAACAAAAAGTTGGGGCTTTCGGCTTCGACCGGCTACAATGGTCACCCTGACAGCCTTTATACCGATACGCTCAACCTGCAGCAGGACGAGTGGAAAGGCAATGACTGGCGGATTCAGCTGAATCAGTCGGCACAGTTCTTGCGTAATCTCTCTAACGGCGATGACTTGGAAGTGGGGGCTAAAGTAAAGTACGACCGCTCAATGGGTGATGACTTTTCGCTTTACAGCCTGCGTTACTACAATGGTTCGGGCCCTGACGATGCGCGCCACCGCTATAACGATAATGCTGCCAACAGCTACGTTTATTCGGGCAATGCACTTTACCGCATCAACTTTTCGAAAAAAATGAAGTGGGAATTTTCCTACAAATATGAACAGGCTGATGCTTCGGAACGTCACGACAAATTCCGTTTGGACCAAATTGACGGTTGGGAACAGCAACACCCGGCATTGAACTGGCTGCCTTCGAACATGGCTCTGCTGCAAGAGGTTGTGGATAACGAAAACGCACATGCCACGCATGCACATCACCGATACCAAACAATGGGTACACGTTTGGCTATGGGACTGGGCAAATATTCCGAACTGAACTTCAGCTATGCTGCCGACCATCGGGCGGAACGCTATCATTATGCTTCGCACTCGCTCGATTCGACCATACAGCGAAAAGTTTGGTTGCATTCATTCAATGCGGAGTATATTTATTCACGCAAATGCCGAAGCCGCTTGTTCTACTATTTTTACGAGGGTGCTCCGGCAATGTCGCGGCTCATGCCTATCAATAACACGTATAATCCCTTAGCCATCGTTGTAGGCAACCCGTATCTGAAGAATCAGCAATACCAAGGAGTGGCTCACGATTTTTCGATGGATATCGGCAAACATCGGCTGATAAATGTGTTCAACAACGTCGGGGTGCGCTTTTACCAGAATGAAGTGGCAATGGCTGTGAATTACAATCGCGAAACGGGCGTTTACACTTATCGTCCGGAATGCGTGAATGGCAATTACCGCATTTTCGTTCATAATGCTTTCGGGTTCAGATTCAAGCATGTAAAGCAGCTGACCATCAACAACGAATTGAATTACGACTATTTGCACAACGTAGATTTGTACTTGCCCGAAAATGCGGCGAACAGCTTGCGAAGCACGGTGGGTACGCATCAGCTGTCGGAAACATTCAAGGCGAACTACGATTTTGGTAAACTGCAACTCGGCTGGCTCACGAAAGTGGAATACAGGTATGCCACTTCACTGCAAAACAATTTTGCTGACATTCATGCGGCCGACATTTGCTATGGCATCAATGTACACTACGATATGCCTTGGAAACTGAAGTTGGTGAGCGACTTTAAAATCTATTCGCGCCGAGGATATGAAAGTGCTGAAATGAACACCGACGACTTTGTTTGGAACATTGCGCTATCGCGTGCCATCATGAAGGGTAAACTGAACTTCAAACTTCAAGGCTTCGACATTTTGCGCAACCTGAACAACGTGACCTACCAACTCAACGGACAAGGCCGCATGGAATCATGGCGCAGAAGCATTCCGAATTACTGGATGCTACACGTGCAATGGCGATTTAATAAAAATCCAAAACGAAGGATTTAATCTTTATCTGTATAGTATGTTGATTCATTCTTTTCCGCATTATCTGCAGCAAGAGTCGGCCGATTGTGGCCCCTCTTGCTTGCGGATGATTGCTAAATATTTTTGAACACCTACTTAAAGTTTCTCGCCATAAGTTCCTGCTAACAAAACCGGTGCCTTAAAATCATTTTCAGCACATCAGACAAATGTTGAAAATGATTTTAAGGCACCGGTTTATATGGGGGATACACAGTTTACTGCATGCCCCAGTTGGAGGTAATGAGTTGGTCTTCGACGCTTTCTTCAACGTTGTTGGGCAAGTTCGGGAAGAAGTTGATGCCCGTTTTCTGCTCCAGGCTGTTGACGGTGCAGGCATGCTTTTTGATTTCGGTCAGGGGAGCGGGGTTCTTGTAAGTGTAACCATAGTTTTTATGCTCCATCCAGAAAGCTACCGATGAATAAACGCCATTTTTTACCTTGAGCAGGGCCATGTAGTAATACTTGGGCACAGCCACACGCGTGCCGTTGGGGCGCGTCAGGTGGGTTTTAACTTGATTTTCGGCTACGGTTCCGCCTTTGACTACATAAAGGGTGTCGGCAAAGGAGACATTGCGTCCGAGTTTTTGTACCAGCCCTTCGAGCGTTACCCAATAGCCTTGGTTGAAGGCACTCATCTGCGGCGACATGTTGCTCATGAAAAAGGTGAGTTCGTTGGCCTCGCGCGAGTAAAGGCGGTCGGCTGAGGCGCAAAGGTGGCCGCGGTCGTAGCCGCTACCAAAGCCGCGACTGCCGATGTGGAGGTCGGCACTGAGTTTGGGGTCGTCGGCAAAAGGTTCGTCGGAGCGCGACACATTGCGGGCACGGGTGTCGCCGTCGAAACGGAAGGCTACCCAGCGCGAATGGTGCTGGCGTTTGTCGTATTCTAAACAGTAGGCCATGACCTCGCGTCCGCTCGAAGTGGTGGTGCTATGCTGCACGAGCTGCGTAGTGCCGTCGGTTTTTACTTCGGGGGTTTCCATGCGCGAGGTAATGTTGCGCGAGGGGGTTACTACCACTCCTCCACTACCCTGTCCGTTTTCTTCGCCAAACTGTATGTCGTTGTCGTCGCCACCGCAGGCTGACAGAAAGGGCAGCAGGGCTACCAAGCACAGACGGCTGAAAAGGTTGATGATTGTTTTTTGCATTGTGTTCTTTGATGGATAAAAGGGAAAAACGGTTCTGTCACAACTTGTGTGGGTAATGGCAATAGCCATTTTGGGCATACGCATCCACCTACTCTCCCAAGTGTAACCTCCAATCACTTTGAATTGCGAAGCATTTCGCTGCTTATTGCGCGCAGGGCTGATTTAACAAATGGGTAAACAAACGTAAAAAATAGGTTGCTCGCCTTTATCTTCATTCCAAGCCACATTCGGCGTGTGGGAAACCTACTTGAGCTTTTTTTGAAAACGCTGATTATCAGCAATTCCGAGATTCTTTAAACTGGCTCGGAACTAATTTCAACTGGCTCGGAACTAATTTCAACTAGCTCGGAACTAATTTCAACAAAATCGGAACTAATTCGGACAATCGCGGAGTAATTTTTGACGATAGCCCACTGCGTGACTTAAACTACGGCTGGAAAATGGAAAAACAAACCACATATTTCACATCATTTCACCTGCCGTGCGGCTTGCTGTTTAAGAGTTACGGCCAAGAGTGCAATTTAAGTAGGTGTTCAAAATTATTTTATATAATTCTATCGAAGTATTTTTACTTTGCATTACGTTCTTGCACCGCATTTGTTTGCCCTGCGCTCAGTCACATAGCCCGCTATGCTCCTTCGCACAGAACAAACAACTACGGCACAATAACGCAATTCAAATGTAAAAATAATTTTGAACACCTACTTAAAAAATTAGCCATACATTACAGAACCGAAAAAACTACCGTTGTCACGCAGTTTTCTTGCCTTGACGTATGTGTGTCGGCAGAAAGTTCAACGTACGACAACGGTAGTAGTTTTCAAAAAAAATGATGGATACGGCACCTTTATGCAAGTGCCAAGGAGCATTAGCCTACGATGCCACCATCGGTTGTGGTGAGCGAAGCATCGTCAACGAGCTTTTCAGAAGCTGTGGCGTACGAAGTGGTTTTGGGATTCATCATGATGAGGTTCACCTTGGTTTGCTCGGTGAGCGTAAACTCATAAGTAACCTTAGTCCATTCGCCGGCAGTAGTCGAGGTGTAGCCGCCGTACTTATAGCTGTCGCCACCGGCAATCGATCCGTTAGCTTCCACAATGGCGTAACCCGGACGTACCTGACCATCGCCCTTGACATAGAGAGTGAAGGTGTAGGTACCGGCCTTGAGGGTGTATTCCTTCGAAGCGAGGCGCTTGTTCTGCTTTTCGTCGAAACCTACGGCTACGGCCAATTTTCCGCTGCGTGCTGTGGTGCTCTGCGTCAGTGTGGCGTTGCTGGCCGAGTTGGTCGACTTCCAAGCCGTGGGAGCATCGCCCGTCCAAAGTTCAAAGTCGGCATTTTCGAGCAAATTGCCTGCTTGGGGCTGGGCATCGCCTTGGTCACCACCCTGGTCGCCGCCTTGGTCACCACCTTGGTCACCACCTTCAACGATACCGCCATCGCTAGTTACGAGCGAAGCATCGTCGACGAGCTTTTCAGAAGCTGTGGCGTACGAAGTGGTTTTGGGGTTCATCATTACGAGGTTCACCTTGGTCTGCTCGGTGAGCGTAAAGGTGTACGACGCTTCGGTCCAGTCGCCGGCCGTGGTTGAGGTGTAGGAACCATACTTATAGCTGTCGCCACCGGCAATCGAACCATCAGCTTCGACAATGGCATAGCCCAAACGTACCTGACCATCGCCCTTGACATTGAGAGTGAAGGTGTAGGTACCGGCCTTGAGGGTGTATTCCTTCGAAGCAAGGCGCTTGTTCTGTGCTTCATTGCCTTCGACTGCCAAAGCGAACTTGCCGTTGCGTGCCGTGGTGCTCTGCGTCAGTGTAGCGTTGCTGGCTGAGTTGGTCGACTTCCATGCGTTGGGCACACCATCGGTCCAATCCTCGAAACCGGCATTTTCAAGCAGGTTCTTTCCCGTAGGTTCAACGGGCTTGTCGCCGCCTTCACCTCCACCGGGGTTCTCTTCGCCATTGCCCTTCATCACCTTGAAGTTCTTCACTTCCCAGGTTGCGGCCTTCTTGGTTGTTTTGTAACGAAGTGCTACAGTTACGCCGGGCTGCTTCATCATTTCAGCCGGAATGCTGAGTTTACCCGTGTTGTACCAAGTATCCCAGTCAGTACCCTGTTCGGCCTTGAAGGGGAGAGCCGTCCAGTTGGCTTGCGTGGGCACACCATTGAAGTCCTTGCTCACGAGCACCTGATAATGGCTTTCGAGTTCCGAAGCATTGGCGTAGCGCAAGATGTAGTCAAAGCTTACATACGCGCTATCAACGCTCGTAAAGTCCATTTTGGGCGAAATCAGCCAGCTTTCAGCGGGCATGTTTTCCTTTTGTCCATTGCCGTCGGTATCAACAAACGAGGTTACTTGGGCGCAGCTGTAACTGCAACTCCATGAATAATCACCTTCGGTGTTAATGGCTGAGAAATCGCCGAGCGAAGTAGAGAACTTTTCGTCAAGAATAACGCTCGAACCCGTGTTGCTGCCGTCGCCGTTCACTTCGTAGGGAGCAGGAACGTCCTCGCAGGCAGTGAAACCCAATGAAAGGGTTGCCACGGCTAATGAAAGAAAATACTTTTTCATATAAATGTGTTGATTTTATTTTTTAGGAAAAGTGATAAACGCCATACGCGGCTTACTTGGCAATGTCGGTTACCGAACGGAGCTGAATTTGCCAACCGCTGTAATAGCTGAGCATACCCGTGAAGGTGCGTTCGCCCTGGGGCATTACGGTAAAGGCAATATTGTTTTGCGTTGAGGTGCGGAGCGTCATTTGGCTCTTTGAACCGGCCACTTTGAGCGTGCGGTCAACACCGTAACCGGGGTCTTGCAGTTCCTCGGGGGCAAAGATGGCTGTGCCGTCGGCTTCGGCCAGGCTACCCTTTACGCTGACAAGCTGGGGGCAGTTCATGCAATTCTGGTTTTTGCTGTTGGCAATCCAGTCGGCATCAAGAGCCACGGGCTTCAGTTCGGCGCAGTTAGGGTCGGGGGTGCCTACGAGTTCAACGTTCGTGCGGCAAAGCTGCAGGAGCATGGGACCGAGGCGGAGGTTACCGCTGCTGGTGTAGTAGGGCTGACCGATTTTGGGAAGTTTGGAGTAGACACCAATGTACAGGCCCTTGAGGTTTACCTTGACGCGCTGTCCGAGGGGGAAGTAGGGCGTGAGCCAGGTGTTCTTCACGGCCAGCACGATGCTTTGGTCGCGCAGGGGGTCACCCACCTCTTTCGTAGTGTCGATGTGGCGGAGCATGAGGGTTTGGTAAAGGTTACCTCCTTCGTCGTTGGCCACTACCACACCTTCGATGATGCGGTCGGTTTTCACCTGCTCAAAGGCATTGGTTTGGTTAAAGAGCGACTTGTTGTCGTTCTTGAGTTGGGCGATGGAATAATTCACTGCACCGATGTCGGTGGGGCTGGTCACATCGTTGGTTTCGGTTTGCGGGTCATCGTAATCGTCCATACAGGCAGTCAACCCGAATGCCACGATAGCAGCCATCAGTAAATGAAAAAACTTATTCATAATTGTCTGTTTTACCCCGCTGTTCCTTGATGCAAGCACCCGCGTCAGGTTGTGAAATGCCTGCGTCGGTGCGTGCCAAAGGAGCAGCCGGGGCAGCGATATTGCTGAGTGAAATATGTTTAGAACTTAAAGCCGATGTTCAGGAAGGCATTGAAGGCATTGGCATAGTAGTACTTCGCGTTTTTCGAGAAGCGGTATGCCTTAGCCACGCCCGTCTGGTAAAAGTCGTCGCGGTTCTGCTCGTAACCACCGGTGCGCATGTTGCGGTTGTTCGTAATGTTCTGCGCCGAAAGGTTGATGCTCAGGCTCTTACCCTTTTTCAGGCGGATGAACTTACCGATTGAAGCATCGAGCATAAAGCCACCGTCGAATTTTTCCTGTTTGGCGGCGTAGCTGTCAACCACGTTGCCCTGCTTGTCGAAGAGCACACCACCCTTTTCCTTAAGTTCGGCCTTCGTCACGTCGTAAACGGGGGCTTTGTCGCTGGTTGAAGTGTAGTTCTTCAGGATGTTGCTCAAACGGCGGTATTCCGAGAAGTCAACGTACACACGGTCGTAGTAGTTGAGGTTAGCCTCGAAGAACCATCCGTTCGTGTTGTATTCCACACCCAGACTCACTGCAGCGAGGGGCGTACCGTTCACGTGCATGCCTTCGGCAATGACGCGCAACGGCATTGAAGCACCGGTCACGGGGTTTTTCCACACGTTCAGCTGCTTGATGGTCTGTGCGTTCATACCTTCGTAGTTCACTTCGGCTAAGGGGTTGTTTACATATTCAGCCTCGGCGTATGAACCCATCAGGTTGATGGCGAAGTTCGAAGTTACCTGATACTTAAAGGCTGCCTCGATACCGTAGTGTTCGCGGTCGACGCCGCTCATCGTGAGGTAAGTGAAGCGGCCTTCCTGATCGTTGTAGAAGGCGGTTTGTTCCACACCATTGTTGAAGCGTGCGTAGTAGCCGGTCACCTTACCCGAGAAGTTGCCCAGACGGAACTGGTACGAAGCCTCAGCGTTCACCACCTGTTCGTTGGTCAGGTTCTTCACAAAGTTGTTCTGCATACGCGGAGCCACGAAGCTGTTGCGCGCCAGCGGAGCGTTGCTTTCGGCACCGAAGTTCACGCTCAGAATGTGCGCACCGTTCGGGCGGTAGGTCAGACCAAAGCGGCCACCGCCGCCCAGGAACCATGCCTTTCCGCTCTTGCCATACGAGTTTTTGGGAGCGCGTCCGTTCTGCATCAAGCCTTCGCGTTCGATGCTTGTGCCTTCGGCCCAGGCCGACAAGCGGTAGTTGAACTTACCCTGATTCAGTTCGTAGTTGCCATAAAGGCGTGCCTTGTTGATAAAGATGTTGTAGTTGTAACCAAATTTATCGTCGATGCCGATTTGTCGGTTCGGGTTGCGCATATCGTTTTGCGCTTCGATGCTTCCCGGTCCGTAGTCGCTGGCGGCAAACTTATCAATGTCGGTGAATTTGCTACCGCCGAGCAAGTCGGCCATCGTTTTGTAGTGCATACCCTTGGTGCGGTTGTACGATGCGCCGAGGGTATATTTCTGCTCTTTGTTAACCTCGTGATTGAAAGCCGTGTTGAGCGCAAACACCATTTGGTCGTTGTGGCGGCGTTCCTGGTAGTAAAGGGCTTCGCCACCGGCTTTTTCGCTTTCGCGGTTCACGTAGTACATGCGGTCCCAGTTAATCTGTCGGTTGGCTTTCGACGAGAGCCAGAAGTCCTTCAGGTCGTTATACTGTTCGAGCAGGTAGGGGTTATTCTTTAAGTATTCGGGATTATTCTTTTCGGGATCCCACACGTCGAAAATCGACGAAGGCATATTTTTGTAATAGTCGGGACGGGGGTCGTAAGCATCGCCGCTCCAGCCCAATGCCGTTGAGCTATACATTGAGTATTTAAAGCCGGCAGCAGTGGTAAGTTTTTTATCGTCCTTGATTTTCCAGTCCCACGTCAGGATAGCCGTAGGTTCAAAGTCGTTTACCACGCGGGCATTGCGCTTTTCGCCAGCCTGATAACCCCAGTTCGGGTTGTAGTAGTGCGAATTAGCCAACCAGTAGGCTTCTTCGGTCGAAGCCCCCTGCTGTGCGCGTTCGGTGGGCGAACCAAAGGTTACGAGCGAAAGGGCATGGTTGTCGCCAAAACGCTTTTCGGCAGAAAGGAAATACGAGAAAGAATTGTAGAACGTACCTTCAATCACACCCTCGTTGGCCCAGCGGTAACCTACGAGTCCGGCAAAAGCCCAACCCGAAGGAAGCAGACCGGTAGCATGCGTAAACATACCGCGTGCCACATAGTTGCGGTTCGTACCCGAAAGGGTCAGCTTGTTGCCTTGGGCAAACTGGCTGGCGCGCGTATTGACGCTGGTTGCGCCACCCACACCGGCCACACCGAAGCGGTTGAAATCGTAGGCCGACACACCTTCCTGGTTGCGCACGGCATCGTTCATACCGCCCACCATGCTGTAGCCAAAACGTCCAAGCTCCAGGTCGTTGAGCTGAAGGCCGTTCATGTAGTAGCTGTTGTACATGTTGTCGTAGGCACGCACTTTAAAGCGCATGGGGCTGAAGCGGTAGCCTACTTCCGCATTGTAGGGGTCGTTCTTCGAACCCGTGATAACCGAAACTGCCTGTGAGGCATCGTTGTCCTCGTCGAGTTGCGACTCGGTAAACGTAAAGTCGGCATTGTCGAGAACCGCCAGGGTGTCGACGGGCTCTTGGGCCATGGCTCCTGAAGCCAAAAGCAGGGCGGCCGCCGTAAGTTTTACACCTTTTGTCATATTTCTTAAAGAATTGCATTTATGAGCTATGTAGACGAAGAAACAGGGGTAAAAGCAAAACCGCAACTCTGAATCAATAGGCATAAAGCCCGTCACAGAGTACAACGATGTGTTCTTATCCCTCGTTCATACCGCGTCAAAGCATAACTACTTGTAAACTTTATTATTTGCTGCAAAGATACATATAAAAAAATGCCTATGCCTTTACATTTCTATTAAATATCAAATGCAGAAAGCAAAATCTCAGTTTTTTTTTTGAAATTTGCAGCATCAAACATAAACCATACATTTTTATATGAAGAGAAATCTCCTTTCGTTGCTGCTCGTCTGTGCAGCTTTTTTTCAGATTTATCCACTTTCGCTGCGTGCAGCTCACACAGCACCTGCACCCGTCACTACCGAGTCGCTGCACGAAATGCAGCAAAAACGTTTTGCACTTTACGGGGTGGCGTTCTATAACCTGGAAAACCTGTTCGACACCATTCACGATGCCGGCAAAAACGACTACGAGTTTCTGCCCAACGGCCGCAACAAATGGGGAAAAATGAAATACGAGGCCAAACTGCACAACATGGCCCGCGTACTCAGCGAACTCTGCACCGACAAACTGCCCATGGGACCGGCCGTTATCGGACTTTCGGAAATCGAAAATCACCGCGTACTCGAGGATTTGCTCAAACAGCCGGCATTGGCTAAGCGTGGCTACAAGTATGTCGACATTGCCGGACCCGACCGCCGAGGCATTGAGTGTGCCTTCTTCTACAATCCCCGTCTTTTCAAACTCGAAAGCAGCATGCTCGTGCCTTTTTACTATGCACCCGATGGCAAGATCGACAGCCCGCTGCTCGGTTTCTACACCGACGAAAACGGCAAAGTGCGTGCTTACAACGAACTGAAGGGCGACACCACTTACATTACGCGTGGTTTCCTCGTGATGGAGGGTTTGCTCGGTGGCGACAAAACTTTCTGCATCGTGAACCACTGGCCCTCGCGTGCTGCCGGCGACGAAATTCGCCAACGTGCCGGATTCCAACTGCGTCAACTCACCGATGCGCTGCTGAAACAGGAACCCGAAGCTAAAATCATTGTCATGGGCGACATGAACGACGACCCGGGCAACAAGAGCATGACCGAACAGCTGGGCTGCTTTGCGGAACAAAAGGAGGTGAAGTCGGCCAACGATTTCTACAATCCTTGGTACAACACGCTCTACAAGGTGGGTCAGGGTACGCTGCTTTACAACGGTGCCTGGAACCTTTTTGACCAAATCGTGATGAACGGCAACCTGGTAGGCAAAGACCGCTCCACGCTGAAATATTACCAGCACGCCATTTTCATGCGCGACTACCTGTTCCAGCAGGAGGGCCGCTACAAGGGAAACCCCTTGCGTACGCATGCCGGCGGTGTATGGCTCAATGGCTTCTCCGACCACTTGCCTGTACAAATTTACCTGGTGAAAGAGGTGAAATAACCGGGCTGCATTGATTCAGCGGTAAACGAACAAAATGAGGGTGTGTCAAAATTCACACCCTCTTTTAAAATATCACAAAGCCCGAA
>ERZ860445.1613-NODE-1613-length-11955-cov-3.511429_pt1 | contig 11955 bp, 10 predicted proteins | sample MGYA00509977_ERZ860445 | MGnify/ENA primary metagenome ERZ860445 (study PRJEB30046, sample SAMN00715233) | human gut metagenome | study: EMG produced TPA metagenomics assembly of the A metagenome-wide association study of gut microbiota in type 2... | reverse complement strand
AGTCGCTCGTCACCGACCCCGGGTGCATCGACGAGCCGCTGGATCTGATGGAGGATCTTTTCATGCTGGCCGCCATCACGCAGGACGTCAGCCATCTGGGCATCGAGCCGTTCTATGAAATCTTCACCAGGGAGGAGCTCTATGCGCTCTGGGAGTGCGAGAACGTCCGCCGTTACCTGATCATGGGACCTTCGGCCCGCTTCGGCGATCCGCTCGTCGCCGATGCCAGGCCGTTGCTGCGCAATATCGTCGAGACGGCCGACCGCGTCGTTGCGGGGGAATCGGACCTTTCGGCCTCGCTGCGTTTCGGTCACGACACCTATGTGGTTCCGCTGCTGGCCCTGCTGCGCGCCGAGGGAGCCTATGCCCGCGTGGAGTCGCTCGACGACGTAGCTGCGGCGTGGAACGCCCATACGGTGACGCCGATGGGAACCAACGTCCAGTTCATCTTCTTCCGCAATCCCGAAACGGGGGACGTGCGCGTCCGCGTACTGCATAATGAGCGCGACGCCAATCTGCCCCTCGCCGGAGGCCCTTACTATCCGTGGAAAGAGCTGAAGAGATACTGTGAAGCGTTGTACGGAGCGGAAAACTGAAAAAGATGACGAATTGATTTGGTTTTTGGGCGGAAATGTATATCTTTGAGCGATCAAAGGTTTGAACCATGTACATTTCCAGACTGGCATTCGTGCTCGCGGCATTGTCGGTCGTGTATCGACAAGGATGTTGACAATACCGAATTTTATGAAAAGTATGCCAGGGGATTCGACAACCGGACGACCGTGGCGGTGAATATCGCTTCCGAGGTTGCCGGCGAGTATTATGCGGTCTATTTCGGGAATCCCTACGATGGGGAGTCGCTTGTGAAACAGCCTGCATTGACGGGTTTTACGCCTGTTTCGACCACGCTCGACGTGCCGAAGGACGTTGAAAGGCTGTATGTCGTGGCGCAGGGCGAGATGAAAAGTTACGAGGTGGGGAACCTGTCGATCTCGGCCGCTGCCCGGCCCGGCCCGCAGACCCGCGCCGCCGATGTGAATCCGGTCAGCGCCCGGGTTATGACGGCCGTCAACAGCATCTATTTTCCCGAAAAGACCAATAACGTCCGGGGCGACGACCTTTTCAAGTGCACCGACCTGGTGATCGACCGGACGCCGAGTTCGGGCGATTTCGACGAGGCGGAGATCTGGCTCACGTTTCTCGGCGACGGCGGCTGCCGCCAGAGCCAGCTTTTCGGCAAACTCTGGTTCTACACCTATCCCTCTTCGAAACAGGATGGGCTGACGCCCGGCGACTGTACCTTTTATGGGGTGAAGAACGGCGAAGTGGTCGCGATTCCCTATTCCGAGGTCCGGGCGCAGCGCAGCTGGGTTTTCTACACCCGGGAGGAGTTCTCGTCGAATATCGCCTCCTACAAGCGTTACAAACTGGGCGTATTCCCCAAGGGGCTGAACCTCGGGTTCGTTTACATCGGCAACAGCACGGTGAGCAACGGCGGATTCCGTTTCACCACGCCCCGGCTCAACGAGCGCGTGCAGGATTATACGCTGACGTACCAGGACGACAAGAAGACGTTCCGGATCGTCGACCGGCATCTGGCCAACGGTTATATCTGCCACGTCACGGAGGGTGATTTTCAGGGCAACATCCTCGGCATGGAGAACCGCGTGGTGACCGAGAGCGCGAAATACGACGGCGACTACAACGACATTCTCTGCATGATCGAGAGCAACCCGAGGACCATCGCCCCCGGCGAGGAGGTCGAGATCGGCAACAGCGGCAACAAGGACCCCGAGGAGATCGCCTGCAAGACCTCCGTCGGGCTTTACCTGTTCGAGGACAATTATCCGTACCGCGGCGATTTCGACTTCAACGATGCGGTGGTTCAATATGAGATCAGGGATTACTACCAGTCGAAAAACCGGGCCAAGCAGATCACCGTGCAGCTGATGGCGACCGGATCGCATATGTCCAACAGTTTCGGATTCCGGGATTCGAAGGGTTTCCAGCCGTTCCTTTCCGGCCTGAAGGGCTATCGGAACGTCTATGCGACGCAGGCTTTCGAACCCGTCGGCGAGCCTGTCGTGCAAACGCTTTACGGCGACGTGGTCCCCTGTCTGAAAAACGAATCGGAGTATTATATCTATCCGTCGAGCTTCAATACGGCGGAGTATCCCAGCGTGCTGGACATTCCGCTTTCGGACCCCGACGACGCCTCGTGGAAGTTCGAATGGCCGCAGGAGATGCAGAGCATCGACGACTGCTACTGGTTCCTCAAAAGCGCTTCGGGCGGTTCCCGTGAAAAGGACTGGTACAAGCGTCCGAAGGATGCGACCCTGCTGTTCGGGCGTTGACGTTCCCGGTTTGTGAGCGGCTTTCCGCACAAACTGTTAAACGGGGCGGATGGACTGTGCGTGACGTACGTTCCATCCGCCCCGTTTTTTTCGGTGCGCGAATCTCCTCATTTGAATTTGGGACCAGGCGGAGGCTCTCCCGCATATTTGCCGCTTGCGGCATGAAGGGCTTTCCGGAAAGCCGGGGTCCCCGGTTTACGGGGCTGTCCGCCGCTTTGGCGGCGACCGTGTGATGCGACTGCTGTGGCGGCCCGTTGTTCGCGCGCAGCCTCCGACCGCTGTTGTAACGACGGCGGGAAGGGGGCGGGAATGCCTCCGGTCCGGTTAGGAACGCGAGGGCCTGCCGGCTATTTAGTGGAAAATCGTTTTGACGATGATGCCTGTGGCTCCCTGGTGGCGGGTGGTGTAATCCTTGGCGATGCGGCTGGTTTTCTGCAGGAACTCCTCGTTGTCGCGCAGGGGCACGAACCACGTGCGCAACTGCTCGTAGTCGGTCACCGACCGGGCGGCGCCGAGCGTCACCAGATCGCGGGCCTCCTTGAATTTTTCGTAGTTGGGACCGAAGGCCACCGGAAGTCCGAACGTCGCGGCTTCGAGCGTGTTGTGAATGCCGACGCCGAACCCGCCGCCGATATAGCTCCAGGTGGCGTAACCGTAGACCGAGGCGAGAATCCCCACCGTGTCGAGGATCAGCAGCTGCCGCGAACCGTAGGTCGTGCGGGGCGTGCATTGCGTGTAGCGCAGCGCGCCGCCTTTGGTTTCGGCCATCAGCCGTGCGATGCGCGACTCGTCCATTTCGTGGGGTGCGACGACGAATTTCACGTCGGGATTGTCGTTTATCAGCCGGATCAGCAGCTCTTCATCCGGCTCCCATGTTGATCCGGCCACGAACAGGCGGTTGTCGCCCTTGAAGCGGTCGATGACGTCGATGCGTCTGGCCGCGCGGGCGATCTCCGCCACGCGGTCGAAGCGCGTGTCCCCGGCCACCAGCACGTTGTCGAAGCCCAGCGTCGCCAGCAGTTTTTTCGACTCCTCGTTCTGCACGAACATCACGTCGAATGACTCCAGCGCCTGTCGCCACATGCCGCCGTAGGGGCGGAAAAAGACCGAATTGCGGCGGAAGATGGCCGACACGACGTAGGTGCGGATTTTCCGGCGGCGCAGTTCGCGGAGCAGGTTGAGCCAGTACTCGTATTTGACGAAGATGGCGATTTCGGGGTGCGCGGCGTCGAGGAAGCGGCGGGCGTTGCGCGGCGTGTCGATCGGGAGGTAGAAGATGTAGTCGACGCCCTTGTAGTTCTTGCGGATTTCGTAGCCCGAAGGCGAGAAGAAGGTCAGGAGAATCTTGTATTCGGGGTGCGTCTTGCGAAGCTGTTCGATGATGGGGCGGCCCTGTTCGAACTCTCCGAGCGACGCGACGTGTATCCAGATGATCCTGTCCGTGGGGGCGATTGCCTCCCGCATGCGGCGGAAGAGGTCTTTGCGGCCTTCGATCCAAAGGCGGGCCTTCGGATGGCGCGGCGCCACGAGACGGATGGCCCAAACGTAGAGAATCAGACCGAAATTATAGAACCACATCGGTATTTACGGTGTTGAGTTTTCAGTTTCTAACGCCCGCGCCCGGTGACCCGACGTCAGGCTGTTCTTTTTCAGTCCGGCAAAGATAGTACAATTTGTCGGAACTGCAAAATTACCAATTGTATTCCAGCGCGTTTTCGATCAGTTCGACGCGGACGCTGCCGTCGGCGGCGGCTTCGGCGGCCGCCAGATCGAACTGCACTTCGCCCTCCCAGCCCACGGTGCGCAGGTAGCAGGCGGCGGCGCGCGACAAGGCCCGGAACTTGCGCTGCGTGGCGGCTGCCTCGGGAGGCGTGAGCGACCCGGAGCGCCGGGTCTTGACCTCCACGAAATGCAGCACGCCTTCCCGGCAGGCCACGATGTCCAGCTCGTAACGGCCCTGCCGCCAGTTGAGCGCGCAGATTTCGTACCCCGCACGTCGGAGGTATTCCGTCGCGGCGCGTTCGCCGGCCCGGCCCGTTTCGGCTGCCGCGGTCATCAGTGGATGATGCGTTGGATGGTGTTGGCGCGCTCCATGGCGTTTTTCAGCCCCTCGGCGTCGTCGCGTTCGAGCATCCGGCGCATGATCTGCAACTGGTGTATGTGTTCGCGCAGCACGTCCAGCACGTTGTATTTGTTGCGCAGCAGGATCGGGACCCACGTTGCCGCCGAACTCTTGGCCAGGCGCACCGTGCTCTCGAAACCGCCGCCCGCCAGGTCGAAGATGTGACGCTCCTCGCGCTCCTTTTCGAGCACCGTGAGCGCCAGCGCGAACGAGGTGACGTGCGAGATGTGCGAGACATAGGCCGCGTGCAGGTCGTGCTCTTCGGGGTCCATGTAGACGGCCGGACTGCCCAGCGTGCGGAAGATGCCTTCGACCGTGGCCAGGGCGTCCTTGTCGCTCCGCACCGTGTCGCACAGCACGACGCTGCGGCCCGTGAACGCGCCCCGCTGGGCGGCTTTCGGACCGCTGTACTCCGTACCCCACATCGGGTGCGCGGCGACGAAGCGTCCGCGGCGGGCGTGCATCGAGATCACCTCGCACAACTCGCCCTTGATCGAACCCATGTCCATCACCACCTGCCTGCCGCCCGCGCGGTTGAGCGCCTTGACAGCCATCAGCGGGATGGTGTCGACCGGGGTGGCCAGCACCACGAGATCGGCTTCCGGAACACCCTCCTCGAAACTCACGATCCGGTCCGCAAGGCCCAGCTGCAACGCCTCGGCGGCGTGTTCTTCGGAGCTTTCGACCCCGAGTATCTCCTCTGCGATGCCGTGGTCGCGAAGGGCCAGGGCGAACGAGCCTCCGATAAGGCCCAGACCCGCAATCAGTACTTTCATAAAACGATATACCTATTTATAATAAAAAAGACAGGTCGCCGCCCGGTTCGACCTCGAAGGTTTCGACTCCTTTGCGGAACATCCGCATCGGGCGTCGGCCGATCAGCTCCAGTTTCCCGTCCTCGCAGCGCAGCATGCAGCCTTCGCGCAGTCCGGCCACCCAACGGCGCGGATTGGCCTCGATATACTCCAGGATGCGCTGTTCGCGGGTCTCCCCGGCGTGCCCCGCGGGGTTGGCGTCGAGGTAGTGGGGGTTGATCTGGAATTTGACCGCTCCGATGGCTTTGAACGACTCCGGTTCCACGATGGGCATGTCGTTTGTTGTCGAGATCGTCGGGCAGCAGACGTTGCTGCCTGCCGACCAGCCCACGTAGGGCGTTCCGGCCTTGATTTTGCAGAGGATGGCCGTCATAAGCCCCTGCTGCTGCATCTTTTTGGCCAGGGCGAACGTGTTGCCGCCCCCGACGCAGATCGCTTCGGCCCCGCGGACGAGGGCGGCGGGTTCCTTGGCCCGGTGGACCGAACGCACGCGGATGCCCAGTTCGGCGAAACGCGCCTGCACCTTTTTTTCGTAATCGGCGTAGGAGAACGTGACGGCCGCGTAGGGAACGAAGACGATTTCGCGCACCCCGTCGAAAAAACGCCCTATCTCTGGCAGCGGATAGCGCAGGTATTCCTCGCCGGCATTGGTCGAATTCGAGATCAGAAGCAATTTCATAAGGTTGTGGTTTTGAATGTATTAATTAAATTTTTGTGCTAAATGTCGAAAAAGTTGTGAATAAAAAAACAGGCCGTTTTGTCAAAAGTAATAAAAAAAGTGTTACTTTTGCGCAAAATTGCTCTGGAAATGTAAAAGAACTATTTCCAAATAATTGTTTAACTAAAAAATTAAAATTATGTCAGAAGTTCAATCAAAAGTTGTCGAGATCATCGTCGACAAACTGGGTGTCAAGGAGTCGGAGGTAGTCCCCGAAGCAAGCTTCACCAACCACCTGGGCGCAGACTCGCTCGACACTGTAGAGCTGATCATGGAGTTCGAGAAGGCTTTCGATATCCAGATCCCGGATGAGGACGCTGAAAAGATCGCTACCGTCGGCGACGCGATCTCGTATATCGAGGAACACAAGAAATAATTTCCCTTAAACAACGTTTCACGGCTGATAAAGCCTTAAATTTATGACAGGAAGAAGAGTAGTTGTTACGGGCATCGGTACGATAAACCCGCTCGGTAATAGTATAGAGGAGTATTTTTCGAATCTGGAGAAGGGAGTCAGCGGTGCCGCACCCATTACTCATTTCGATGCCGAAAAATTTAAGACCAAGTTCGCTTGTGAAGTAAAGAATTACGATCCGACCCAGTATTTCGACCGTAAGGAGGTGCGTAAGTACGACCTCTTTACACAGTATGCTCTGATCGCGGCCACGCAGGCCGTGGAGGATTCTGCCCTCGATCTCGAGAAGGTCGACAAGGAGCAGGTGGGCGTTATCTGGAGTTCGGGCATCGGAGGAATCAAATCTTTCTTCGATGAGTGTCTGGGCTGGGCCGCCGGGGATGGAACCCCGCGGTTTAGCCCGTTTTTTATTCCCCGCATGATTTCCGACATCGCAGCCGGTTTCATCTCCATGAAGTACGGCTTCATGGGTCCGAACTACTGTACGGTGTCGGCGTGCGCTTCGTCGAACCACGGCATTACGGCCGCCTTCGACGCCATCCGTTACGGCAAGGCCGACGTCATGGTGGCCGGCGGTTCGGAGGCTGCGGTCAACGAGCCTTCGGTCGGCGGATTCAACTCCATGCAGGCGCTTTCGACGCGCAACGACGATCCGCAGCACGCTTCGCGCCCCTTCGATAAGGACCGCGACGGCTTCGTGATCGGCGAGGGCGCCGGTGCGCTGATCCTGGAGGAGTACGAGCATGCCAAGGCGCGCGGCGCGAAGATCTATTGCGAGGTCGTAGGCGGAGGCGCTTCGGCCGACGCTTACCACTTCACGGCTCCCCATCCCGAGGGCAAGGGCGCCATGAAGGCGATGCGCGACGCCATCAAGGACGCGGGCATCGCTCCCGAGGATATCGACTATGTGAACGTGCACGGAACTTCGACCCCCGCGGGCGACATTCCCGAGCTGAAGGCCGTGGCAGGCGTTTTGGGCGACCATGTTTACAACGTCAACATCTCCTCGACCAAATCAATGACGGGACACCTGCTGGGCGCTGCCGGCGCCGTGGAGGCTCTGGCGTGCATTTTCGCGCTGACGCACGGCGTGGTTCCCCCCACGATCAACTGCGAAAACCGCGATCCCGAGATCGACGAAAAACTGAATCTGACGCTTAACGTGGCGCAGAAGCGCGACGTGAAGTGTGCGTTGAGCAATACGTTCGGATTCGGCGGTCACAACTCGACGGTTATTTTCCGCAAACTCTGATCCCTGTAACGTCCGCGCCGTGATTGACTTTTTACTGCGTCCTATCCGACGGAATTTCGGGCGTGACCGGGCATATTACAGAATTGTCGACGATCTGTTCGGATTCATTCCGCACAACGTCGAACTCTACAAGCTGGCTTTGATTCACAAGTCAGCTTCTTTGGTTTTGGAGGACGGCCGTGCGATCAACAACGAACGTCTGGAATATCTGGGCGACGCTGTGATCGAGGCCGTGACTTCGGACTATCTGTTCATCGAATACCCCGACCGCGACGAGGGCTTTATGACCCAGCTGCGGTCGAAGATCGTCTCGCGGCAGTCGCTCAACGCGCTGGCCGTGAACCTCGGTCTGGATGTCCACGTGATTTCGAACGGCGGCACGGGCATTACCCAGAAGCATATCTACGGCGACGCCTTCGAGGCGATGATGGGGGCGGTTTACCTCGATCAGGGGTACGAGTTCGTCAACCGGCTGCTGATCAATAACATTTATTTCCGTTTCCTGAATCTGGAGGAGCTGACCGAGTCGGAGAGCGATTTCAAGAGCCGCCTGATCGAGTGGAGCCAGAAGAACCGCCACCAGGTCGAGTTCCGCACGGAGCACGACAAGGAATACGCTTCGAACCATCCGGTTTTCTACTGCACGGTGCTGGTCGACGGCATGGAGGTCGGCCACGGAGCCGGGGATTCGAAGAAGGAGGCCGAACAGCGTGCGGCGTTCTCCGTGTCGCAGTACATGAGCGACGAGCAGTGCGCTTCGCTGCTGGACAAGGTCGACCGTCTGGAAGGCACCCGTTCAGGAAGCGGGTTTTAGAGGGCGGTGGCAATCCGTTGCATTTCCGGTCCTGTTCTGCGCCCGCCCGGCAGATGGGGATTCGGACCCGGTTTCAAACACCCTCCGCAGGCGGCTGTACCGGCTTGCCGGGATGAAAACGGTATGAATTCGTATATAGTCACTTTCTGCTTTTATGAAGAATATCCTCGATAAAATGGCGTCGCGGGGCGTGGAGGCCTTGAGCGACCGCGAGCTGCTTGCCCTGCTCACCGACGACGAACAGTTGGCAGAGGTGGTGCTGTCGGCCTATGACGGTTCGCTGGCGCGTATCGGCGACCAGCCCGAAGCCCGCCTGCGCATGGTCGGGGGACTGGGCCTGAAACGGGCGCGGATGCTGTTGGCCGCGGCGGAATTCGGACGGCGGGCTGTCGCTTCCGGGGGTTCCGGGAGCGATTTTATCAATACGGGCGACGATGTGGTGCGGCTGTTCCGGCCGCAGCTGGAACGCCTCTCCCACGAGGAGTGCTGGGTCGTCTACCTCACCTCGTCGAACCGGGTTATCGAGCGTTACCGCATCAGTCAGGGCGGGGTGACCGGCACGGTCGTCGACCACCGGCTGATCGTCAAACGGGCGTTGGAACTGCTCGCCACGCAGCTGATTCTGGTGCACAACCACCCTTCGGGAACGCCCGAGGCGAGCGGGCAGGACAAGATGCTGACCGAACGTGTGGCGCGCGCCGCGGCGTTGTTCGACATCCGGCTGCTGGACCACATCATCATCGCCCGCGACGGCGATTTCTCGTTCCTGCGCGAGGGGCTGATGGGGCGGTAAGGGTTCCGGCAGGTAAAATGAACGGCGGTCCGATAAGGACCGCCGTTCGGTTTTTGGGAGAAAAGCCCGTCAATAGAAGATCTGGTGCGTTTCGATTTCTGTGTAGCCCCGTTCGGGGATGACTGTCTCCTTGCCGTCTTTTTTCTGGAAACACTCCACCTCCTGAATCCAGATAGCCTCGGTAACCCGTCCGCCGACTTGCTTCCATTCGATCCGCTCGTTCAGGACTCTGAAACTGATAAACGATCCGTCGGGTAATGGCTCGACCGAGAACACGCTCTCGTCCGGGTTCGTGTTCGTCAGATGGGCGCTGCGGTTGCCCAGCCGTCCGATTCCGGAGAGTACCGACCCCATGAAGAAATCGGCGTCCTCGATGTCGGGACATACGTCGAACAGGAGCGCGTTGAGGTCGAGGTTGCACAATGCGGGCGTGTTGGGCCGGTCGGCGTGGTATTCGAATTCGTAGCTGAAATCGACTTCCTTGCCCTGGTAGATGTCGAGACCGGTGAGGTCGTTGCCGGTCCAGCGGCAGACCGTGCGCGGGTAGTAGTGATATTCGTCGCCGCTGTATGTGCACTCCTTGCAGCATCCGTTGCCGTCGTAGGCGAAGGTCCAGCGTTCGGGACCGTTGTCGCTGCGTGCGGCGACGGCGCGCCCTGCATCGTCGAGCGTGACGGTGTACGATCCCTTTTCGGGCGATTCCGTCGTTTCGGCGGACAGTTTCAGGGTCTTGGCGTCGGGATAGCTGATCCGGAGGACTTCATCCATGGCGTCGGCCGAGTTCTCCGGGCTGTCGTCCCATTCGTAACACGTGAGACGTCCGGCATCGTCGTATGTGAAGCGGCTGGTCGAAGTCCATCGTTCCGGGTCCGAATCGCCGCTGTTTCGGATTGTCTGCTGGCGGCTGTCGATGCGCATTATCCGGTTGGCCGGTGTCGATTCGATGGGGTCGTCCGCGCCCTCCTGCGTGACGGTGATCTCGATCTTCGACGTGCCGCACGTGATGACGATTGTCGCCGTGCGCGACGCTCCCGACGTGTTGGGTTCGAGGGTGATTTTCAGCGTGTAGCTGCCTGCCGCATCGCCGCGGTCGGGCGAAATCGAAATCCAGGCGGGCGCTTCGGCGCGGGTCTCGGCGATCGTCGAGGTCCATGCCCCTTCGGTGGTGAAGGTCACGCCCCGTGCGCTCTGCGTGTCGTCGGCGGAGACCGTCTGTTCCAACTGGCGCGTGTCCGGAACCTTGATCTGCCCGAAATCGCCCGAGTAATCCTTGTCGTCGCTGCATGACGCGAGCAGCGCGGCGGCGATGAACGCCATGAAGAATTTTGCTGTTTTCATTTCGTTTATTTTGTTTAAAGGGTTGTTCCCGTCCCGGTAAACAAAAGGCGCAGGCAAGATTTCGTATCCACAGGTGAGGTATTGGACGACCCGAACGGTAGAATAGGGAAATATGCCCGCGCTGAAAACAGCGAAGGCATCACCTTTGTTCCTTATCGTTCTGTGAAAGTGTCCAATTTTCACCCGTAAGAAAAAAGCCGATGCGCTTTTTATTGTCGTATGTCGGCGGCCCTCGCAGGCTGCCGATACAAATATAGAAATAAAATCCCGATCGAAGGCCCTTGTTGTCATTTATTTTGTATTTTTGTCATTTGGAAAAACAGTAAACAACAGAGAATACGATGACTCAGGAAGAACTTTTCAAAAAGCTGGTAGCGCACTGCAAGGAGTACGGATTCGTGTTTCCTTCGAGCGAAATCTACGACGGTCTGGGAGCCGTGTACGACTACGGTCAGAACGGCGTGGAGTTGAAGAACAACATCAAGCGATATTGGTGGGATTCGATGGTCAAACTGCACGAGAACATCGTCGGCATCGACGCCGCGATCTTCATGCATCCCAAGACGTGGGAGGCCTCGGGCCATGTGTCGGCCTTCAACGACCCGCTGATCGACAACAAGGATTCGAAGAAGCGTTACCGCGCCGACGTGCTGATCGAGGACTGGCTGGCCAAACAGGATGAAAAGATCGAAAAAGAGGTCGAGAAGGCCCGCAAGCGCTTCGGCGAGTCGTTCGACGAGGCCAAATACCGCGAAACGTCGCCGCGCGTGGCGGAGACCGCGGCCAAACGCGACGAGGTGCACAAGCGTTTCGCCGATGCGCTGAACGCCAACGACCTTGCGGAGCTGCGCCAGATCATCGTCGACTGCGAGATCGCCTGCCCGATCTCCGGCACGCGCAACTGGACCGAGGTGCGGCAGTTCAACCTGATGTTTTCGACCCAGATGGGTTCTACGGCCGAAGGCGCCAATACCATCTACCTGCGTCCCGAGACGGCGCAGGGTATCTTCGTCAACTTCCTGAACGTCCAGAAAACCGGGCGCATGAAAATCCCGTTCGGCATTGCGCAGATCGGCAAGGCCTTCCGCAACGAGATCGTGGCCCGTCAGTTCATCTTCCGCATGCGCGAGTTCGAGCAGATGGAGATGCAGTTCTTCGTGCGCCCCGGAACCGAAATGAAGTGGTGGAACGAGTGGAAGAACACCCGCATGGCCTGGCACCGTGCGCTGGGCTTCGGCGACGATGACTACCGCTTCCACGACCACGACAAACTGGCCCACTACGCCAACGCCGCGACGGACATCGAATACAACTTCCCGTTCGGGTTCAAGGAG
>ERZ860445.1612-NODE-1612-length-11957-cov-3.345488_pt1 | contig 11957 bp, 9 predicted proteins | sample MGYA00509977_ERZ860445 | MGnify/ENA primary metagenome ERZ860445 (study PRJEB30046, sample SAMN00715233) | human gut metagenome | study: EMG produced TPA metagenomics assembly of the A metagenome-wide association study of gut microbiota in type 2... | reverse complement strand
AAGACTGATACGGCAGTTTTGTCTAATGGCAAGGATAATCTTGCATATATGGCGGCAAAAATGTTAATGGATGAGTTTAAAATTAAAGACGGTGTTAATATATATATTAACAAGCGTATTCCAATTGCCGGGGGAATGGCAGGGGGAAGCTCAGACTGCGCAACAACATTAATGGGAATTAACCAGCTTTTTGAACTTGGTCTTTCAAAAGAAGAATTAATGGAAAGAGGAGTAAAACTTGGAGCAGATGTTCCTTATTGTGTTTTAGGTGGAACAGCCATAGCAAGAGGCATTGGAGAGGTTTTAACACCACTTCCTGCACCAGCTGACTGTCACGTAATTATAGCAAAACCACCTGTTTCAGTTTCAACAGCATATGTTTATGGACATATAAAACCTTTGGAAATAACTAAAAGACCGGATATTGAAGCCATGGCACAGTCTATTAAAGATGGTGATTTGAAGAAAATGGCGTCTTTAATTTACAATGTTATGGAAGATGTAACAGTTGGAGAATATCCAATTATAAGTGAGATTAAACAGGTGATGCTTGATAATGGAGCGCTTAACTCAATAATGAGTGGAAGTGGTCCTACAGTTTTTGGATTATTTGATGATAAGGAAAAGGCACAGCAGTGTGTTAAGACTTTGGAGGAGAAAGGTCTTACACAGCAGCTATACCTTACAAAATTCCATAACGAATAGAGCTTATGACAAGCAGGTTATTAATTTTGACATAGGTTATTGAAAAATTTCAAATATTTAAATTTGAAATTATATTTTGTTACGGTGTGATACTGGGTATCAGACAGTGAATCACGTAATTTTTTCTTGGAATTGTCAGGTAGGACGCCCGTTGAAACGTCAACAAAACATAGTGGAGGATATAGGACACACCACCAGTTGTGTCCTTTTCCATTGCCGATTTTAATGGTGTATGAAGTATAGGTTCCCTTAGGAAAAATCACGTCACCATATGTTTTTACGGGAAAATCGCTGAAACCGAAAGTTGAACTTACAGTGTAATCATATCCATTATCAGCTATGGCTTTTGTGGCGATTGATTTTATTGTTTTGTCATTATTAAGAATAAAGTTTTTTGCTTCATCAACGGTTTTAAAATCGCCGGTTTTTTCATATATGTAGTTAACAACAGATTCCTTGACACGCATTTTCAGAGCCTGGTCACTTACAGAGTCACTGTTGGCAAGTATATGAAAACGAATGGCACTGTGAGACAGTACCGAAACAGTTGATTTGGTTTCAAGATTCAGAAAAATGTTCCAGGTTAAAATCCCGGTGGCAAATATGGCAATAACCATACAAAAAGATATTTGTTTTATATATTTCATGGTAATCTCCTTTTTTAAGCTTGTTTTCATAGGAGATTATTGACAATAAAGGCATAAGTTATACAAACATATTGAATTATTTTCAGATAAAAGGTAAAATAAAACGAATAAATAAGTAGGTGTAAAGGTATGAATGATAAAAATGCAGCAATTGGAGTATTTGATTCAGGTGTTGGTGGATTAACAGTGGCACGTGAGATAATAAGACAGCTTCCGGAAGAGAGCATTACATATTTTGGCGATACGGCTAGAGTTCCATACGGTAGCAAGTCTAAGGATACGATTATACGTTACTCCAGACAGATTATTAGATTTTTGAAAACAAAGAACGTAAAGGCAATTGTGGTTGCGTGTAACACGGCAAGTGCTTTTGCCCTTGATACAATAGAGAAAGAAATAGACATTCCAATCATCGGTGTTGTAAAACCGGGAGCAAAGTTGGCAGTTGAAAGTACAAAGAACAAACGTATTGGAATTATTGGTACAGAAGGGACAATAAAAAGTGAGTTGTATACACAGTATATCCACAGCATTGATCCTGAAATTACGGTGGTGGGCAAGGCATGTCCATTGTTTGTTCCGTTGGTGGAAGAAGGAATGCTTCATGATTCCGTAACTGACGAGGTGGCTTCAAGATATTTGGAAAGTATGAAAGAAGAGAATATTGACAGTCTTATTCTTGGCTGTACACATTATCCGCTTTTAAGAAGCACAGTTGGAAAGATTATGGGACCTGAAGTTAATCTTGTTAATCCGGCATATGAAACGGCAATAAGTCTTGATGGACTTTTAAGACAGAATGGCATAAGAGCAGACAAAGATGCAAAGCCGGAATATGAATTTTATGTCAGCGATGCAGAAGAGAAGTTTAAAAAATTTGCCAATTCAATAATGCCTCTTCACATTGAAAAGATTAATCAGATTAATATCGAAGAGTATTAAACAGAATGGAGAAGAAATGAATAATAATGTATTGATTAAAATCTCCGGTCTTCAGATGGTAGACGACACAGGTGATAACGTAGAATCAATGTCTGCCGGAAAGTATTATTTAAAAAAAGACAAACATTATGTTCTTTATGAAGATATGGATGACGAAAATGATGAAATAACAAAGAATACAATAAAGTTTAATAGTGAAACAGTAGAAGTCACAAGAAAAGGTCTTGTAACGGGCAAGCTTGTTTTTAAAAAGGGCAAAAACAACCAGTCCCTGTACAGCACACCTTTTGGCGATTTGCTGATGGAAGTTTATACGAAAGATATACTTCTTGAGGAAAAGGAAGACAACATTGACTTAAAGATAGACTATGAACTTTATGCCAATAACAGCAAAGTTTCAGACAGCATAATAAATATAAATATCCGTGAAACGGTATAGGAGTTGAGGAGTTGCATTAAGATGCGACTCCTTATTGTTTGGTGCTGTTGTTAAAATAAATAGAGAGTACATCAAACGATGTACTCTCTAGCTTTACGCAGATATTACTTTCTGCCAAATCTCTTCTTTTTCTTAGGTGGTTCATAAATCGGACCACGGATTCTCTTAAATGAAGTAATGTAAAGACCACTTACTGTAGCTTTAATGTCCTGCTTAGGAAGAATCTGTTCGTAAACCTTAGGGTCAGCAATAAGATTCATAACTCTAGGACCTGCCTTTACTTTAACAATAGGAACCTTTGATATTCTTGCATATTTTGGAGACTGTTCCAAAACAATACTTGGAAGACCGGCTTCCTTAAGTTTTAATTTCTTTTTATCAATTACAAAAGCATTGATTGTCTGAGCGTTAGCTTCCATAGTTTTCTGCTGTTCAGCCTGTTTCTTTTCAGCATTACGTCCAAAGAAATAAAGACCGATAAGAGCAGCAACAAGGACTACTAAAATCACAATCAAAACAATGCTCCAAGTAGCGAGTGCTAATACTGGTGTGTTTGTAATCATTGTGTACCTCCATATTAAATTATCATAATCTTGTGATATTTTATCATTTTATAAGTAATTTTACAATAGCTGTTAAAGCTGGTTACTTAATTTTTTTACCTGTTCATAGGCTTTTCCCGGTAAAAGCTTCTGTTCAGCACGGTCCATGTCTGTTGTGTAAATAGGTTTACCAAAGGAAACAATAACCTTACTTGATTTAATAAAAGGAAAATGATTTTCCAAAATATCGTTAGTTCCGGTAATGCCAACAGGAACTACAGGAGCTTTGGACTTAGTTGCTATTTTGAAACCACCATCCTTAAATTCACCCATTTTCCCTGTTTTTGAACGTGTACCCTCAGGAAAAAGAAAAACGGAAATACCGGATTTAATCATATCAGCAGCTGAAAGTACAGCTTTAAGTCCGTTCCTTGGATCTTTTCTATCTAGAAAAATACAGTTAACAAAACGCATTATCCAACTTAAAAAAGGAACTTTTTCAAGTTCTTTTTTCGCAATATATCCTGTAGGACTGATCATTAAAGGATATGTTACTACAATATCAAAGAAACTGATGTGGTTGGCAACAAAAAGACATGCCTGATTAGGAATGTTCTCTTTTCCGTTAACTTCTAATTTGACACCACTTAAAAATGAAATACATTTTAGACCAAATTGTACAAATTTAAGCGAAGAACGGTTTCGAAGGTCCATATTAAAATGTTGAATAATCCATTCAACAAGCATAACCGGCAGCGAAACTATAAAAAATATTATAAGAAATACTGCAACTAACAAAAGTCTTATCATATAAATTTACCATCCTTAATATAATAATGTATGGGACAAGCACTACATATGTAGATATGATTTGAAAATACAAAACATAAATATGTATATTTAAACTTTTTCCCACAGATATATATGTTATCATAAAACAAACAATAATTGAACTGATTGTTTGAAAAAGCATGGCATATAAATATAAAGAATAATAGAGAGATAATCTGAGAAAATAATTTATGAATGTCAGGGAGATAATCTGAGAAAATAATTTATGAATGACAGAGATATAATCTGTGAAAACATAATCTTGAATGAAAAGTTGGAATTGGTAAAAGTATACAGTTATTTTGCAAAATAATTGTAAAAAGTGTTAAAATAGCGGATAAAAATGTTTTTATTTATTGAATATACTATATGTTCGTGCTATACTCAGCATATGTAGCGAGTAGGATTCGCAAGTAAAGAGGAGGAATAATAATGAAGAGTTTAAAGAAAATAGCAGCAGTTGTAGCTACACTTGCTTTAACAGTAGGAATGACAGCTAACTGTTTTGCAGCAAGCTGGCAGAGTTACTTTGGTGTAAATGAAGCTTGGTTTGAAGGTGCAGAAGGAAAATTAAGTTCACAGTCAGCAACAGGTTGGACAGCAGATATGAAGACAATCGGTTGGGGAGGATGCTGGGGCGCTCAGGTTAAGCAGTCAGTTAAAGTTAAAAAAGGTGAAGAATACACAATCAAATACACATTATCATCATCTAAGTGTGATAAATGGGTATTCGTTAAGATTGCTGATAAGAAAGAAAACTTTGCTTATGGTAAGTGGGTTAAAATTAAAAAAGGTAAATCAGTATCAGTAAACGAAACATTCAAGGCTACAGCAGATTCAGATACACTTACATTTGGTATCGGTGGTGAATTTGGTGATAGAAAGGGTATTGATAAAGATGCAACAAAGAGATATTCATATGCATCAGGCGGAGCTGCTTCATTAAACGATGGAGATCCTACATATTCAACAACAGTCAAGTGTACAGGATTCTCATTTGAAGCAAAGTCAGCAGCAAGCACAGAAACAAATAGCACAGACACAAACACAAATACAAACACAAATACAACAGGTTCTACAGGAACAACTAACAATAATACAACAAGCACAACAGTAGCAACTGGTGATTTCTCACCAATGGCATGTGGTGCAGCAGCAATCTTAGCAGGAGTTGCATTAGTAGTATTTGCAAGAAAAAGAGAAGCATAAAATATAAAAGCTTATTTAGAAAGCCGCATTCAGAAATGAATGGGGCTTTTGTTATGTCAGGAAAAATTTAAACGATTTTATAAATCACTGAAAATAATTTTTAAAACAAAAATGAAAAATCGTTTTTGTATTGATTATATAAAGAAAAATCAAAAATTTAAGAGTACAAAAAATGGGACTTAAAAACGATTTTAAAAGCACAATATACGGTATAATGGGCGAAACGAAAACAAAATATAGTTATTGTGAATAACTTAACAAATCCTCGTTGTGTAAATTAGTCAAAAAATGAGCAAGTTATATAAGGGGACAATTTATAAAATGTGAAAAATACACAAGAAAAAGAAATGAAAAATCGTTTTTAATTGTTGATTTGTACATATTGTTGTGCTAAAATAAGTTTTAAGGAAATCACTATGTGAATTCTAATGTAGGTGAAATGATTTTATCAAAAAGTAAGGAGGAAAAATATGATGAAAAAATTTGGCCGTAAAGCATTAGCTTTATCATTAACAGCCGTTCTTGGAGCATCAATGGTGCTTACAGGATGTGGCAAATCAAAGAGCGAAGACAAGAAGGGTGAAGACACAACAGCAAAGATTGGTCTTACAACAGGTTTGGCTTCTGACACAACAGCAGATATTTCTATTATGACTTGGTCAGGAGATAGCAAATATTATGAAGATATCGGAAGTATGGATTTATCAACTGATAAGCTTACATCACAGAATGTGGCTCAGGTTTATTCAGTAGCAAAACAGTTTAAAAAACTATATCCTAATATAAAGATTAATCTTTGGGCAAAGACAGGAGATCCTGATCAGCCGGGTACACCAAAGTGGGAACAGGAAATGACATCATTTAAGGCTAAGTATGGTAAATACCCTGATATCTGGGCATCAACTAGCGTAACAAATGATATTAAGAAAGGTCTTGCAGCAGACTTATCAGTATTCAAGGATGATGAAACATACAAGGCATACAATAAAAACCTTATGAGTAACCTTAACTACTACGGTTTTCAGGGTGGATTACCATCATTCTCAATCCCTTGGGGTATTTGGGTAAACAAAGCTTTAGCAGAAAGCAAGAACATTAACGTTCCTGATCCTGACTGGACAATTGATGAATATACAAGATTCTTCACAAAGTCAGACAACACAAGCTTCTGGGGTGACCAGAGCACACCTGTTAATATCATTCACATGGGAACAACAACAATTAATAAGCAGATTAAAGAAAAAGGTACAGTTGATCTTGACAACGATGAAGTTAAGTCATTGTTAAGCTACATTCCAAAATGGGCTGCTTCAACAATCGACGTTGCTGAAGGTGCAGGAACACTTTCAAAAGATATTAAGATTGAAAGCAAGACTTACTCATGGTATTACTTCTGTAACAACAGATGTTTAACAAACATTACAGATCCTTGGTACTTAACAGCAGGTGCTGATGAATCAGCTAAGGAAAGCGAATCATACATTGATTCAAAGGATTGGGATATTTATCCATTCCCATCAACAGATTACTGTGGAAATACAATCAAGGTAGTTATGGATCCAATTTGTATTCACAACTATGCAGCTGATGACGGAAACAAAGAATGGAGCGATGATGAAAAAGCAAAACTTAAAGCTACATATACATTCGCTACATACTGGACAGCAAGTACAGAAGCTAAGCAGGCTATCTTCGATCAGAAGTGGACTGACAACGGCGCTGAAAAATCAGCAGCAGGAGATTCATTCCCTGTAGTAACTGGCGATACATACAATAAGCAGATGGATATCTGGAACAACCTTCCGGCACATAAGACATACAAAGATAAAGAAGGCTGGAAAGAAATCTTAAAACTTTGGGAAAACAATGAATCATGGGATTACATTGACAAGTGCTGGACAAGTAAGATTACTGAAAAGGGTGAAACGACAGATGTTCTTTATGAATGGAACAATATGTGGAAAGAAGAAGTTGCAGGTGCTTGGATGACTGATAAGGACTGGGGAGACAAAGTTAAAGCAAGATTATCAGATTGGAACACAACAATCAACAAACGTATCGAAACAGCTACAAAACAGTTACAGGATAAGTTAGTTGAAAACTACAACTTCGATAAGTCAAAATTCACATCTGACAACAAATAAGATTGAAAATGACTGATTAAATCAAATAATAATTGCGGAACTGCAAAAAGCAGTTCCGCTTTTATAACAAGTAGAAAGGACAACAATGAAAAAGAAGATTATCGCAATTGTAATTGGAATACTATGTGTCATTGTTGCAGCTATAGGTCTTTTCCAGTTTGCATTCAAAACAAAAGCAACTTATGTAAAAGATGTAGATAGTGATAAGTTTAATAAAGCATATGATTTATTGGCAAATGCATATCTTGAGGATGGCGAAGAAGCTGACGTATATTATACAGACTTTATAAAAAAGAATACTGAAGCCGGAGAAGGGGAGCATAAGGCTACGTTAACTAACGGAGTGGATTCGGTTAAGTATTATGAAGAAAACAACAATGAAGACAACCAACTACCAGAGGATGTAAAAACATACTCTGATAAAATGATTGAATTAGAATATCAGAAATCAGCTAACTATAAAGTAAATGTAGAAAAAGCAGGATTATATACATTAAATGTAGATTATATTTCTGTTGGTGATTCGCTTTCAGATTATACTGTTAGCGCAAAAGTTAATGGAAAACATCAGTATTCAGAAACTAATACTATAGCATTACCAATTCATTGGACAGATGTTGACCAGGATAAATATATCGGAAGTGATGATCAGAAAGAATTTCCAAAAGACAGCTATGGAGATGAAATGGCTCCTAGCCAGTCAAGAATTCAGAAATGGGTTAATACAGATATTTACAATAACACTTACGTATCAAGCAAACCACTTACTTTCTATTTAAAAGAAGGTGAAAACACAATTTCACTTGAAAATGTATCTTCAGGAGGATTGGCTTTAGGCAAGCTGACAGTAAAGGCAGCGACGGATGATACAATTTCATATGAAGAATATGCTGCACAGCATAGTGATGCAGAATTAGTAACAGACAAGGAAGAAGCATTACAGATTGATGCTGTCTATTATTCAGAAAAGAATTCTACAGATGCAATATATGGCACAAAGGTCACAACAGCACTTACAAGATTCAACATAGATACAGAAAAACTAAATACTTTGCACTGGAGTGCAGCAGGTAATGAAGTTACATATACATTCAAAGTAAAGAAGTCAGGAAATTACAACTTAGCTTTCCACTATAATAATGGAAAGAAGGAATTCAATACTTTTGAAACAATTAAGATTGACGGACAGGTTCCATTTAAGGAAATGTATAATTATAAGTTTAATCCGGTTTCATCAGGATATGCTAATGAAACACTTAAGGATTCAAATGGAAACAACTACAATTTCTATTTTGAAGAAGGAACTCACACAATCACAATAAAGCAGGAAAATGAACCAATTATGGAAGCATATAGATATGCATTACTTTTACAGGAACATATCACAAACTTCCAGTTGGAAATCACAAAGATTACAGGTAGCGATGTAGATACTGAAAGAAACTGGAAGATGACAAAATACATTCCTGAAATTCCGAAATATTTAAATGCTTATGAAACAGTAATTCAGCATATCAGATATTTACTTCAGGATTATTCAGAAGGTGGAAACAGTGGTGCAGTTTTAGCTTACTTAGATGAAGCAGAACAGTTTATCAAGACTATGAAGAAGTATCCGGATGACATTGCTCTTCATACAGCAGACTTAACAGGTGCAGAGAACTCAATCCTCGTTTCATTAAGCAACTTCACAACAGAAGTAACATCAAATGATTTTACACTTGATAGAATTTATGTGTACGGAGACAAGAGTGAATTAGAAAATCCTAATGCATCATGGGCAAGCTCATTATGGACGTCAATTAGAACTTTAACCAATACATTTACATCTTCAAAATACTCAACAGGTGTATCTGACAAAGATAAGAATACAATTACTATCTGGGTTAACAGAGCTATTACTCACGTAGATTTATTACAGAAGATGGCTGATACAGAATTTGTTCCTTATTATAAAGAAAAAACAGGAAAAGATATTAAAGTTCAGGTAGCAACAATGCCTGATGTAAACAAGTTAACATTGGCAATTGCGGCAGATAAAACACCGGACATTGCTTTAGGACTTGCTTCATATGTACCATTTGATTTGTCAAGCCGTGGTGCTTTATATGATTTATCACAGTTTGATGATTTCTGGACAGTAGCAAGAAGATTCCCGACAGGATCATTTGTTTCATATGTATATAATGAAGGAATGTTCGCAATTCCTGAAACAACAGACTTTAATGCAGTTGTTTACAGAACAGATATCTTTGATCAGTTAGGACTTAAATGCCCTTCAACATGGAATGAATTGATAGACATTCTTCCAACTCTCCAGAGATATGGTAAGAACTTCTATCATAATATTTCAGCAGGTGTTTCAGGATACAAATGGTTCTACCAGACATCACCAATGATGCTTCAGAATAATGGAGAACTTTATACACAGGATGAAAATGGTCTTGTAACAACAGGTATTGATTCAAAGAACGCAGTTAAGGGACTTCAGCTTTTAGGAGATTTGTTTACAAAATACTCTCTTGATACATCAGTACAGAACTTCTTTAACTCATTTAGATACTCAACATTACCAATTGGTATTGTAGGTATGGAAGATTATACATTAATTAAGAATGGTGCTCAGGAATTGGACGGTAAGTGGAAACTTGCTGAATATCTTGGAACAGAACAGGAAGATGGAACAATTAACAGAAAGTTTGTTGCCAACGGAACAGGTGGAGTTATCTTTAAGAATTCTGAAAAGAAGGAAGCTTCATGGGAATTCCTTAAATGGTGGACAAGCAAGGATGTTCAGACAGAATACACATACACATTACGTTCAACATATGGTAAGACATATTTCTGGTTATCAGCCAATATGGCAGCTCTTCACAACAATCCAATGGATGAAGCTGACAAGCAGGTTGTATTAAAGCAGATTAATCAGGTAACTGATGTAACAAGAACTCCTGGTCAGTACTTACTTGAAAGAACAATTTCTAATATTTGGACATCGATGGTATTCGACGGTACATCAGCACAGGTAGCAGTTGATGAGGCAAAGAACGATGTTAACAAAGAAATTGTAAGAAAGATGAAAGAATTAGGATTTTACGATGAAAATGGAAAACTTATAAAGGATTTCAAACTTCGTGGATATGATTGGATTAAACAGAATCAGGATAATGCAAAAGCAGATAAAGGAGAGGAGGTAACACAGAGTGGAAGCAACTAAAGACATTGCAACAAAACCGGCTAAGCCGGCAAAGATAAAGAGCAATAAAAAGTTTACAGAAACTGAAGGTTTTAATGCTTTTGTTCTGTTCCTTCCTTACGGATTATTGTTTTTTACATTTATCTTATTACCTATTATTATAGCAATCGGATTATCATTTACATATTTTGATGTAATTAATACTCCAACTTTTGCAGGACTTAACAACTACATCACTTTGATTACAGGCGATGAGGTATTTATGAAATATGTATTACCTAACACTGTGCTTTACGCTATCGTAGTCGGTGTTGGTGGATACGCATTATCATTCCTTATGGCATGGATTCTTGCTCAGGTAACACCTAGAGCAAGAACACTATATGCGTTAGCAATGTACACACCTTCAATGGTAGGTCAGTTAATGATTCAGGTTATTTGGAAGACAATCTTCTCAGGTGACCAGACAGGTTTGGCAAACGCATATTTACAGAAACTGGGATTAATAAATCAGCCTATTCAGTGGTTGATATCATCTGATTACTTTATGCAGATTATGATTTTTATATCGTTGTGGTCATCAATGGGTATTGGTTTCTTATCAATGCTTTCAGGTATTATGAACATCGACCAGGAATTATACGAAGCAGCTTATGTGGATGGTATTAAAAACAGAGCCCAGGAAATTATTTATATTACAGTTCCTTCAATGAAGCCACAGATGTTGTTCGGTGCGGTTATGTCTATTGTAAACGCATTTAACATGGGTTGGATTGGTGTAACATTGGCAGGAGCAAACCCTACACCGGATTATGCAGGTCAGTTAATTGCTAACCACATTGATGATTATGCCTACGTTAGATACGAAATGGGATATGCATCAGCGGTATCAGTTGCATTGCTTTGCTTAGTTTGGATTTGTAGTAAAGTAGCAAACAAGTTATTTACAGAAAAAGATGAATATTAGAAAGGAGGATACATAAATGGCAAATTTTCAAGGTAACAGAATTAACCCAACAAGATTTTCAAGCGGCCAGATTAAGTTTCATATTATAGCATTTCCGCTTTCTATATTTATGATCCTTCCGGTAGTATTCCTTATTGGAAACGCTTTTAAACCACTTGGTGAGTTGTTTAAATTTCCACCAACTATTTTTGCACACAACCCAACATTGGACAACTTTAAGAATCTTATGAACTTAGCAGGTTCTACAGGTATTCCAATGTCAAGATACTTCTTGAACTCAATGATAGTTACTGTGCTTACAGTAGTTCTTAACTTATTGATTACAATTATGGCAG
>ERZ860445.1608-NODE-1608-length-11991-cov-3.805044_pt1 | contig 11991 bp, 8 predicted proteins | sample MGYA00509977_ERZ860445 | MGnify/ENA primary metagenome ERZ860445 (study PRJEB30046, sample SAMN00715233) | human gut metagenome | study: EMG produced TPA metagenomics assembly of the A metagenome-wide association study of gut microbiota in type 2... | reverse complement strand
CTCTTCCGCGATCACCACCAGGCCATCTTCGCAGCCTTCACCGGCAAGACGTTTAGCCAGTTCGTTTGTAGACGTCGTCAGCTCACAGTAGTGTATATGATGTCCGAGCCATTTCGTTTTCAGATTAGCGACAACTTCTGCAGGCTTCAATCTGTCAGGTACTTCTTTCAGGATGTAGCCTTTTTTAGGTACGGATTCTATAGTATAGCCTTCATTTTTTAAAGCCTGGATATGCTTCCAAATCGCCGTACGCGATACTGCCAGTTCCTGAGAAAGCACTTCCCCTGAAACAGGAGCAGGCATTTTACTGCGCAATATTTCTAAAATGCGTTCCCGCATATCATCACACTCCCACACAATGTTATCCTTAGATTAGCACTGGGTTAACCAAAAGTCAAGTCACAGAAAAACCGTCCCCGAAATTCAAGGGACGGTCTTAGATTACAGACTATTGCTCGCTGGGAGCTGCAGAAGATTCTGCGGGCTGCACCTCTGCCGGCTCCGGAGTTCCGATCTCAGAAGTATTCTCTTCTTTAGATAAAATTTTACCGTATTTCATCAACTGATCGATTTCTTCGCCTTCCAAAGTTTCTCTTTCAATAAGTGCATCCGCAATCAAATGCAGTTTATCCATATTTTCATTCAGCAGACTTTCCGTTTTCTGGTAAGCCTCATCAATAAATTTACGGATTTCTTTATCGATCTTGGCAGCGACTTCTTCACTGTAGTCTTTATCTCTGCCAATATCACGTCCCAGGAAAACCTGGTCCTGACGATGACCAAACGTCATCGGACCCAATTCAGGGCTCATACCGTATTCACAGATCATCTGACGGGCCAGAGATGTAGCACGCTGCAGGTCATTGCTGGCACCGCTGGAAATTTCTTTCAGTACCAGAGCTTCAGCAACACGGCCGCCTAAAAGCACCTTCAATTCGTCCAGCATTTCACTGCGAGTCGCATAGTAACGGTCCTCTTTCGGCAGGCTCAATGTATAACCGCCGGCACGCCCACGCGGAATAATAGTTACTTTATGAACCGGATCAGTATTATCGAGCAGCATACCTACCAGAGTATGGCCGCCTTCATGATAGGCAGTCAGACGTTTTTCTTTATCACTGATCACGCGGCTGCGGCGCTCGGGACCCATAATAACACGCTCCGCCGCTTCTTCCATTTCCGGCATATCGATTTTATTCTTATTTTTACGGGCAGCCATCAACGCAGCTTCATTGACCAGATTGCTCAGATCCGCGCCGGTAAAACCAGGAGTTCTGCGGGCAATAACGCCAAGCTCGACTTCAGGACTGATAGGCTTACCTTTAACATGGACTTTTAAAATTTCCTGACGGCCTTTGATATCAGGACGATCAACGACGATCTGTCTGTCAAAACGTCCCGGGCGCAGAAGTGCCGGATCAAGGATATCGGGACGGTTGGTTGCAGCAATCATAATGATGCCTTCATTAGCTCCGAAACCATCCATTTCGACCAGCAGCTGGTTCAAGGTCTGTTCTCGCTCATCATGACCGCCGCCTAAGCCTGCACCACGCTGACGGCCGACAGCGTCGATCTCATCAATGAAAACGATACAGGGAGCGCTCTTTTTAGCCTGTTCAAACAAATCTCGGACACGGGAAGCGCCTACGCCGACAAACATTTCTACGAAATCTGAACCGGAAATACTGAAAAACGGTACGCCAGCTTCACCAGCGACAGCCTTGGCCAGAAGTGTCTTGCCTGTACCAGGCGGCCCGTAGAGTAAAACACCTTTCGGTATTTTGGCACCGAGATCATTATATTTCTTCGGATGCTTCAGGAACTCGACAACTTCTTCCAGTTCCTGCTTCGCTTCATCAGCACCAGCGACATCTTTAAAAGTAATCTTAATATTGTCTTCGTCATAACGACGGGCACGGCTCTTGCCGAAATTCATAACCCGGCCTCCGCCCCCCTGGCTTTGCTGCATCAGCATAAACCAAATACCGACGATCAAAAGCATCGGCAAAAGCGAGCTTAAGATAGTCGTCCACCAAGGCGGCTGCGGCGGCAGCTCGGCTTTAATTTCAATATCACGGGCACGTAAAGTCGGGATCAGGCTGTCATCATTGGGAGCCACAGTTGAGAAATCTTTACCATCTTTCAGCTTACCGCTGATGACATTATCAACTATCGTTACCTGTTTGACCTCATCTTGCTGCACGTGCTTCATAAACGCACTATAAGTGATGTCTGTTTTGCTGACCGTGCTGGCCGAATAATAATCGATCATCCAGATTGCCACGATGATAATCAGCAAATAGAACGTCACGTTCTTAAAAAATCTATTCAAGGAATTGCTCCTCCTTCCACTGCGATCGTCTACCAAATTACAGTAACGTCATTTTTTTATTATAATATAGATGCGGAAATTCTACAACCATTAGTCGATAAAATCATGTACGCGCATAAACACAAGGCTTTAAAACACCGATATAAGGTAAGTTACGATAGTTACCGGCGTAATCCAATCCATAGCCTACAGCAAACTCGTCAGGAATACAGAAGCCTACATAATCCGCACTTTTACCATTGACGCGCCTGTCGGCCTTATCGCACATTACCGCTGTTTTGATAGAAGCCGGCTTGTGCTGCTGCAGCATACAGCAAACAGCTTCAAGGGTCAGCCCTGTGTCAATGATGTCATCGACCAGGATCACATGCCGTCCCGCCAGTTCCTCAGCCACATCAAGCTTAACGCTGACATTACCGCAGCTATTAGTGCTGTTGCCATAAGAAGACGCGACCATAAAATCGATCTTAACAGGCATATCCATTGCCAAAGTCAGATCAGTAGCAAAATAAGCGGCGCCTTTTAAAAGTGCTATTACTACTACTTCTTTGCCTGCATAATCTTGTTTCAGCTGGGCTCCCAATTCCCGAACCCGCGCTTTTATTTCTTCCTCTGTCAGTAAGATTTTACCAATATCTTCATGCATATCCACTACTTGTCATCTCCCAGACTGAAATATTTAATATCCAACGTCAGCCATGCTTCGCAGCCCTGCTCCTGTTCATGCCAGCCTGCAGCTTTCCCTCCCACCAGCCATAGGACCTGTTTACCGCAGGTTACTAAAAGCTGACTTTTTCTCTGTTCCGGAGGTACTTTAATGTCGTTAAAATACTTTTTTAATTTTTTACTTCCCAAAGACCCGGCCGGAAAAAATATGTCGCCGTCCTGCCTCTGCCTCACTTCCAGCTGCCTGTCCTGCAGCAAATGCCAGGGATATATTGCTACATGCCACAAGGGACTTGCTGATCCCTTAAAGTAACCCAAACTTAAAATACCGTTTGGGAGCTCAACTTGCAGCCTGCCAGCTTTCTGCAGCTCAGCCAAATCAAAAACATAATTCTGCGCTGCTATCGCTGACGGTGTTTCAGCTGCAGCAACTGTAAGCTTGCCATAGCTGTATACAGCACAGGTCCCGCCAGGCAGCATAAGCCTTTTATTGCTGCTGCCTTTATGCACCAAGCCGATCACCTGCTGCGTCTGCTGAAAGGTAAGCAGACCTGCAGCTCCAAGCTTTTTCCACATCATCCTGATGATACGCGAACACAGCGCGGCAGGCAGCGAAAGCAGCCAGGCTGTATCACAGCTGCAGGAATGATCGTCCTGCAGCACATACTGCAAAAACTTCTCTTCTGCCAGTTCATTCAAACAATCAGCATCCTCAGCAGTCAACGTCGCAGTCTGTGCTAAAGCCTGTTTGATATTAGGATTGAATTCCCGTTCCAGCAAAGGCAGCAATATATGCCGCACTTTATTCCGCGTATAGTACAAATCCATATTACTGCTGTCAGTACGATAATCCAAGCTACGCATTGCGCAATATGCTTCCAGCATCCGACGGCTCACCTGCAAAAAGGGCCGTACGATACTGTTATTGTGACAGCGCATTCCCCCAAGCCCTTCCGCACCGCTGCCTCGCAGCAAATGCAGCAGCAGGGTTTCTGCCTGATCGTCACGGTGGTGTGCTGTCACAATATACTCAGACTTGTGTTTACTGAGAATCTCAAATAAAACAGTATAGCGTAATTTACGAGCCGCGTCCTCTACAGAAAGTTTACTCTCCGCAGCAAATTTTTTAGCGTCAACACGCAGAACTTCACAGGCAACCTGACGCATCCGGCAGAATTCCACAACAAAATCAGCATCAGCCAAAGCTTCGCTGCCACGCAAACCATGCTCTACATGACAAACTACCAGCTGATACTTCCGTTTTTCCTGCAGCAGCAGCAGTGCATCAGCCAAAGCAATTGAATCGGCCCCACCGCTGCAGGCAACAATTATTTTACTGCCGACCGGCAGATGTTCCTCTACCTGATCGAGAATTTCAGTAATTTGCCTGTGTTCTTTCATCGTTTCACCTTATTATCCTACAACCCAAATAAAAAAGGCACCTCTGCTGGAAGTGCCTTTTTAGACATTATCTGTCGCGGCTGGCGCCCCGGCCGCCGCGCTTAGACTCCGTATTGCGTTTCAGATCTAATAATCTGTCATCGCTGTCTTTTAAAAAGCGCGATAATTTATCTTCAAAGGAAACAGGAGGTGCCACTTTAGGTGCACGACGTTCCTGACTTACCGGACGCTGCGGTTTCGGAGGTGCCGGAGGCGGCGGTGTCAGCTGCTTAATGGACAGACCTATCTTACCGCGTTCGTCAATAGACAACACTTTGACCTTGACCTTATCTTTTTCCTTTAAAAAATCATGTACATCTTTTACATATACATTGGAGACTTCGGAAATATGTATAAGACCAACTTTTCCTTCAGGCAATTGCACAAACGCTCCAAAATTTGTGATACCAGTAACTTCACCTTCAACGATTGCACCAACTTCGAGTGACATAAAGCGGATAATCCCCCTTAAAAAATCTTTATACAGTAAGTATTATACCCTTCTTTTAAAATCAGTGTCAACTGCATTGTACAAATATATGAAAAAAGATAAAAAATAACAGCTGTACGCCAGTAAAATCGACTGTACAGCTGTTATTTTTTCTTTTCCTCAGCTTCTGTTTCCTGTTTTTGCTGCTTTTCCTGTTCATCAACTATAAACAGCGGTACTTCGTTCTTGCCAACCATATTATGGTCTTCACGCGCCAGTTTTTCAATATATTTCAAATCGTCCAAACGTTTGCGTTCAGCTTCAAGCTCAGCCTGAACTTTTTTTAATTCGTCGACACGCTGCTGAGTGGCTGACATTTCCTTATTGATCTGGTAGATCTTGTACTCCTGCCTGCCCAATACGCCCAAGCAGATGATCAGTAAAATAATCAGGACCCATAAAAAGTCATTAGAGCTGCGGCGTTTTTTTCTGCGCATCTCAGCCATTTTGAGCTCCTTCCTGTTAATTAATCAGACAAAAATACCGGGCTGTTTGGCCCGGCATTCTTGAAACCCAAGATTATTTTTTGTGTTTTTTTGCAGGAGCAGCGTTAACAGCGTCTTTGAAAGCTTTACCAGCTTTGAAAGCGGGAACGGTTGCTGCCGGAATTTTGATGGGTTCGTTAGTACGAGGATTTTTACCGGTACGAGCGTTACGAGTACGAGCTTCAAAAGTACCGAAACCAATCAGTTGTACTTTGCCCTTTTTAGCAACTTCACCTTTTACGGTTTCGAGTAAAGCAGCTACTGCTTTCTCTACATCTTTTTTGGTGAGGCCAGCTTTTTCTGCTACTGCAGCAATAAGTTCAGTTTTGTTCACAATAAATCCCCCTTAAATTTTGTATGCGCCAGTTTAGGCGAAAACCGCTTAAACACAACGACTAAGGTTATTCACTAAAACTCTAATTCGCTATCAAAAGCAATATTCCTGCTAACATTTCATCTTTTTTTTATTTTTTTCTTAATTTTTGTGTAAAAAACGCCTTTTTTTAATTATTTTTCTCAAAATCCTTTGCCAACTCCCAAAAAGCGTCTAATTCAGCCAATGAAAAGTCCTGCCATGTTTTCTTTGAAACCTGTACTTTTTTCTCTACATAACCGAATCTTTTTATGAAACGGTTATTCGCAGCATTCAAAGCTGTTTCCGGTTCCAATCCGATATGTCTGGCATAACCGGACAAAATAAAAAGCAAATCTCCCAGCTCATGCTCCATTTCCTTCAGGCTGCCTCCGGCTACTGCCTCTTCAAGTTCGTGCAGTTCTTCCAGAACCTTCTCCCAGACGCCTGCGGTATCCGGCCAGTCAAAACCTACTTTGGAAGCCTTGCTGTGCAGCTTGTAAGCACGCATCAGCGCCGGCAGTCCCGGAGAAATTCCATCAAGAACATGCGTCCGTTCCTTTTTTTCTTCCAATTTAATGGCTTCCCAGTTTTTTATTACTTCATCACTGCCTGAAACTTTACGTGAACCAAATACATGCGGGTGCCTGCGGGTAAGCTTCTCAGTCACTCCATCAATAACATCCTGCAAAGAGAACAGATTTGCGTCAGCTGCCATATGCGCATGGAAAACAACCTGCATCAGAATATCGCCAAGTTCTTCTTCCATACCTTTAAAATCGTGATTATCAACAGCTTCTAAAAATTCATAGACTTCTTCGATCATATTACGGCGAATACTGCTGTGCGTTTGTTCGCGATCCCAGGGACAGCCGCCTGGCTCACGCAGCTTACGCATAACTTCTGTCAGCGGAAGCAGTTCAGCATCATAGCGGAAATCCTCGATATCACAGTAAAAATCATCATCGTCATCAAAACACAGCGTTTTTTCTTCCTGCAAAGCATTGACATGCTGCACAACAGTCTGCTCCTGTGCCGGAATAAAGACACTGGTAAGATGATCGATATGCGGCTGCCGGTCCAGCTCATAGAGCTTCAGCGGCAGACATTCTTCATCAGGCAGGCCTAAATTACGTAAAAAGTACAGCTGCGCTTCATCAGCGAGTACTTCCATCAAATTGATTTTCACATCCGACGCCACCAGCTGACTATAGACCTGCGTGATCATCAGCGGATATTTACCCGCATCTGCCAGCGCATCAAAATCATGGGCATCAACAATACGCAACCCGGCAATAGGATCAATGCCTAAATCGACATATGCAAGATCCAAAAAGCTCATCGCCGGTAAAATTTTCAGAGGCACTCCGGCCGCTGCAGCCTGTTCCCTCAGCAGCACCACAGTTCGTTCAGCAACCAAAGGACTGCCTGGAACAGCATAAACTACCTCCTGCTCTTTCGCATCCTGTAAAATGGAAGCAACAATTTTTTGATAGACGTCTTCAAAAGACGCTTCCTGTTCATAAACAGCGTCGCAGGACGTAAATTTTATACCAGACCGCTCAAGTTCCTTTACAGTTGGGTGTACAGCCGTACGCAGAATAACCTTGCCGCCGCTTTTCAGCACTGCCATTGTTTCCAGCGACAAATGCCCGGCGCTGCCAGGCCCCAATCCTACAACAGTAATTCCTTTTTCCATCTTACCATCCCTTTACTTGAATCTGGAACCTATCACAGGCAGTTTCTGCAATTCTTTCCTGCCGATCGTTCCGCTTGCTATCAAAGTCAATAGATAAACGATGCCAGCTGCAAAAATCGTTACCGCCGTCGCAAAAGTATTGCCCCAATAAACTATTAAATAATTGTATAAAAGCATACTGACTGCTGCCATCAAAACTGCCGCCAGTAATATTTTCCCCAAAGCGTACACTTTAAAAGTGATGCCGCTGCGAATCAAAAAGAAGATGTTTAGAGCGGCTGCCAAGCCAAAATTAATGTTAGAGGCCCAGGCGGCACCGACAATATTGCATGGCAGCGCCGTAAGATACCAAACAGCAGCAGCTTTGACCAACGCGCTGAGCAGCATATTCCACATAGGAATAATAGTCTGTCCCATTCCCTGCAGCATACCTGTGGTTATCTGGTGGATACCAAGCAGGCAAATAGAGGGAGCAAGGTTTCTGATTGCCTCGCCCGCAAGAGGCGTGCCATACAGTAATTTTGAAATAGGCTGAGCCAAAGCCCACATTCCTGCAGCGGCAGGAAAAGTCAGTAAACAGCATAATTTCATGGCCATATTTGTTTTCTGGTCGATACTGTTCCTATCGCCCAGAGTAAATGCTTCTGAAACAGCAGGCACCAGGCTTGCTGTAAGGGAAAGCGTCGGAATAGTAGCCATCATGACCAAAGGCATACCCATCCCTGTAAGGTAACCGAACAGGGTCGTAGCCTCTTCGACCGAAAAACCTGATTCCACTAAGCGATTAGGCACCAGCAGCATGTCAATACTGCTCGTCACAGGCACCATAATATTAGCGCAGGAAACAGGCAGTGCCAGCAATACCAGCCGTTTGGCTATCTTCCTGATACTTTCGGGTTCTTCAGTGATCTGCCTGCTGATTTCCTGCTGCCAACGCAATTTGTTCTTCAGATAAAAAAAGCTCAGTACGATAAGTCCGGTAATAGAACCCGGCACAGCACCGAAAGCAGCCCCGGCCGCCGCATATTCCAATCCGTACGGAAGCAGATAATAGGCCAGTACGACCATCGTCACAACACGTACAAACTGCTCCAGAATCTGTGAGACCGCAGGCGGAGTCATCATTTGATACCCCTGAAAATAACCACGGAAGCTGGCCAGGATCGTAGCAAAAAACACCGCCGGAGTTAAGGCTACCAATCCATAATAAGCCCGCGGATCGCGTACCAGTCCGCTATCGACCAGCCAGCCGGCCGCACAATATAGCCCGGCAGCAAACACAAGCCCCGTTGCGGCCATCAGCCCCAGCGAGACCCTGAATACCCTGCCGGCGCTGGCAAAATCTCCTTTTGCCACTTTTTCGGCTACAATGATCGAAATCGCAATCGGGATACCGGCCGAAGATACGGACAGCATCAAAAGATAAACGGGATATGCCATTTGATAAAGCCCGATACCTTCGCCGCCAAGCAGTCTGGATAACAGTATTCTGTTGACCGAGCCAATGATCTTGACCATCAGCCCAGCCAGCGTCAATATCATGGCGCCACGTAAAAACTTATCCTTGGTCATACCCTCGTCCTTCCCTTGATTTCTTCATTTAATTAATTATAATCAACTTTATTGTCTCTGTATAGCTTAATCAAAAGCCAGCCGCGGCAGATTTTTTTCCAGCCAGGTCAAACTGTCAGTTTTTAATTTGACTGTGCGGAAAATAAGCTGGGCCTGCACGCCGCTTTTGAAATTCATATATTGCTGCTGCTCACTGATAAGCTTCATCAGGGCAGTCGGATCGATAGCAGCATTTTCAGCAAAGGTAATACGCAGCTCGCCCGGTTTGACACTGATACCGCGAATATGCAGCAGCCGGCACAAAGCCCGCAGACAGGCCACACGCCATAAAACTTCCACCTCTTCCGGAGGTTCTCCAAACCGGTCGATAATTTCGTCAAGCAGATCGTCTTTTTCTCCATAGTCCAAGCCGGCAAAGCGTCTGTACAGCTCAAGTTTGTAACGAGGGTCAGCTATATAGTCATCGGGAATATATCCGTCAACGCTGATCTCAAGAACCGGATCCGGTTCAGGGATACCGTCTTCAACGCCATCCTTCAGCTTACGGATCGTACGCTCCAGCATATCGCAATAGGCAGCAAAACCCACACCTGCAATATGTCCATGCTGCTGCGCCCCCAGCAGATTACCGGCACCACGGATCTCCAGATCACGCATCGCGATCTTAAACCCGGCGCCCAGCTCTGTAAAATCACGAATCGCCTGCAAACGTTTTTCTGCGACCTCGCTCAAAGCACGATTACGTTTATAGACGAAATAGGCATAAGCCAGACGAGAGGAGCGCCCTACCCGGCCGCGCATCTGATACAGCTGCGACAAGCCAAAATTTTCGGCTCCGTCGATAATAATAGTATTGGCCAAGGGTACATCCAAACCATTTTCGATGATCGAAGTCGACAGCAGCACATCACAGCTGCCTTCATAAAAAGCAATCATTGCATCTTCCAGCATATCCTCTGACATCTGACCGTGAGCGATCCTGATATTGATCCCCGGCACCAGACTGCGCAGATCGGCAGCAATATTTTCGAGACCAAGAACCCTGTTATGCACATAATAAATCCTGCCGCCGCGGCGCATTTCACGTTCCAGCGCTTCTTTGATCATTCCAGGATTATATTCGGCCACATAAGTTTCTACCGGCAGCCGTTCCTCCGGCGGTGATTCGATCACACTCATATCGCGTCCGTTGACAAGCGCCAAATGTAAAGTACGCGGAATCGGCGTCGCCGACAAGGTCAACACATCAACGCCTGTTTTCCAACGTTTGATTTTTTCTTTCTGAGCCACACCAAAACGCTGTTCTTCGTCGATGACAAGTAATCCCAGATCGGGGAACAGCACATCCTGCTGTAATAAACGGTGTGTCCCAATCAGAACGTCCACCTGACCATTTTCCAGATCATTCAGGATTCGTTTTTGTTCCCTGGGAGTGCAGAAGCGGCTTACCATCTCTACTTTGACCCCAAAAGGCTGCATTCGTTCTTTGAAGGTCATAAAATGCTGCTGCGCCAAAACAGTCGTCGGCACCATTACTGCTACCTGTTTACCATCCATAACAGCCTTAAAAGCAGCGCGGATAGCAACTTCTGTTTTACCATAACCGACATCACCGCACAACAATCTGTCCATCGGCTCAGGTTTTTCCATATCAGCCTTGATCTCCGCGATCGCTTTAAGCTGATCCGGAGTTTCTTCATAAGGGAAGCGCTCTTCAAAGTCACGCTGCCATTCGGTATCCTCAGCGAAAGCATGACCAGGGACGATCTTACGCTGCGCATATAATCGCAGCAGTTCTTCAGCCAGCTCGGTAATCGCGGCACGGGCTTTACTCTGCACACGTTTCCAGTCGGCTCCGCCCATTTTAGAAAGCCTTGGAGCCTGCCCTTCGTTACCGACATATTTATGCAGCATGCCAACCTGTTCCACGGGTACATACAGTTTGTCGTCACCGGCATACGCCAGCAGCAGATAATCACGATGCACGCCGTCAACAAGGACATTCTCCACGCCGATATAACGTCCAATACCGTGAACTGAATGGACTACATAATCTCCAGCCTTGATTTCCGAGAAATACTGCAGCTGAGCACCGCTGTTTTTGGTATGCAGCCGTCTTTTTTTCTGCATACCAAAAATATCATTTTCTGTCAGCAGCAGCCAGTTTTCATTCCAGAACCGAAACCCTGCCGTCAGCTCGCCGCTGATGACAGTGATGCGTCCCGGTCTAAGCAGTGCACCCTCTTTTACAAAAGCAGCGTTTAAATTACGGCTTTGCAGACTGTCAGCAAGCCCGCGCGCTTTAATATCGCTGCTCATCATCACCACAGGCACCTGCCCGTCAGCCAGCCAGCCCTGCAGATCGCCTGTCAGCAATTCCAGATTTCTATTATACGGCGCTACAGACCGCACAGGCACATTGATATCCTTAAACAGCTGCAAACGGCTGTGTCCCAGCGCTGCTACGACCCAGGCTCTTTTCTGAGCGCAAAAACCTTCCAGCTCGGCAGGCGACCATAATTCATCGGCATAACCAGAACTTTCAATGTACAGTTTCTGTAAAATTTCAAATAAACGTGATGGCTCATCTACTACCAAGCGCGTCGAAGCAGCTAAATAATCAAGTACCGAAGCTGAAAAATCTTCGCCGGACTCAATTTGCAGCGGCACGATTTTAACAGCACTCAAAGATTCAATACTGCGCTGATTATCCAGGTCAAAACTGCGCATCGCATCAATAGTATCATCAAACCATTCGATCCTGGCAGGATACTGACTATTGATCGGGAAAATATCAAGAATATCACCGCGCAGACAAAACTGACCGATGGCATCTACCTGAGTAGTACGCTCGTATCCCAGTTCGATCAGACGTTCCAGCAGTTCCTGTTGCTCAAGCTGCTGCCCCAATGTTACAACAACACCGCTTCCCAAAACCTTCTGCGGTATCGGCAG
>ERZ860445.1601-NODE-1601-length-12005-cov-14.614059_pt1 | contig 12005 bp, 11 predicted proteins | sample MGYA00509977_ERZ860445 | MGnify/ENA primary metagenome ERZ860445 (study PRJEB30046, sample SAMN00715233) | human gut metagenome | study: EMG produced TPA metagenomics assembly of the A metagenome-wide association study of gut microbiota in type 2... | reverse complement strand
GTCGTTTTCGTTTCGGGTGCTTAAAAAGGTAGGGATTAGGGAATGCAAGGTTTTTGGCGGAAATACTACCCGAAGCCTGCGTAGGCGTGGAGATTTCCGCACAAAACAGGAGGCTTGACCTTGCTTTCCCGTCAAATCCCGGAGTTACCTTTGCGCCCAGAACGAAAATGACTGCCTGATGCGGACTACTGAAAGGCGCAAAAACGGAGGTAAACGGGAGTAGAGGCAGATTAGACAGAAAACTTCAAAAGGAAAATCCGTGAAAAAGGAATCGACAAAAAGAAAAGGGAACAATGCCGGAAGCGTGAAACCGGGCAAACCGACAACAAGGAAGTATGATATTATCTGTTTGGCCAGACCTGTCTGGTCGGATGAATAATATCATTCTTCCCCAGTTTGCCTGCCGTGGGTGATGGCTGGTTTCATTTATGAAACGGGCGGTCATACACGGCTTTCCGCTTCCGGCTCAAAGGAACAGCAAAAAGAAAAATCGTCAGAAACCCGTAAAAGCACCTCTTTGGCATAAGCACAAAAGAAATGGGTTCTGCATCATCAGTCTAAACAACCGTTTAGGCGTGAGGCAGAACCCTTTTCTCACCGCTTATGCAATAGTCGGCACACGTTCGTTCAAAACTTGTTTTGTACGATAGTGTACCGACGCATATAATCGCTTTTACGGAAAATAAGAGTGAAAAATCAGACAGACAACATCAAAAGTCCCAATAAAATTGCTACCTTTGCATAGGAAGAGTTCTTTGAAGGTTACGCAACGCGCAGAAGAATAATGCAGTAGATAACTTACTAATTCGTAACCTATTACCATAATGAGCAATCAACCTACGCTCATTTTCAGTGATTTACACTCTTTTAGTAACTTCATGACACAAATAAACGAAAAACAATACGGTATTCTGTCAGACTTTTTTCTGATATACTTATATTATATTATTGTAGAGTAGAAAAATAGAAAATAAAAAATAAAAAGGAAAGTGGATGCTTGGAGTAATTTATCTAGGGAAGAAAAGAAAAATAGAGAATAGGACAAATTTCGTTTTTATGGCAGAATGAAAAAAGGGTTGCAACGCAATGCGATGCAACCCTTTCAATTTCTTTTCTAAATACTGAGACTTATTATGCTTCAGCGAAAGGAACTACAGATACGAAGCTCTTGTCTTCGCGACCTTTCTTGAAACATACAGTACCGTCTACCAATGCGTAAAGAGTGTGGTCACTACCCATACCTACGTTTTCACCTGGGTTGTGAACTGTTCCTCTTTGACGAACAATGATGTTACCAGCTTTGCAAGCTGAACCACCGAATATCTTTACGCCTAATCTTTTGCTAGCTGACTCACGGCCGTTCTTAGAACTACCTACACCTTTCTTATGTGCCATTTCTTTCTACGTTTTTAATGATTAAGCAATAACTTGTTTGATAGTCAATTCAGTAAACTGCTGACGGTGACCGTTCAGTTTTCTGTAACCTTTTCTTCTCTTCTTGTGGAATACCAATACTTTGTCACCTTTTACCAAGTGAGAAACTACTTCGCATACCACTTTTGCACCTTCTACAGTAGGAGCACCTACAGTAACAGTACCGTTGTTGTCTACCAACAAAACTTTGTCAAATTCAACAGTTGTACCGTTTTCAGCATTCTGAATGTGATGTACAAACAGTTTTTTGCCTTCTTCAGCTTTGAACTGCTGACCGTTAATTTCTACAATTACGTACATTTTATTTAATATTAAACGGGTTTTCTCCGCAAGGTGAACCGCTCTCATTCGGTTACTTGTTTACCTTTACGGACTAAATCGGCTGCAAAGTTAAGGGTTTTAATTCATATAACCAAGCATTTAAAGGGAAAAAGTTCGTGCTAATTTACATCGTTTATTTCTTTTGCTTTTTGCTTGAAATGCTTGAATTGCTTGTATAGCATGAAGCCGGCAATCAGGCTGGCCATAATGTCGGAGATAGGCATGCTGTACCATATACCCAGACTTCCCCAAAACAGAGGAAGGATGAAGAGACAAGGAATCAGAATCAGAACTTGTCGGCTGAGTGAAAGGATGATGGCTTTTCGTGCCATGCCAATACTTTGGAAGAAGTTGGATGTAACCATCTGGAAGCCGATAATAGGGAAAAACATCACTGTAATACGGAGCCCTTTGGCCGATAAATCAATTAGAGTCTGGTCGGTCGTAAAAGCTGATACAGTCAGTTCCGGAATCAGTTCGCCTACGAGGAACCCTGTAGTAGTTACTATTGTTGCAGCTATTACGGTCAGTTTCATTACATGGTTTACTCGGTGATACTGCTGGGCACCAAAGTTGTATCCGGCAATGGGTTGCATACCCTGGTTCAGTCCCATGACAATCATCACAAACAGAAACACGATACGGTTTACAATACCAAAAGCACCAATGGCAAGGTCGCCATCATATAGTTTCAGGCCTTTATTAATCAGAATCACAATGAAGCAGGCTGCTATGTTCATGAAGAAAGGAGCCAGTCCGATACCGATGATGTTTTCTACCAGAACTTTGCGCAGGCGGTAGATACCTCTCTTCATATGAAGCAGTTCTTCTTTGTTTGCGAACAGCTTGACAAGCCAGCACAAGGAAATGATCTGTGCCAGAATAGTAGCTACGGCAGCTCCACGTATTCCCATGCCGAAAGTATAAATGAACAAGGGATCGAGTATGGTATTGATAATAACTGTCAGGATGGTGGCAATCATGGCTTTTTGCGGATGTCCGGCAGACCGGAGTACAGAATTCAATCCTAAATACATATGTGTTATTACATTACCTATCAGGATAATTTCCATGTAATCTCTTGCATACGGTATGGTTGCTTCGCTTGCCCCAAAGAAATACAGGATAGGGTCAAGAAAAACCAGAGTGATAATGGTGAACAATACACCGATAATTAAGTTCAGCGAGATTACATTTCCCAAGATTTGCTGAGCGGTGTGATAGTCTTTCTGTCCTAATTTGACAGAGATCAGTGTCGAAGCTCCTACTCCAACCAGCGAGCCGAAAGCGGCTGCCAAGTTCATTAGAGGGAAAGTGATAGCCAGTCCGGAGATAGCCATCGGACCTACTCCATGTCCGATAAAGATGCTGTCTACCATGTTGTAAAGAGAAGAAGCAGTCATTGCGATAATGGCAGGAATGGCATATTGTGCCAATAGTTTGCCGATAGGGAGCGTACCTAGTTCTGTTGCAGTTCCTTTCTGAGACATAAAATCGTTATTTTACGTAAATTAGCCTGCAAAGATACTCATTTTTTCTCATTTGCGAAACCTGCCTTATCTTTCTTGAAGTTAAGATAGAGTGTAGTTCGGCATAGCCTTTTCTCAAAAGCAAGCTTTTGACTTGGCACTGCACTCACCTTTCGCTATCTTTGCACTCCGAAAAGAAAAAGAAGCGTATGAAGATATATTTTTTTCTATTGAATTTTGTGATGATGATGACGTGGAGTACTGTCAGCGGAGAAGTGCTTTGCCGTTATCGGGTTTATCTGACCGATAAAAAATATACGACTTATTCTTTAAACCGGCCGGAAGAGTTTCTGTCTTCGCGTGCCATTGAGCGGAGAATGAGACAGCATTTGGCTGTAGATTCTACAGACCTTCCTGTGTGCCGTACCTATATTGAGGAAATACGTCGTTCGGGGGGAAAAGTGTTGAATCACAGCAAATGGAATAATACTGTAGTTGTTGAGTTGTCTCGTCACGAAGTGCTAGACTCTATCCGGACCCTTCCTTTTGTGAAAAAAGTGAAGCGTGTATGGATTGCGCCCGATGGGGCAATACCCCGAAATAAAGAACGTAAGAAAATGATAACCAATAAAGTGACCAAGACCGACGATTATTACGGGCATGCGGCAGCACAGATTCGTATGCATCATGGCGATAGTCTGCATGCAGCCGGTTTTCGCGGAGAAGGAATGCAGATTGCCGTGATTGATGCGGGCTATTATAATGTGGATGCCATTAAACTGTTCCGTCATCTGAACTTGCTGGGGGTGTACGATTTTGTCAATCCCGATTCGGATATTTACGAAGAGCATAGCCACGGACTGAAAGTGTTGTCGTGTCTGGCTGTAGACAAGCCTAATGTCATGGTAGGAACTGCTCCCAAAGCTTCTTATTGGTTGCTTCGGAGTGAAGACAATGATACCGAACAGCCGATAGAAGAAGACAACTGGGCTGCCGCCATTGAGTTTGCCGATAGTGTGGGAGTGGATGTAGTCAACACCTCGTTGGGATATTATGAATTTGACGATAAGGAAGAGAATTACCGTTACCGCGATTTAGACGGTAAAACTTCGTTTATGTCGGTTACCGCAGAGAAAGCAGCTGGAAAAGGATTGCTTGTGGTATGCAGTGCCGGCAATGCCGGTGGGGGCAAATGGAAAAAGATTTCTCCTCCGGCCGATGCAGAAGATGTGATAACCGTCGGTGCATTGGATTACGATCGTACGAATGCCGATTTTTCTTCCATAGGAAATACAGCCGACGGAAGAGTCAAGCCGGATATCATGGCATTGGGAGTACGGGCAGTTGTAGTGGGAGAGAACGGAGGAATATCCAGAGCAAGCGGTACTTCTTTTGCCGCTCCCATTTTCTGCGGATTAGTCACTTGCTTATGGCAGGCATTTCCTGATCTTACTGTAAAAGAAATTATTGATGTAGTCCGTCGTTCGGGAAGCCGTTATACTCATCCCGATAATATCTACGGTTACGGAGTGGCTGATATATGGAAAGCGTATCAGCTGATTCAGAAGGAAAGGGGGAACAGATGAATGGTAACCCGCTTTCTTTGGTCGAACTGAATGCGCTGGTGCGTCGTAGTATTCGTGCCTGTCTGCCCGACGAGTACTGGGTACAGGCCGAACTGAGTGAAGTGCGTGCTAATTATTCAGGACATTGCTACCTGGAGTTTGTGCAGAAAGACAGCAAGAGCAATGCACTGGTGGCAAAGGCACGCGGAATTATCTGGAGTAACGTATACTACCGGCTTAAGCCTTATTTTGAGCGGGAAACGGGACAGGCTTTCACTTCCGGTATCAAAGTACTCGTTAAAGTGACAGTCGACTTTCATGAACTCTACGGCTATTCGCTTACCGTAGTCGATATTGACCCCACTTATACATTGGGCGATATGATGCGCCGGCGCAAGGAGATATTGAAAAGGCTGGACGAAGAAGGAGTGCTTACTTTAAACAAAGAGTTGGAAATGCCTTTGTTGCCCCAACGTATTGCGGTTATCTCTTCGGCAACTGCTGCCGGTTACGGCGACTTTTGTAATCAACTTGCCAGCAATCCGTTCGGTTTTGTTTTTTATCCTCATCTTTTCCCGGCTGTCATGCAGGGAGAGCGGATTGAAGCTTCCATTATTCAGGCACTCGACCGTATCTATAGTCAGCAGGATTGTTGGGATGTAGTTGTCATTATCCGTGGGGGAGGAGCTGTTTCCGATTTATCCGGATTTGATACTTATGCCTTGGCTGCTAATTGTGCCCAGTTTCCGTTACCGCTTATTACTGGTATTGGACATGAACGCGATGATACGGTGCTCGATCTTATTGCACACACCCGTGTCAAAACCCCAACAGCGGCTGCCGAGTTATTGATAGACCGTGTGCGCCGCACGGCAGAACAGCTGGAAGCATACACCGATTATTTTTACAGGGAAATTCCCCAACGTCTGGAACAGGAAAAGAAGAGACTGACGCAGTGGGTATCTCGTATTCCAGCTCAGGTACAGATGAGGCTGCAGCAGGAACATTTCCGGCAGGAGCGTTTTACCAAGCGTATGGCCGCAGCATGGCAGGCTCGTTTGCTGCGTGAAGAATACCGGCTTCGTGTAGAAAAACGTATGGAAGTAGCTTGTATGTCGCGTTTGCAGCGGGAACTTCATCGCATCGAACTGATGGAGCAGAAGACACAGGCTGCATCGCCGGAACTGCTTTTGAAAAAAGGGTATAGCATTACACTGAAAGACGGTAAGGCAGTGACCGATGCTTCTACGCTGAAAGCAGGAGATAAAGTAGTGACGCGCATGGCATCGGGAGAGGTGGAAAGTATAGTAGAGAAAATAAATTTAAAAACAGAATACAATGGCAAAAAAAGAAACATACAGTGAAGCGATGAAACGGCTGGAAGCCATCGTATCGCAGATAGAAAGTAACGAGTTGGATATCGACAGCCTGGGAGAACATCTGAAAGAAGCCCAGAAACTCATAAAATACTGTCGTGATAAACTTTATAAGGCAGATGCCGAAATAAAGAAAATGCTTGAAGAAGGAGAAGAAACGGAAGCTTGAGCAGTTTCATCTGGCTGTGATTGTATAGGATTACTGAAGAGAATTGCAGCCATTGACGATGCTGATTGTAAAGTTTCCGATACTGAATATGAATCGGCGGCATCGCTTTTTATAGCTGATGTCGCCGATTTATTTATAAGGATTTTAGAACCATGCTACAGGCTGGTCGCCCATCACGAATTTGAGATTTCCTCCCTTCATGATATCTGCATAATCAATCCAGGCTTTCTTATAGTCCTGACCATTCAGAATGACATGCTGGATATACTTGTTTTCTTTTCCTTTATTTTCTTTTTCGATAGTAAACTTACCTTCAGGAACATTGATTTCTACTTTGTCGAAGAGAGGATAACCGAATACGAATTTTCCTCCCGCCGGTTCTACCTGATAGAATCCCATTGAAGAAAGGACATACCATGCAGACATCTGACCTACATCCTCATTGCCGGATAATCCGTCGGGTTTGTCGGTATACATAGTATGAAGAATTTCGTTTACCCGTTCCGCAGTCTTCCACGGCTGACCTACCAGTGTATATAAATAAGTAGTATGGTGTCCCGGTTCGTTTCCATGTGCATACTGTCCGATGAGGCCGCTGATATCAGGAGAAGAACTGTCGCCCATGTGGCTGTCGACGATGAACAGTGAATCCAATTTGTTGACAAAGGCCTCTTTGCTTCCGAAGCAACCTACCAGCCCTTCCACATCGTGAGGAACCAGCCAGGTATACTGCCATGCATTACCTTCGCAGTAGTCATCGTCTCTGTGGGTCGATGCACAAGGATCGAAAGGTGTGCGTATGGAACCGTTGAGCATTTTTCCTCTCATAAATCCGGTTGTCGGGTCGAAATAATTCTTATACGACTTGCTTCTTTCCAGGAAATACTTGTAGTCATCCTGTTTGTTCAGTTTTAATGCAGCCTGTGCTACACACCAGTCGGCAATGGCATATTCCATGTCGTATGCGATGGCTTCTTTCATTAGGTCGGCAGGGATAAAGCCGTATTTGATACGATGCTCCATACCACGTTCGGGCAACATAGACGATTCTTTCAGTGCCTTGTATGCCTCTTCCATGTCGAACCCTTTTATACCTTTCAAAATAGCATCTGCTACTACGGGTACTCCCGGATTTCCTACCATACAGTCTGTTTCACATCCCATGAGGTGCCATACAGGCAGTTTGCCCTGTTGCTGGTAGATGTGAATCATGGTGTTGATGATGTCGCTCATTTTTTCCGGATGAAGCAGAGTCATCAAAGGTTGTGCGGCACGGTATGTATCCCACAAAGAGAAAGTTGTGTAGTTTACAAATCCTTCTCCTTTGTGCATGTTATGGTCGGCACCGTAGTAGTCGCCGTTTACATCACAGAATACAGAAGGAGCAAACATGGTATGATAAAGGCTTGTATAGAAAATCCGCTTCGAAGCCTCGTCGTTTGTGTACACTTTCACCTTATTCAACTCATTGTTCCATGCTTCTTTGGCATCTGCAATGGTCTTTTCGAAGTCCCATCCGCTCAACTCAGTCTGCATGTTGAGCTGTGCATTCGCTTCAGAAGTAGGAGAGAGAGCTACCTTCAAATAAATTGGTTCTTCTTGTCCGGCTGCAAAGTTTACCCGGGCAAAGAGCTTCTTGCCTTTAGCTTCTTTTCCACTCTTTGTTGCATTGTCTGCAATAAACTCTACGTTTTCAAACTTCTTGGAGAATACGGCCGTAAAGAAGACACGCTGGTCGCTGGACCATCCTGTAGAGTAACGGTATCCGCTGACAGTGCTGTCGTTTACCACCTGTATAAAGGCTTCGGTCGGTGCATCCCAGCATCCTCCGTTCACCATGTCGAATACGATAGCCGGCTTTTCGTCTGCAGGGAAAGTATATTTATGGAATCCTACTCGTTTGGTAGCAGTCAGTTCCACATCAATATCATATCTCAGAAGATGTGTCTTGTAATATCCGGGAGTGACAACTTCCTTCGAACGGTCGGAGTACGACCATAGTCCGGTATCGTATGAAGATTCATCTCCTCGGGCATAGGTAACTTCTCCTGTCACAGGCATAACGTTGATGTCGTGAAGGTCGCCGATACCTGTTCCACTAAGATGCGTGTGTGGAAATCCTATCACTGTAGAGTCGGATACATGATATCCTGATACCCAGTCCCACAATTGCGGGATGCTGCTTGGTCCCAGTTGTACAAATCCGTAGGGAACATTGGCTCCATAGAACACATGGCCGTGGCCTCCTGTTCCGATTTTCGGATCTACAAAGCACGTAAGATCTTCATTCGCTTCCTGTACAGAAGTGGAGTTGCTTCCACACGCAGCGAATAATGCTGTGGCTAACACCGTCAGTACGATTGGTTTTTTATTCATTTCTTTAAGTTTTATATGAAAGGTAAATAATATGCTATAGTGTTGATTAATAGTTGTATAACGATAATGTTGTCCGGGCTGTCTTCTCCTTTTTTTATAAGTATACCCTTATCATTCCGTTTACAGCGTATAAAGATATGAGATTTTATGGTCTGACAGACGGTTTTTGCAAAGAATTTGTAATCTATTATTTTTTCGGTCTGTTTCTTGAATTGCAAGAGTGGCATCTTATATGTACTAATTGTATAATGATGAAATATAGATCAGTTCTTAGATAGAAGAAAAACTGATTCATAAATATGTTGTGTATATAGTACTTTATCGTGTTTGGACTTTTTACAGAATTCAGGCAAGCGTATATCTTTCATATTCAGAAATGTTACAACGAAGGAGACTTCAACTTTTACATCAATCATCTATATTACGATTCTTATAGTTCGTTTGACACTATTTATCTCTGTTTTCATGGTTTGGAATCAAGTATATCATTAGCGAGCGGTGATTAAAAGATTGACTAAAGCAAGAATGATAACAGGATATAGTAAAGATGTCCCATTCATTGAAAGTTTTGTCTTTGAACTTTGGTTACTTAATGTAATAGCAAATCCTCCAAAATACGGACCTGTCAGAATTAAGGATATAGCAGAGAAACAAATGGGATATTATGCTAAGAAATTTAAGTTTGAAGCGTTCTGAAATAATTTCCAAATAACTATTATATAATAATATAATTTATGGCAACGATGATCAAATATCAATTGGATTCATTATTGTATATTTGCAATATACATGAGTGTTTATAAATAAAACTTGAAATATTAAACCTAAATACCGATGGCAAAGAAACAACAATTAGGATACAAAGAAATAGAAGAGCGTTTAAGAATAATAAAAGACAATCACGTACCGGCAGAAGAAATAGGCTATCACATACTATACTCTTTTGGAAAAGGGGAGCGTGATATTGCCCGCTATAAAGAAGGCAAAGGTATATTGAAAACCTTTGAAGGACTTCTTATTAAAGGTTTATTCTGCTTTAAAAGTACAACTACGCTGCATTTATCTGAAGAACTTGAAAGTTTAAAAGCAGATAACCAGGTACTAAAAGCCTTACCTAAAATTATAGCTGTAAGTGATGGTAAAACAATACTTGCATACGACCTTAGAGAAAAGGATACATACGAAAATAAAGTAGATAGACTTTATTGTGACTTTGCTTTTTTTTATCCGTTAATGGATGTAGAACGTGTACATTATGTAGAAGAAAGCCCTGCTGATATAAAAGCAGCAGAAAAACTTGCAAAGCTACATGATGAACTTCGTGCGTATAACGAGTTTAACAGTGATAATGATTTACATGATCTGAATATCTTTATAACCCGACTTCTTTTTTGTTTCTTTGCCGAAGACACGGGTATATTTGAAGAGAATCTATTCTCTGCATCCATACAACAATACACCAAGCCTGACGGTAGCGATTTATCAGAATATTTAGATGCTGCATTTAATATAATGGATTGTGATTTGAGAAATTCAGACACACTATCCATAATAAAGCAGTTCCCATATGTAAATGGTGGACTATTTGCCAAACATATCCAAATACCAAAGATGGGAGCTAAAGCTCGCAAGATTATAATAGAATGCGGTGAATTGGACTGGAAAGACATCAACCCGGATATATTCGGTTCAATGATCCAGGCTGTAGTAAATCCTGAGGAACGTGCCAATCAGGGTATGCACTATACCAGTGTACCCAATATAATGAAGGTTATCAATCCTTTGTTTCTGGATGAACTTCGTGAGGAGTATAAGAAACTGGAAGAACAGCAAAAGCAGCTACAGCAACAATTAGATTTAGGTGCATTAAAACAAAAAGACTATTGCAACGCCTGTGCCCCTATTGAAAAGAAATGTCGTCAGCTCTTATTACGCATATCAAAGATGAAGTTCTTTGATCCTGCATGTGGAAGTGGTAATTTTCTTATTATCACTTATAAATCATTACGTCTGTTGGAAATGGATATTTTAAAAGTGATACGTTCATGTAAGCCTGGACAACAAGAACTAAACTTTATTGATGGCTCTTGTATCACATTAAAGCAGTTTTATGGTATAGAATTGCTGGATTTTCCTCATGAGGTGGCTATGCTCTCACTATGGCTTGCAGAACATCAGATGAACCGAAAGTTCTCAGACGAATTTAAGGTAAATACACGTGCATTGCCTTTGCATAATATCACTCAAATAGTCTGTGGCAATGCTTGTCGTATTGAATGGAATGAAGTTTGTCCTCATACACCAGAGGAAGAAGTTTTTGTGTTTGGAAATCCGCCTTATGTAGGTAGTAGGTTACAAAATAAGTTACAAAAAGAAGATATGTATATTGTTTTTAAAGAATATACTAAAGAATATAAGAAATTAGATTATATATCATGTTGGTTTATTAAAGGAAAACAATATATAGATAATACTAAGTCTAAATATGCTTTTGTTTCGACAAATTCAATAGTACAAGGAGAACAAGTATCATTATTATGGTCAGTATTATTCTCCTTAAAAGCAAATATAAGTTTTGCCTATACTTCTTTTAAATGGAATAATAATGCAAAAAATAGCGCAGGTGTAACATGTGTAATAATTGGAATAACAAATGAAAACAATAGTAGCAAAAAATTATTTATTAATGATAAACAATATGTATGTGATAATATAAATCCATATTTATATGTTGGCTCCAATTGTATTGTGGAACCTTTATATAAAAATATATCTCAACTACCTATTATGTTGAAAGGTTGTGCACCAGGTGACGACGGAAATTTACTTTTGACGAAAGAAGAAAAACATATGTTATTAGAAAAGTATCCAATATTAATTGATGTTATTAAACCTTATTTGGGAGCAGATGAAATTATTAATGGTTACAGAAGATATTGTTTATGGTTTTATCAAAAAGATTATTTCAAATATAAACATATAAATGAAATACAGTATAGAGTAGATAAATGTAAAGAGTTTAGACTAAAAAGCACTAAAGAAGCAACAGTAAAAAAGGCATTAACACCATATCTATTTGATGAAATAAGGTATAAAGAAGGACTGGCTTTAGTAATACCACAAACAAGTTCAGAAAAAAGAGAATATATACCTATTTATATAGGTAATGATGATACTGTATATTCAAACGGTGCACGTATAATTTACGATGCATCAATATGGCTTTTTGGGATTATATCTGGTTCATCCGACATTTCGAGTGATAGTTTCCTAAAAAGGAAAACCGCTGAACAAA
>ERZ860445.1597-NODE-1597-length-12048-cov-3.103394_pt1 | contig 12048 bp, 13 predicted proteins | sample MGYA00509977_ERZ860445 | MGnify/ENA primary metagenome ERZ860445 (study PRJEB30046, sample SAMN00715233) | human gut metagenome | study: EMG produced TPA metagenomics assembly of the A metagenome-wide association study of gut microbiota in type 2... | reverse complement strand
CTGCCTGCTCTGTGACCTCTTGGCAAGAATTATGTTTGCTCCGACAGAACTTTCCATCAGTACGATCACAGCGGTATTTGGGGCACCGGTGGTAATCTATATTATGATTCACAGAAAAAAAGAAAAAGTGTGAAATCAGGAATCATGGAACAGTTCATGCAATGCATAAGGTATATCTTGCAGCAAGAATGTCAGAAATATTTTTGAATTTTTGATTTAGAAAAGGCGGAATAGCATATGGAAGAATATTATTTTTATACGGAAGGTCTGATCGTCGGCTATCACGGCGTTCCGCTCATAAAAAATATCAAGATCAGTCTGAAAAAGGGAGAAATCCTGACGTTGATCGGACCGAACGGAGCGGGAAAAACGACGATCCTGAGAAGCATCATAAAACAGCTGAAACCGCTTGGCGGAGTCGTTGTGCTGGATGGAAAAGAGACGGAACAAATCAGCGGAAAAGAGCTTTCCAGAAAACTTTCGGTTGTGCTGACGGAACGGGTAAGACCGGAAATGATGACCTGCAAAGAAGTGGTTGCGACCGGGCGTTATCCATATACCGGGAAGTTCGGCGTACTCTCAAAAGAAGACTGGAAACTGGTAGATGAGGCAATGGAACTGGTGCACATCCACGAGCTTGCTGACCGTGATTTTTCAAAAACGAGTGACGGCCAGAAACAGCGGGTAATGCTGGCGAGAGCAATCTGCCAACAGCCGGATATCATCATTCTGGATGAGCCGACCTCTTTTCTGGATATCAAGGGCAAGATCGAGCTGCTCACCATTTTAAAGGAGCTGGCCCATACCGGTCAGCTGGCGGTGATCCTGAGCCTGCACGAGCTGGAATTGGCTGAAAAAATAGCGGACACGGTGGTGTGCGTTTCGCCCGGTGGTGTTTCCGGCGTGCTGACCCCGGAACAGGCGTTTCAGCCGGAGAACATCCGCACCCTGTACGGCCTGACCGAACAGCAGTACACGGCTCTGTTCGGCACACCGGAGCCGGAAGCCGAAAAGGCACCCGCCGGAAAACCTCAGTTTGAGCATTACGTCCGCAGCGGGCAGAAGTTGCTGCGCTGCGGCTATACCACCGGCACCTGTGCCGCGCTGGGGGCTGCAGGGGCGGCGCGTCTGCTGCTGACCGGCCGCGAACCGGAAACGGTGGCTCTGCGCACGCCCAAGGGCATTGTGGTGGAGGTGGCTCCCCTCTGGTGCCGCAGCACGGACACAGGTGCCGCATGTGCCATCCGCAAGGACGGCGGCGACGATGTGGATGTGACTACGGGCCTGCCGGTGGTCGCATCAGTGGTACTGGAACCGGATGCCCCCGGCGTGCGCATCCTTGGCGGCGAGGGGGTGGGCCGGGTGACGAAGCCCGGCCTTGACCAACCCGTAGGCGAGGCCGCCATCAACCATGTGCCCCGCCAGATGATTGCCGAAGCGCTGGAACGGGAAGCTGAAAATGCTGCCTACACCGGCGGCTTTGCGGTGACCATCTCTGTGGAAGGCGGTGCCGAGACGGCAAAGCGCACCTTCAACCCGCACATCGGGGTGGAGGGCGGGCTTTCCATTCTGGGCACCAGCGGCATCGTGGAACCCATGAGCCAGCAGGCCATTCTGGATACCATCCAGCTGGAAATGAATCAGGCCGCACTGCGCGCAAAAAATGCCCCCGGCCCCCGGCGGCTGGTGCTGGCCCCCGGCAACTACGGGCTGGATTATCTGGCCAGCGCTCTGCCGCAGTTCGAGCGGTTCCCGGTGGTCAAAACTTCAAACTTCATCGGAGATACGCTGGATATGGCCGCCACGGCCAAATTTGAGGAAGTGCTTCTGGTAGGCCACGTGGGCAAGCTCTGCAAGCTGGCGGCAGGGGTCATGAACACCCACTCCCACACGGCGGATGGCCGTGCCGAGGTGTTCTGTGCCCATGCGGCGCTGTGCGGTGCCGCGCATGAGGTGTGCGCCGCCCTGATGGATGCCGCCACCACCGATGCCTGCCTTGACATTCTGGACGGCGCACAGCTGCGTGCACCGGTGCTGGAAAGCATCCTTGCCGCCATCCAGATGCATCTGGACCGACGGGCAGGCGGGGCCTTCCGGGTGGGCGCGGTGCTCTTTTCCAACCAGCACGGCCCGCTGGGCGAGACAAAAACGGCAAAGGAGCTGATGCAGGAATGGCAGAACTGAAAGGTACATTTTACGGTGTCAGCGTCGGCCCCGGCGACCCGGAGCTGATGACGCTGCAGGCTGTGCGGCTCATCCGGCAGTGCCCGGTGCTGGCCGCGCCGCAGACTGCTTCCGGCCAGATGCTGGCGCTGGACATCGCCCGCAGTGCGCTGGGAAAAGCGCTGGACGGCAAGACCATCGTCCCGCTGTACTTTGCCATGAGCCGTGACCCGGCCGTGCTGGCGGCTTCGCACGAAAAAGCCGCCGCCGCGGTGCGGCAGTATCTGGATGCCGGGCAGGACGTTGCCATGCTGAACATCGGTGATGTTTCCATCTATGCCACCTTTGGTTACCTGCAGGAGATCTTGCAGGCCGGGGGTTATGCCACCGCCATGGCGGCAGGCGTGCCCAGCTTTTGTGCGGCGGCGGCGCGGCTGAATGTGCCGCTGACCGGCGGCATGGATACGCCGCTTACCATTGCGCCCGGCGGCTGGACAGACCGCGTGCTGGAAATGCCCGGCACCAAGGTATTGATGAAAGCCGGCAGGCAATTGCCTGTCTTATTGGATACCCTGCAGCAGGCAGATAAGCTGAAAAAAAGCGCACTTGTGTGCAACTGCGGTCTGCCGGACGAGCGGGTCTACCCGGATCTTTCCCTTGAGCGGCCGCAGGAACAGGCCGGTTATTTTGCCACTGTTTTGGTAAAGGAGTAACGTTATGGTACATTTTGTTGGTGCAGGCCCCGGCGCACCGGACCTCATCACCCGGCGGGGCGCGGCCCTGCTTCAGAAAGCCGACTGCATCATCTATGCGGGCAGTCTGGTGAACCCGGCCCTGCTGGGCCTTGCAAAGGCAGACTGCGCCATTTATAACAGCGCTGAAATGACGCTGGAGCAGGTGCTGGATGTGATGCGGCAGATGGAAGCTGCGGGTAAGATCACCGTGCGCCTGCACACCGGCGACCCCTGCCTTTACGGTGCCATCCGGGAGCAGATGGATGTGCTGGACGCCGAGGGCATTCCCTACGATGATACCCCCGGTGTGTCCAGCTTCTGCGGCGCAGCGGCGGCACTGAATGCAGAGTACACGCTGCCCACCGTCAGCCAGACCGTCATCATCACCCGCATGGAGGGCCGCACCCCGGTGCCGGAAAAAGAAAAGCTGGCAAGCCTTGCCGCCCACGGGGCAACGATGGTCATTTTCCTATCCATCGGCCTTGTGGACAAAGTACAGCAGGCGCTTCTGGAAGGCGGTGCCTATACGCCGGATACCCCGGCAGCGGTGGTGTATAAGGCCACATGGCCGGAGGAAAAAACGGTGCGCTGCACCGTAGGTACGCTGGCGGAAAGCGTTCATGCAGCGGGCATCACCAAAACGGCGCTCATTGTGGCAGGCGGCTTTCTGGGGCGGAATTATGAGCGCAGCAAGCTCTACGACCCGGCCTTTACCACCGAGTTCCGCAAGGGGACAGACCAGTGACCCGCGCCTATCTGGCCTTTACGGCAAAGGGCCTTGCACTGGCCCAAAAACTGGCGGCGGCATATCCCGGCAGCGTGGCCCGCTGCGGCCATGAAGCCGGGCAGGTGCACCTTGCCGATTGGACGGCCCGCCAGTTTGCCGGGAGCGATGCCCTTGTTTTTGTAGGTGCTGTGGGCATTGCGGTGCGGGCCATTGCGCCCCACTGCCAAAGCAAGGCGCAGGACCCTGCCGTTGTGGTGCTGGACGAGTGCGGCCGCTTTGCCGTGCCCATCCTCTCAGGCCACCTGGGCGGTGCCAACGACCTTGCCCGGGCGCTTGCCGCTGTGTGCGGTGCGGTGCCGGTGATCACCACAGCCACCGACGCAAACGGTGTGTTTGCGGTGGACGAGTGGGCAAAGCACCAGAACTGCACCGTGCTGGAGCCGGAGCGCATCAAGCTTGTCAGCGGTGCACTGCTGGCGGGCAAAACGGTGCAGTTTGCATCCGACTGGCCCATTGCTGGTGCACCGCCTGATGGGATCACGGCGGGAGATGCCCCGGATTTTGCCCTCACCCTCTGCCCGGCGGGGGATGCGCTGCATCTGGTGCCGCGCATCGGCGTGCTGGGCGTGGGCTGCAAACGCGGCACCAGCACCGAAACGCTGGCCGAAGCCTTTGCAGCTTTCTGTGCCCAGAACCGCCTTGCGCCGCAATGCATCACGGCGGCGGCAAGCATCGACTTAAAACAAAACGAGGCGGGCCTGCTGACCTTCTGTAAGAGCCACAGCTGGCCGGTGCAGTTTTTCACAGCGGAACAGCTGCGTGCCGCCCCCGGCAGCTTTACGCCTTCGGCCTTTGTGCAGAGCGTTACCGGCGTGGACAATGTCTGTGAACGGTCGGCAGTGCTGGCCGCAGACGGGACACTCGTTTTTCACAAATATGCCCATACCGGCGTGACCTTTGCGCTGGCCGTGCGGCCCTATGCCCCGGACTGGAGGTGGCAGAATGTTTGATCCGATGAAATTTGAAATCGACGAACCGGAAAAGGTAGTCTACGTGGTGGGCATTGGCCCCGGAGATGTTTACTACCTGACGCAGGAAGCCCAGAACGTTCTGGAACACGCAGATGCCATCTGCGGCTATAAACTTTATCTTGATCTGATCGAGCCGGAGTTCCCATGTGAGGAATATTATTCCACCGGCATGACCAAGGAGATCGACCGCTGCCGCTGGGCGCTGGAAAAGGCGGATACCGGCAGGCGCGTGGTGATGGTGTGCAGCGGCGACGCAGGCGTTTACGGCATGGCCAGCCCTGTGCTGGAACTGGCGCAGGATTACCCGGACGTTGCCGTAGAAGTGGTGCCCGGCCTTACGGCCGCCCTCAGCGGCGGGGCTGTGCTGGGCGCGCCGCTGGCCCACGATTTCTGCGTGATCTCCCTTTCCGACCGGCTTACCCCGTGGGAGGTCATCGAAAAGCGGCTGGCCTGCGCAGCGCAGGGAGATTTCTGTGTTGCACTCTATAATCCTTCCTCCAAGGGCAGGCCGGACTACCTGCAAAAGGCAGTGCGCATCCTGCGCGCAAACGGCAAGGCGGATGATACCGTCTGCGGCCTTGTGCGCAACATTGGCCGCGAGGGCCAGAGCTCCCGGGTGCTGACGCTGGCCGAGCTGGAAAACACGCCGGTGGATATGTTCACCACCGTGTATATCGGCAACAGCAATACCCGCGCCCTTTCGGGCCGGATGGTCACGCCGCGGGGGTACCGTAAGTGAAGGCGGTCGTGTTCAGCGGCACCACCGAGGGCCGTCGCTTCTCCCAAAAGCTGGCAGAGCTTGGCGTTGCGGTAACGGTGTGCGTGGCAACGCCGCTGGGGGCCGAGGAGCAGGGCGAAATGGCGGGCATCACGGTGCACGCCGGGCGGCTGCAGCCGGATGCCATGGCGGCATTGCTGGCGGGAGCTGATCTCTGCGTGGATGCCACCCACCCTTATGCAGTGGATGCCACCAGGAACATCCGCGCTGCAGCGGTGCAGGCGGGCGTGGAATACCGCCGCCTGCTGCGTGCGCAAAGCCCCTTGCCGCCCGGCTGTGCGGTGTTTGAAACAGCAGCGCAGGCTGCAGAATATCTGACCGGGACAGAGGGCAATATCCTGCTTGCCACCGGTGCCAAGGAGCTGGCTGTGTTTGCCGGGCTGGAACCGGCGCGGCTTTACCCGCGCGTCCTGCCCACGCCGGAGGGCATTGCCGCCTGTGAAGCGGCCAATGTCCCGCACCGGAACATCATTGCCATGCAGGGGCCGTTCAGTCTGGCGCTGAATAAGGCGTTGATAACACAGTTTCAGATCCGGTACCTCGTCACCAAGGACGGCGGCGCAGCGGGCGGCTTTGCCGAGAAGGTGCAGGCCGCTGCCGATACCGGCGCACAGCTGGTGGTGCTGCGCCGCCCGCCGGAAACTGGCGAGACGGAAACACAAATTTTAGCGTATTGCAAGGAGATTTTGCAATGGTCACACTGATCGGCATGGGCAGCGGAAAATGGGAAGCCCTTTCGGCGCAGGCACAGCAGGCTGTGCGCAGCGCGGGCCTTGTGTTCGGTGCAAAGCGGCTGCTGGTGGGCCTCCCGCCCGAGTGCACTGCCCGGCAGTTCGCGCTCTACCAGCCCGCTGACATTCTGGAAACACTGGCACAAAACTCCGGGCAGGATGCTGCCGTGCTTTACAGCGGCGATACCGGATTTTACTCCGGTGCGTCCGGTCTGCTCACGCCGCTGCGGGCGCTGGGCATCCCCGCGCGGGTGTATCCGGGCGTTTCCAGCATCCAGCTGCTTTCAGCGGCGCTGGGCCGACCGTGGCAGGACTGGAAGCTGGTCTCGGCCCATGGCTGCGCCTGCGACCCGGTGGCCGAGTGTATGATGAACCGTTCGGTGTTCTTCCTCACCGGCGGCACTGAAACGCCCGCCTCTCTGTGCCAGAAGCTGACCGATGCCGGTATGGGCGAAGCCCACGGCGTGGTGGGCGAAAACCTTGGCACCGAGGCGGAAGCCATCCGCTACGGCTCTGCTGCAGAGCTGGCGGGGCAGAGCTTTGCACCACTCAGCGTGCTTCTGGTGGAAAACTTTGATCTGCCGCAGCTGCGTGCGCCGGGCTTCCCGGACGAAAGCTTCATCCGGAGCGAGGTGCCCATGACCAAGCAGGAGGTGCGCGCTGCTGCGCTGGCAAAGCTGGCGGTAATGCCCACCGACACTCTGTGGGATGTGGGCGCAGGCACCGGCAGTGTGAGCGTGGAGCTGGCGCTGGCGGCACCCAAAGGCCGCGTTTACGCCGTGGAGTGTGAACCGGATGCCTGTGAACTGATCCGTAAAAACCGGGCAAAGTTCCATGCTTGCAACCTCATCCTCATCGAGGGCCGCGCACCGGATGTGCTGGCAGACCTGCCTGCGCCGGATGCCGTGTTCATCGGCGGCACCAAAGGCGGCATGGAAGCCGTGCTGGATGAAGTGCTCGGCAAGAATCCGAACGCACGCATCTGCATTTCGGCCATTGCGCTGGAAACGCTGGGCGCTGCCATTGCCGCCCTCACGGCTCGGGGCCTGACCGCAGAGGTAACGCAGATCGCCGTCAGCCGCACAAAACCGGCTGGCCGACTGCACCTGCTCATGGCCAATAACCCCATCTTCCTCATTACGGGTACACGCAAATGATGCAATTCCTCATCGCCGCGCCTTCTTCCGGCAGCGGCAAGACCACTGTTGCCTGCGCAGTGCTGGCGGCGCTAAAAAAGCGCGGGGCCGACCCCTGTGCGTTCAAAAGCGGGCCGGACTACATCGACCCCATGTTCCACCGCTCGGCTCTGCAGGTGGACAGCCACAATCTGGATCTGTTTCTTTCCAACAGGGATATGGTGCGGGCCATTTTTGCCCGCTATGCCGCCGGGCATGGTGCCGCCGTGTGCGAGGGCGCTATGGGCTTTTATGATGGTCAGGGCCTGACCACCCGTGCCAGCGCTTGGGAACTGGCGGATACGCTGGGCCTGCCGGTGCTGCTGGTGGTACAGCCCAAGGGTGCCAGCGTGACGCTGGCCGCGCAAATTCAGGGCCTTGTGAACTTCCGCAAAAACAGCCATGTTTCGGGCATCCTGCTCAATGATTGTTCCGAAAAGCTGTATAAAATGCTCAAGGCCCTGCTGGAAAGGGAGACCGGCCTGCCGGTGCTGGGTTATCTGCCCCATTTGCCGCAGGCAGCGGTAGAAAGCCGACACCTCGGCCTGAAGACTGCAGATGAAATTGCCGACCTGCAGGAAAAGATCGCCCTGCTGGCCGATGCACTGGTACTGGATTGGCAGCGCCTTGCCGTGCTGACCGAAAAGCCTGCGCCGGAAGCTTTGCCGGGAGCAGCTGCACCCACATCCGTCCGCATTGCGGTGGCAAAGGACGAGGCGTTCTGCTTTACCTATGCCGAAACGCTGGACGCACTGCGGGATGCCGGGGCGGAGCTTGTGCTTTTCAGCCCGGTGCAGGATGCGGTTTTGCCGGAAAATATAGGCGGGCTGTATCTGCCCGGCGGCTACCCGGAGCTGTACGCCAAAACTCTGAGTGAAAACAAAACCATGATGGCTTCCATCCGGCAGGCCGTGCAGGCGGGCCTGCCCACAGCGGCCGAATGCGGCGGCTTTTTGTATCTGGGCCGGAGCCTTGAGGATGCCGACGGTAAGGCGTGGCCCATGGCAGACGTTCTGCCGGGCGATGGCATCCGGGTGGGAAGGCTGGTGCGCTTTGGCTATGCCGAAATGACCGCCAAGGCGGACAGTATGCTCTTCTGCGCCGGAGAAACGCTGCCCATCCACGAATTCCACCACTGGGATTCCACCGCAAACGGCACTGCATTTACTGCCTGCAAAAACGAAAAAATGCAGTGGGAATGCGGCTTTGCAAACGAGAATTTCTATGCGGGGTTCCCGCATTTATACTGGGCGGGCACGCCCCTGCCGGGCCGCTTTGTGCGCGCGGCAGAACGATACAGCAAAACAAAAGGATGACCAAAATGACCGAAACGGAACTGAATGCACTTTTGGCGGGTATCACCCCGGCCAACGAAGCCGCCCGTGCGGCGGCACACGCCCACTGGGCCAGCCTTGCAAAGCCTCTGGGCGGGTTGGGCCGGCTGGAGACCATGCTGGAGGATGCCGCCGCCCTTACCGGCAGTGCGGAGCTTGATCTTTCCCGCCGGGTGGTGGTGGTGCTCTGCGCGGATAACGGCGTGGTGGCGCAGGGCGTGAGCCAGACCGGGCAGGAAGTGACCCGTGCCGTGGCCGAAAACCTTGCCATGCGGCGTACCAGTGTGTGCCAGATGGCCCGCGCGGCCCACTGCGATGTTCTGCCCGTGGATATGGGCATGGCAGGCGAACCGGTGCCCGGCGTGCGCAGCTGCCGCATTGCTGCAGGCACGGCGGATTTTACCCAAGGCCCTGCCATGAGCCGGGCCGAGGCCGTGCAGGCCGTTGGGGAGGGCATTGCCCTTGCCCGGGAACTGGCAGAGGATGGCTACAGGCTCATCGCCACCGGTGAAATGGGCATTGGCAATACCACCACCTCCAGCGCGGTGGCGGCAGTGCTGCTGGGCCAGCCCGTGGAGCTTATGACCGGGCGCGGTGCGGGCCTCTCGGACGAAGGGCTTGCCCGTAAGGTGGATGCCATCTGCCGCGGCATCCTTTGCAATGAGCCGGACCCGGAAGACACATTGGATGTTCTTGCAAAGCTTGGCGGCTTTGATATCGCGGGCCTGTGCGGTGTGTTTCTGGGCGGTGCACTGGCCGGTGTGCCGGTGCTGGCAGATGGCTTTATCAGCGGAGTGGCCGCGCTGTGCGCCGTGCGGCTGTGCCCGGCGGCGGCAAAGGCTGTGTTTGCAAGCCACTGCTCGGCAGAGCCTGCCGCGCGCATCGTGCTGGAAGCACTGGGCAAGGCACCCATCATTACGGCGGGGCTGCATCTGGGCGAGGGCACCGGCGCGGTGGCCAGCATCCCGCTGTGGGATATGGCGCTGGCCGTATACGGCGGGTGCTACTCCTTTGCGGAGGGCGGCATTGCGCCGTATACGCCCCAATGTTGACGCTGGTTCTGGGCGGCGCGGCCAGCGGCAAAAGTGAATACGCCGAGAGCCTTGTGCTGAAAACCACCGGCCCGCGCTACTATCTTGCCACCATGCAGGTGTGGGATGCCGAGTGTGCCGCCCGGGTAGAAAAGCACCGCAAAATGCGGGCCGCAAAGCAGTTTGAAACGGTGGAGTGCCCCTTGCATCTGGACAATGTGCGCCTGCCTGCGCGGGGCACCGCCTTGCTGGAAGACCTTGGCAACCTTGCCGCCAACGAGCTGTACGACCCGGCGGGAGCAGGGGAAAACGCGGCCAAAGCCATCCTGCACGGGCTGGAAAGCCTTGCAGCCCAGTGCGAAAACCTCATCGTTGTTTCTAACGAGGTGTTCAGCGGCGGGGCCGACTATGCCGGTGACACAGGCCGCTATCTGCTGGCACTGGCGCAGGTGAACAATGCCTTTGCCGCCCGGGCAGATGCGGTGGTGCGGGTGGTATGCGGCATCCCCGTGTACTATAAAGGAGTGGAAAAATGATCGTTTTGCAGACCATTGCGGTGGCCTTTGCCATGTTTTCGGCCATCCCGGTGCCGCAGTTCGACTGGAACGAAAAAAATATGCGTTATGCCATGTGCGCCTTCCCGCTCATCGGTGTGGTGATTGGGGCGGCATGGTGTGTGTGTGGCGCGCTGCCCCTGCCGGGCTTTGCCAAGGCGGCGGGCTTTGCGCTGATCCCGGTATGGATCACCGGCGGCATCCATCTGGACGGCTATGCCGACACCTGCGATGCCCTTTCCAGCTACGGCGACCGAGAAAAGAAGCTGGAAATATTAAAAGACCCCCACTGCGGTGCCTTTGCGGTCATCCGGCTGTGCAGCTATTTTCTGGCCTATTTTGCCCTGTGCACCTGTGTGAGTTTTACACCCCGCGTGGGTGTGCTGTGGGTTCTGGCACTGGTGCTGGAACGGGCGCTTTCGGGCCTTGCGGTGGCATCGTTCCCCATGGCAAAAAACACCGGTCTTGCACACACCTTTGCCACTGCAGCAGACAAAACTGTGGTGCGCCGTGTGCTGGCGGTGCTGGCCGCAGTGCTGTGCGTGGGCATGGCGGCGCTGGGCGGCTGGGCGCTGGTGCTGGCAGCGCTGGCGGTGCTCTGGCGCTACCATGCCGTGAGCCGGAAACAGTTCGGCGGCATCACCGGCGACCTTGCCGGGTGGTTTTTGCAAAAGGCCGAGCTCTGGATGCTGGCGGCGCTGTGTGCCTGCCAGTGGGGAGGGCTGCTATGATCTTTATTACCGGGCCGCTCTACAGCGGCAAGCGCACCTTTGCGCGGAACTTCCGGGGCAGCGTCATCGCCGATGTGCAGGACGCCGCCGCCGCCGACCTGCCTGCCTTGGCAGACAAGCTTGCCCATGAATACGATATCCTCATCGCCACCGAGGTAGGCGGCGGTGTTGTGCCGATGGATGTCAAACAGCGCGCAGACCGCGAGGCGGCGGGCAGGCTTGCCTGCCTGCTGGCCGCACGGGCAGAGTGCGTGGTGCAGATGTTCTGCGGCATCCCCACGGTTTTGAAAGGAGAATTGTCTCAATGCTGATCTATCTTCTGCGTCATGGCCAGACGGAATACAACGCCCAGAAGCGTTATCAGGGCCAGCGCGACATCCCGCTCTCACCCGAAGGCGCTGCCCAGCTGCGCCGGGCAGATTTTGACCCCGATGTGGTCTATGTTTCCACCTTGCAGCGCACCAGCCAGACGGCGCGCATCCTGTTCCCGGAGGCGAAGCTTGTGCCGGTGGACGGCCTGAAAGAGATGTGCTTTGGCAGCTTTGAGGGCCGCAATTTCATCGAGATGGAAAAGGACCCCGAGTATCAGGCATGGGTGAAGGCCAACTGCGAAAGCCCCTGCCCGGACGGAGAGCGCAAGACGGATTTTTCAGACCGCATCTGCCGCACCGTGGCAGAGCTGATCGATAAAGCTCTTGCCGCAGGCGAAGAACGGCTGGTCATTCTGGCCCACGGCGGCACCCAGATGGCCGCCATGGAGAGGTTTGCCGTCCCCCACAGGGACTATTACGCATGGTGCGGACCTAACGCGGGCGGCTTTGTGCTGGATGCAAAGGACTGGACGGAAAAGCATCTGCTGTATCTCGTGAAGACCGTCCAGTACACAAAGGAGAGCAGGGCATGATCCTTCAGGCAGTTGTCGGCGGTTTTGTGCTGGACGCGCTCTTCGGCGACCCGGCGTGGCTGCCGCACCCGGTGGTGCTTATGGGAAGATGCATCTCCCGGCTGGAAAAATTCCTGCGTGCCCGCCTGCCCGGCACCCCGCCGGGCGAGCTGCTG
>ERZ860445.1596-NODE-1596-length-12077-cov-14.905507_pt1 | contig 12077 bp, 6 predicted proteins | sample MGYA00509977_ERZ860445 | MGnify/ENA primary metagenome ERZ860445 (study PRJEB30046, sample SAMN00715233) | human gut metagenome | study: EMG produced TPA metagenomics assembly of the A metagenome-wide association study of gut microbiota in type 2... | reverse complement strand
CAAGCGAGTTCCCGCTCCCCACAAGGAGGCATCATCCGACTCCGAGATACGCAGTACCTCGTTCTTATAATGGGAAAGGTTCAAACTTACGTCCCAAGACCAATCACCTTTTGAATCTCTATAATTCAAGTTCAAATCGACACCCGTATTCTTGATATCACCGAAATTGATATATGGTTTCTTGATCTCCGGGTTAGCAAACGCTGAATATTGAGCCTCGATCAACATATCCGTTGTCTTCTTCCAATACCACTCAGCACCAATATTGAATTTACCATTTAAGAAAGTAGCGTCCACTCCGACGTTCCACATCTCTGTAGACTCCCACTTGGTATCCTCGTTTCCATATTTATCTAAGATGAAACCTGTTGTAGTAGAATTATTCTGTCCGTTCAAATCGTAGTCAGAACGTTTCGGGTAAGTTGCAAGTTCCATAGCATAGTTCGTAATACGAGGAACCTCAGAGTTTCCTGTCTGTCCATAACCGACACGCAACTTCAAATCGTCCAACCAATCTCTCGTACTTTCCATGAAATCCTCTTGGGAAATACGCCAACCTAAAGAAGCGGATGGGAACACACCATAACGATTAGATTTTGAGAAACGAGATACACCATCCCGACGGATGATACCTGTGAACAAATATTTATCATTGAAAGAATAATCTACACGGCCGAACAAGCCAAACAAAGCAAACTCACCCTTATATTCGGAATTCGCCAAACGCTGGTTGTTATTCTCACCCATATTCAGCACCCAACTATTCGTATTATCCTCAAACAAATAATTGTAACGACGACCGGTCAACTTGCGTCCCAGACCGTCACGGATAGCCTCCGTACCCAACAGAACGGTAAGTTTATGGATATCATTAAAAGTCTTGTTATAGGTCAACGTATTCGTCCATACCCAACGATAATTAAACTCACTTTGTTCCTCAAAGTTATTCTGTCCCATAGACTCTGAGAACTCCGGATTTTTCTTTTCCATGCGATAATAATACCGGTTCGTATAGTCGATACCGAAGTTCGTACGGAATGTCAAGTCCTTGAAAATATCCGCCTCAGCCCATAAGTTATACGGTTGCGAGTATAATAGTTGTCCTTATTACGGACTTGATTGGCTACCGGATTCTGGAAGTTACCCGTACCGGAGAACTTTGATCCAGCGAAATTACCTGCGATATCATATACCGGAACCCAAGGAGAAGCACGATATGTCCACGAATAAGGATTAGATTCCGCTCCATTCGCACTCAAACCATTATCTTTCGTGAAAGCATACGTTAAGTTCTCACCCACACGTAACCAGTCACGTACATTGAAAGAGGTATTCGCACGCACTTGATAACGCTGATAGTAAGAATCAATTACTGTACCGTCTTGTTTGAAATAGTTTGCGCTTAAGTTATACTGTCCCTTTTCCGTACCACCGGACAAGCCGATCTGGTGATTTTGAATCATGGCGGCACGATCTAACTCATCCCACCAGTCCGCATCTGAGAATGGTGCGTAAGTTGTAGTAGGATAATCATAGTCACTCGGATCTATTGTAGTAGAACCCTGAGCACCTGATTGTGTCAAGTAATTCGGGATAGAAGGTCTATCCCCCGTACCAAATTGAGGATTACTTGGATAACCTCCGATATCACGCATAGCAATATTATTCTTCTGCGCCTCCCAATCTAGGTTCAAGCGATCCATAGAATTCAACACGTCATATTTCAAAATACTCCCGGTAAATATATTTTGCAGGATCGTCGGTGTCGTCTGCAAACAACACAGCACCAAAAAGGCAAGCAATATCGCCCCCATATTCCGATACCCCAGCGCCTCCTTCGTGATATAAGGATGTCGCAACGTGTGCATCCGGTTAATATTCAACAACAACGCCACGACTGCCACCACGATCCCCGAACGGATATAAGGAGAATACAACCAATCATAAAACTTACCGTACTCAAAAACGAAAGCCAATGCCAAAAGAAAGATCGCCCACAAAATACCACCCAACCAATCTATCCCGTACAACGGCAACGCCTTCATAAACCGGAAATGGCGGGGAAACAGAGCCGCACACAACCAAACGACAAGCAACAACCCAATAATCAACCCATGCATATATCGCCAGTCAGCCCAATAACCTAAATAAACAGTCGCCAACCCCGACAACTGGATACTTCCCAACACGATAAGATACACGACCGGAAAGAACACCGCAAAATTACGAGTCGGCGTGATACTGAGCTGCACGTTCGACAAACACTCAAACGTCCCCCACATACGAAACATCCCGGCAATAAAGCAAACCCCGACCAGCACCGGGAGACTCCCCGTACTCATCGTGATCAAGTTACAAACAATCAACGCCGGGCAGACCATCAAGAAAATCGACCGGGAAGTGAAACGAAACTTCAAGCGAAAAAGAATAGGGAAAACAACCGTTGTCCCCACGAACGAGGCATAACCGGCCATCATAATATCCTCCTGCATCAACGCCAGAGACCCAACCATCTGCGAAACGGATGCCAAATAAATTCCCCCACTAAATTGAAAGGTCACGGCAAAAAACAAACAAAGAAACACACGTACCCGATCCGGGACAAAATCCCGGAACATCATGATGCGTGTCGGTATATTCGGTGCTGACATCTTCTCTAGTAATTAACCTTACATTCCACGTTCATCCCGGCACGCAAGCGGTTCATATCCTCCGGTCTATTCGTCCCCGTGAATTCAATACGAACCGGGATACGTTGTTCCACCTTCACGAAATTTCCGGCAGAATTATCCTGCGGGATCAGTGCAAAAGAAGCTCCCGTGGCCTCCGAAATTGACGCGACACGCCCCTCAAACCTTACTCCCGGAATAGCATCCACAATTATTTCTTTGCGAAAGCCATCGACCAAGTGCGTCCGGGCGGCGTGGTGGCGTTCGTCACCAGCCGCTACACCATGGACAGCAAGGACAGCACTGCCCGCAAGCACATGGCAGAGCGTGCCGATCTGCTGGGTGCCATCCGTCTGCCGAATAATGCGTTCCGTGCCAACGCTGGCACAGATGTTGTCAGCGACATTATCTTTTTGCAGAAGCGTGACCGCCCCATCGACCATGAGCCGGACTGGGTACAGCTTGGCAAGACCGAGGACGGCTTTGCCATCAACCAGTATTTCGTAGACCACCCGGAAATGGTGTTGGGAAATTTGGAACTGGAAAGCACCCAGTACGGTCACGACCTGACCGTTGCACCCATTGAGGGTGCAGTGCTGGCAGACCAGCTTGCAGAAGCGGTACAGCATATTGAGGGCAATTACACTGCGGTGGAGATTGCTGCCCCGGACGTCGCAGATGCGGAAGCACAGCGCAAAACGCTGCCTGCAGACCCGACTGTGAAGAATTTTAGCTATACGGTTGTTGATGGCGAGATCTACTACCGAGAGAACTCTATCATGACGCAGATCGAACTGTCCGACAACGCCAAAGGCCGTGTAGCTGGTATGGTGGAGTTGCGGCAGATCGTCAACGAACTGATTCAGCAGCAGTTGAATGACTTCCCGGACGAGGACATTAAGGCATCGCAGGCCAAGTTGAATGCCGCCTATGATGCCTTTACCGCAAAATACGGCCTGATTAACGACAAGAAAAACGCACGCCTGTTCGATGATGACAGTTCCTACTATCTGCTCTGCTCACTGGAGAATCTGGACGAGAATAAAAATCTCAAGTCCAAGGCAGATATGTTCACCAAGCGGACGATTCGGCCAGAGCGTGTTGTCACCAGCGTGGATACCCCCAGCGAAGCACTGGCGGTGTCCATTGGCGAGCATGGCAAGGTTGACCTGCCCTACATGGCCGACCTGCTGGGTACTCCCGGCAACTACGAGCGCATCACCACTGAACTGTCCGGTGTGATTTTCAAAGATCCTGCCGCCGATGTAGACGACCCGGAAGCCGGCTGGCAACCTGCGGACGAGTATCTTTCCGGCAATGTGCGGAATAAACTGCGCATGGCTCAGCTTGCCGCTGAAAGCCACCCGGAGTTCAAGATCAATGTGGAGGCTTTGACCAAAGCGCAGCCGAAGGACCTTGAAGCATCAGAAATCGACATCCGACTGGGTGCCACATGGCTGAATCCCGCCATTGTGCAGCAGTTTATGATGGAGACTTTTCAGCCGCCCTACCGCATCCGCTATAACAACCTGATCCAAGTCCGCTACTCTCCATTTACGTCCGAATGGCGCATCGGCAACAAATCTGCCGCCGGAATGTATGATATCATGTCCACCGAAACCTACGGCACCCACCGGGCCAACGCCTACAAGATTTTGGAGGACACCTTGAATTTGCGGGACTGCCGCATTTATGATACCATTGAGGAGGACGGTAAAGAGCGGCGTGTCCTGAACCAGAAGGAGACGATGCTTGCCCAGCAGAAGCAGCAGGCCATCAAGGATACCTTTGCAGGCTGGGTTTGGCAAGACCCGCAGCGGCGGAATCTGCTGGTGAAGCAGTATAACGAGTTGTTCAATAGTACCCGGCCCCGCGAGTATGACGGAAGCCATATCCATTTTGTCGGTATGAACCCGGAGATCAATCTGCAGGAACATCAGCGCAATGCAGTTGCTCATGTGCTTTATGGTGGGAACACCCTGCTCGCCCACGAGGTGGGTGCCGGCAAAAGTTTTGAGATGGCAGCTTCGGCAATGGAATCTAAGCGTTTGGGCCTGTGTCAGAAAAGCCTGTTCGTGGTACCCAACCATCTGACCGAGCAGTGGGCCAGCGAGTTCCTGCGGCTATACCCCAATGCAAAGCTGCTCGTTACCAGCAAGAAAGACTTTGAACCCGCCAATCGAAAGCGTTTTTGCGCCCGCATCGCAACCGGCGACTACGATGCCGTCATTATCGGCCACTCGCAGTTTGAGAAAATCCCTCTTTCTGCGGAACGGCAAGCACGGATCATCGAAGATCAGATCGAGGAAATCGAAAAAGCCATTGCAGAGGCCAAAGAACAGTCCGGTGAGCATTTTACCGTGAAACAGATGGAAAAGACACGGAAAACACTGGAGGTGAAACTGAAAAAGCTACAGTCCACCGACCGCAAGGATGATGTGGTCACATTTGAACAATTAGGCGTAGATAGGTTATTTGTGGACGAGAGCCAGAACTACAAGAACCTATATCTTTACACCAAGATGCGCAATGTTGCTGGCCTTTCTACCTCCGAAGCACAGAAGTCCAGCGATATGTTCGGCAAGTGTCGTTATCTGGATGAAGTGACTGGCGGGCGCGGCGTGATTTTCGCAACGGGAACGCCCATCAGCAACTCCATGACGGAAATGTACACACTGATGCGCTATTTGCAGTACAGCACTCTCCAGCAGAAACAACTGACCCACTTTGATGCATGGGCTTCTACGTTTGGCGAGACCACCACGGCCATTGAGCTTGCGCCGGAAGGAACCGGCTACCGTGCGCGCACACGTTTTGCCAAGTTCTTTAATCTGCCGGAGCTGATGAATATGTTCAAGGAGGCAGCGGACATCAAGACTTCCGACCAGTTGCATCTGCCTGTTCCGGAAGCCAAGTTTGAAACTGTCGTGGTCAAACCCTCGGAAATCCAGCAGGACATGGTGAAATCCCTGAGCGAACGTGCTGCTGAGGTGCATAGCGGTGCGGTTGACCCCTCGGTGGACAATATGCTGAAGATCACCTCGGACGGACGTAAAACCGGCCTTGACCAGCGGCTGATGAATCCGCTCACCCCGGATGACCCGGACAGCAAGCTGAATGCCTGCGTCGACAATGTTCTGCGTATCTGGAACGAAACCAAAGAGGATAATCTGACGCAGCTGATTTTCTGCGATATGTCCACGCCCAAGGGAGACGGCTCGTTCAATGTCTACGATGATATTCGCACAAAGCTGCTTGCCGCCGGGGTGCCGGAATCGGAGGTCGAGTTCATCCACAACGCTGATACTGAAGGTAAGAAAGCGGATTTGTTCTCCAAAGTCCGCAGCGGCAAGGTGCGTGTCCTGCTGGGCAGCACTGCAAAGATGGGCGCAGGCACCAATGTCCAGACCCTGCTGGTGGCCGTGCATCATCTGGATGTAGGCTGGCGACCGTCCGATATGACCCAACGCAACGGCCGAATCATCCGTCAGGGCAACAAAAACAAACAAGTTTACGTCTATAATTACGTCACGGAGGGGACATTCGACGCCTACCTCTGGCAAACGCTGGAAAACAAGCAGAAGTTTATTTCGCAGATCATGACGAGCAAATCTCCGATGCGCTCCTGTGATGATGTGGATGAGCAGGCTCTTTCGTATGCCGAGGTCAAGGCCCTATGCGCAGGCGACCCGCGCATCCGGGAAAAGATGGATCTGGATGTGCAGGTAGCAAAGCTCAAGGTGCTGCGCTCGGATTACCAGAACCAGAAATATCGTCTGGAAGATAAGCTGCTCAAGCATTACCCGGAGGAAATTCAGAAAGCGAAGAACCGTATTGCGGCTCTGAAAAACGATGCCCAAATCGCAGACGCACACCCGCAGGATAAGGAGAACTTCTGCGGCATGACGATCAAGGGCATGGTGTTCGATGAGAAAAAAGCCGCTGGTGAGCGGCTGATGCTCGCCTGCAAGGAGATGCCGAATGCGGATATGATGCTGCTGGGCACCTATCGCGGCTTTGAGCTGAACATTCGCTTTGACAGTTTCAAGAATGAGCATCAAATCGTTCTCCGCGGCGAACTGAGTTATCCGGTACCGCTGGGCGATGACCCTCGCGGCAACATCGTCCGTCTGGACAATGCCATCGGCAATTTTGCCGACCGCATTGCCGATGCTGATGCCGCACTGGATTCTCTGGAACAGCAGAAGCAGGCCGCAGAGGTTGAAATCGCCAAGCCGTTTGCGCAGGAGGAAGAACTGCAAACCAAATCTGCCCGCCTTGCAGAATTGGATGCGCTGTTGAACATGGAGCATCAGTCCAGCCGGACAGAACCCGAAGCGGAAGAAAAGCCGGATGCCCGCCCCTCTGTGCTGGCAGCTCTGGAAGAAAAGGCTGATAAAGTGGAGCCTGTCCGACCATTCAAATCTTACTTGGATAAGGATGGTGATGCCCGGTGACGGAGCACCGTGACCAGCAGATCCATTTTCGTGTCAGCAAAGTCGAACTGGAACGCATTCGTCAGAAGATGGAAAGTTGCGGTATTTTGAGCATTGGCTCTTATCTGCGAAAAATGGCTCTGGATGGTTACTGCCTGAATCTTGATTTACCACAGCTGCGTCGGATGGCGTACCTTCTTCAGAATTGCAGCAACAACCTGAATCAGGTGGCGAAACGGGCCAGTGAAAGCGGGCAGCTCTATGCCGCCGATTTAGAGGACTTGCGTAGTCGGTTGGATGAGCTGATAGCTATTGGCAAGCAACTTCTCGCCAAACTCACCGAACTCTAAAAAATTTCCCGCAGTAGGAGGCTGCGGGTTTACATAACGGTTGACACCCTTGCAAGGCAAGGGGCGATACCTTTATAATAGGGGCGAAAAAGAAAGGCTGGTGTTTGATATGAGGTTTTTATTCAAGATGATGCTTGCCCCGATCTCTCTGTTCGTGGCTTTTCTGGCTCTGATGGCAAAGTGGCTGCTTACTCTGTCCAGCTATGTTGTCGCGCCGTTGATGCTGTATATCTTTGGCTGCGGCATCTACACCGTCTACCGCCAGACTTGGGATCAATTTCTGATTCTGCTGGTTGCCGAATTTCTCTGCTTTGTCCTTTTTGTCGGCGCAACTGCAATGGTGGAGGGCGTTGAGAAATTCAGCGGTTGGCTCCGGGACCTGATTTGATTTTGAATCTTCTTGCCGCCTTCGGGCGGCTTTTTCATTTAGGAGGTGATCTGCTCTGGCTGCTACTCGTCTGATCGCACTGCATCAGCACAAAGGAAAATCTATCGCCGCCTGCCTGAAAGACCGCACCAACTATGCACAGAATCCTGACAAGACTGAAAAAGGCGAACTTGTCAGCAGCTATCAATGCAGCCCGCTTACTGTGGACGAGGAGTTCATGCTCACAAAAAAGCTGTACGAGCAGGCCACCGGGCGCAGCCAAAAAAGTAACATTATCGCCTATCAGATACGGCAATCTTTCCGACCTGGTGAAATTACGGCTGAAGAAGCAAACCGCATCGGTTATGAGTTGGCCTCCCGGTTTCTGAAAGGCAAACACGCTTTTATCGTTGCAACGCATACCGATCGGGAACACATTCACAATCACATTATCTATAACTCGACCACTCTGGACGGCACAAGAAAATTTCGGGATTTTTTCTTTTCCGGTCTGGCAGTGCAGCGGTTGAGCGACCTGATTTGTCTGGAGCATCAGCTGTCAGTCATTGAAAAGAAGCCTTACCGGGAACGGCAGAAGCGCATCACTTACCCACCAAAGGAGAGCAACCGCGACCGGCTGTGCAGTGTAATCGACGAGATTTTGCAGCAGAAGCCCACCGACTACGAAGATTTTCTGCAAAAGCTGGAACAGCAGGGCTATGAAATCAAACGCGGCAAATACACTTCCGTTAAAGGCGCACGGCAGAAACGCTTTATCCGGTTAAAGACACTGGGTGCCGGGTACAGCGAGGATGAAATCAAAGCAGTCATTGCCGGAAAAGCCGAACACCGCCCACATCAGAAGCAACCTCCCAAAGAGCAGCCGTTCCAGTTGCTGGTTGACATTCAAGCAAAACTTGCCGAGGGCAAAGGTGGCGGCTACGAACGCTGGGCGAAGAAGTACAACTTGAAAGAGATGTCCAAAACGCTGATTTTTTTGCAGGAGCAGAAAATCGGCAGTGCGGATGACCTGAAAGAGCGTGCTGATGCTGCACTTTCTCGCTATCACAAACTGGGCGATTCCATCAAGGCCGCCGAGAAGCGTATGGCAGAAATCGCCGTCCTCCGTGCGCACATCGTCAACTACGCCAAGACCCGACCAGTGTACGATGCCTACCGCAAATCCGGGTACAGCTCCAAATTTTTGGAAGCGCACCGGGAAGAAGTCACGCTGCATAAGACGGCGAAAGCCGCTTTCAATGAATCCGGCCTGAAAAAGCTGCCCAAAGTGAAAGACCTGAATGCAGAGTATTCGGCTTTGCTCACCAAGAAAAAAGCACTCTACCCAGAGTACCGAAAGACACGGGATGAGATGCAGGAAATCGTAAAAGCACAGAAGAATGTGGAACTGTTCTTTGCGGAGGAAAAGGACTCCAAGCAAGTCGAGCAGATCCGATAAAACAGTCCCTGAGAACTTTGCCGCTTATCCGGCAGGGTTCTCAGGGTCTTTTTTGCTTATTGCTCAGTCTGTACTTGGAACGGCTTTTCCGGCAGTTTCAATTTGTTTGGCAACCATATTTTCCAATTCCCCCGTAATCGTTGCACAATTTGCAACACGATAATTCCAGAAGTAAGAAACGCCTTCACACTCCTCAACGGACAAATCGCTGTTGACCAAAAGCAGTCGGTCGGAGGTTACTTTCAGCTTTTCGCACAGAGCAGCATATTTTCCATAATCAATGCTTCGGCTGGACGATTTGGCTTCCACCCAGAAGAATTTTCCGTTGATGGAAAACGCAACATCCAGTTCATGCGTGCTCCCTGCGGATGCCGCTTCTGAAAGAATCACATTGGAGCAAAGCGAAACTTCTGCGCCCTGCTCCTCCTGATAGCGATTCAAAATCTGCTGAACCTGATGCTCCACAAAAAGTTCCAGCCACTTCCCGCTCAGGAAATGCCGGACAGTCTCATTTTGCGCAAGCTCATAGACGATATTCTGCGGATAGATCACAATGGATGCAAAAAGTCCCATTTTATCCCACGTCTGAGCGATTTCCGAAAGTGTGGCAAACGAATTCTTGGAAGTACCCTTTGGGATACGAAACGAAAAAGAGCCGTCACTCTGCATATGTGTCCGAATAAACTGCAAGAAATCCACCACTACCGGGTCGCAAAGAGCTTCGCCTGTTTTCCATGCCATCCGCTGAATGGCAATCGGCGGAAGTTTTTTCGGTACGACCTGCTGAACGATTCTATACCCACAGCGTTCCAGATGCTCCAATGCGGTCAAAGGCTTCGGAGGGATTTTTTCTTTAACTTCGGACTTTTCTGCACCGGATGTATTCTCAGTCAGATAGTTAAACTTCCATCCGTATTCCCAAGCAGGCGAACGGGTCAACACACCAACTGCATGAAATCCGCTGTCCGGTTCCTCCATCGGAAATGTGATTTTGTTCTTTTGGATATTGATTTGGAGCGTTTTATTTTTCAGCGCTATCTGATAAGCGTCAAGAAGGAATTCCTTTCCCTTATATGTCAGCTCACTGGAACTATTTGCAGAAAGGCCAGCATTTTTTGCCAAAGAGAGAAGCAGACAGGTCGCTTTGGGCAGCTCAAGGATATGCTCCATCTGCGCAGCGTCCGGAATCACTTCCGCATTTGCGTTATCGGGCTGCGGCAATTCGTCTGCCGGAGTCTCCTTTGCTGGTGCAGAAACTTCGGGTGTCATTTTTGAAGCAGCCTCAGATTTTCCAGACTTGGGCAAAGGTTTCGGCTCCGTATAGACCTCAGCAATAAATAATTCATAGGAATCGATGCACGAAAGTTTTCCTGCCGCTGCAAGTCCCACATAAATCGCAGCCGCCCGTGAGGAATCGCCATAATACTTTTTAGAATCCGCTGCGGCAGCAATATCAGAAAAAGCATTATATCTGCTCAGCGGCTCCGCCTTTTCCGGGAACTGCTTCAACGCACGGCAGTAGAGCCACTCAAAGAACGAATCCATGTACGGCTCTGTCGGATACTCGTTTCCTTCCAGAGAGTAACGTAGCAGCTCTCCACTGGTTCGCAGCCGAGTGTCCTTATGGACTTTGGGTGGCTCACAGGTCAGAAGGTCAGCGAATGGCCCACCATGTTCAAACACTTTGGTGGCTTCAAAAACCGTGCTGATGGGTACATCCTGCGCAACAGAATCCAGATGCAGCAAAAGCCGCAGAGAAGAAACAGCTTCACCCTCCGGCTGAACGGATGCAGAGCTGACTTCCAGAATCGAAACATCAGGGTCTGTTGTATGGACGGCATCATGGACGGCACGGATATTCTGCCGCTTGCTGCCTTTTATCCATGTGAATGTCACCGGCTGTTCTCTGCAATAGGGATAGCCGGATATGGGAAAACAAATGGTTCGTGTTGCCATGAACACCTCCAACTTTTTAGGACAAACAAGTTTATGTAAATCAAGTATAGCACAATCCCGGATGTGCTGCATAGCACTATTTTCTGCTTCCGGGAATCCATCTGTGCAAAAAGTGCCGATACCACAGGCATCGGCACTCAGATTAAAAAGCATTTTTCAAAAATGTGCAGCCTGCATCCACCGGATGCAGAACACAAGGGGTTTGGGCACAGCCCAACAAGCATTTTGAATTTGATTTTTAGAAATCGGATTCAAAAATTGCAAGTTGGTACCAGCTTGCACTGCTTGCCACAACAATGCGTCCTTTTTGTCCGCAATTTGTAATTTTCAGATTGGAGAAAAACGCCATGGCAAAGACGAAGGCTGAAGAAAAAGCTCTCAACCTTGATTAGATTTTGTTTAACTGCCGGGATTATCTGCGCGCTGCGCGCAACTCCGGCTCGTTCTTTGAAAAGCGTGATATCCCCCGCAGTACAGCCCCGAAGTTCTCAAAAAGGTCATGGAACAGGTAGAGAACTTTGAGGAGAACAATTAAGCATTTTCTCGTTTTAACGTGGGATTAGATTGCTGTAGACCTTAATACAAAAAGATGGATAATGAAAATCTGGTGTCTGCTGGTACCAAAAAGCAGATGGTTTCCAATCGCTGTTTGGATATTATCAATGATATAGTAAACCTTTTCATTATGCGGTTTGACACGGCTGGATAAAGCAGCAAATTTTTGAAGCTGCTTTGCCTGATGTAGACTGGTCAGACGGCATAATTTCTGCACCAGCTCCTCAGACTTCTTGGCAGAAATGATCTTCGAGGATGCTACTGCGTCTGTCAACATTTTCAGTT
>ERZ860445.1594-NODE-1594-length-12085-cov-2.869244_pt1 | contig 12085 bp, 9 predicted proteins | sample MGYA00509977_ERZ860445 | MGnify/ENA primary metagenome ERZ860445 (study PRJEB30046, sample SAMN00715233) | human gut metagenome | study: EMG produced TPA metagenomics assembly of the A metagenome-wide association study of gut microbiota in type 2... | reverse complement strand
GCGAGATTCCCCTCCGCATAGTCCGAGCTCTTCGTGCCGTAATTGCCCCAGGCGTTGTTATTCGTGCCGATGATCCAGACATTCCATTTCTCCGTGTACACGTCAGACGGCGAAGCGCTGAACGCATCACCGATATCATTCTGGAATCCGCCGTTTTCGGCAAACTTTTTCGAGTAGACCGTGATCTTCTGCGTACAGCCCGTTCGCGGAATGTCTACTTTCAGGTTTGATTCGTGCAGGCGCACCCAGTCCGTCATGCGCATGAACTGGTCCCTGCCACTCTTGCTTGGCTTGTCCGGGTCATCGTCCTGCTTCGGGCCGATGATGAGCGCCATATGGTCGACGCCCCCGCGGCCGCGATGAGAAAGGCCCCACTCATACACATTACCACCGACCGTCTTGGCATACTGATAAAGCGTGCTCTCTTCGTCGGCGTTCAGCTCCGCAAACTGGTCCCCATCCGGAATTTCCTTGTTGTTGCCTGTAAGCTGGGGAGCATCGTTGCCGTTCCGCTTCGATCCGAACTCGATCTTTTGGTCGAATGCCGTTGTATGCCAGTCATGAACCTGAGCTGCCGCCAACTGCGGCGAATTATCTATGTTAGACGCAGGCTGCTCAAAGCTGCCGTTTTTGATGGCGTTGTCCGTAACGCTGCGCGTATCGGCCGCCAGAATAGAAGTTGGCAGCAAACTCAGCGCCATTGCCAGCACCATCAATCCGCTGACGGCCCTCTTTTTCCAATCTCCTTTGATGTCCATGATAGATCGTCTCTCCCTTTATGGGGTGTGAAGAAAGTCTCAAACCCACTGTTTTTATTGACGCATAGAATTGAATTATAGCATTGTACAAACAGTTATTCAATGGGCACTTTTTAATGAGACTCTCCAAAAGTGATCGAATCTTTTTGACGTTTTTGGCCATTGAGAATCATGTGATCCGCGTTTCGTTTTTCTTTTCCCGCGCACCACTTTTAGCCAAATATCAGGTTGAGCGTCCCGTACTGATGACGTAATGGTTTTGCCGAAAGCGGCTTCCCAATTTACTCTTGTACTCTGTGCGGAGATAGGCAAGATACTTTTGAATATCAACAGGACTGATTTCCTGCAAAACAGCGCCTTTGAAATACTCCGAGATAATGCGCGTCATGTTCTTGTAAAACGCTATGGTGTTCGGCTTGTCGTTTTCTCCGCGTATCTGCAAAACGAACCACGTATCATTCACAAACGACACAAAATCATCCCGCCGCTTATCGGGCGGTAGGCGGTACGCGCTGCCGAGTTTCTTTTGCTTCTGGTACTCTGCTTTGACTTCCTCTTCCCACGCACCCGCCGCACGTTCCGCCGCTTTTCTTGCCTTTGCTGGCGTCAAGTCGGCGGGCGCTGTCCAAGTGGTGTATTTTCTGATTTGCTTGCCGCGCACATCACGCTCTAAGCAGACGATAAAGCGGAAAGAAATAATCTTGCCGTTTTTCTTGTTTTCTCGAATGTTCGCCATTGAAACGCACCCTTTCATTTCTGACGTATCAATGACTTTCACGCGCTATTTTCGCAGTTGTGCGCTTTTTTGTGCGCTTTTGGAGTTTTCACGCATTTTCGCACTACACGTTTTGCTCTTAAAAGTTGCAAAAAAGCCTTGAAATCATACGATTTCAAGGCTTTTCTTGCAAAGGACGGTTGAAATCGATATTTTTGTTTTTGGTGCAGAAGGTGCCGCAGCTTATAAAACAGGGCCGGTCTGCTCAATGCCAGCTTCCTGTGCTGGGGCAATATTCAACTCAGGCAGATCGTTCAGATAGCGTTCCACATTCCGGTAATGCACTCCATTTTCCAATGCGACATCCTCGCCGCGGTACAGGACATATCGCCCTCGGATCGGGCCAAACCGCTGTTCGGTCTTATCACATTTTTCCTGGTCAAGCAGATGCCGGTATTGTGCCGGGACCTGTTTGCCACTGTGCTTGATCTCGAAAATCTCGCAGCAGTTTTCCTTCTCGTCATAGATCACCATGTCAAACTCGCCGACCGCAAACTGCAGCTTGAACACCCGGTGTTCTCTGTCAGCCGACTTCATGGTTTCCAGCAGGACAATATCCTCCAGCATCCGTCCCCGTACTTCTTCGAGGATCCTGCCCGCAGCCTGGGTCTTCTCCAATTCGCTGAGAGCTGAAAAGGTCTCGTCCTTCATCAGCGAGTGGACAAGAGCCTGTGCCTGACAGTATCGCATCCCCGGCTGGGTAAACAGGATGTGTTCCACAGACTTTGCTCCTGGGTCAGCGGTTTCAATGGGACAGTTTACGATCAGTTCCAATGCGGAGAGATACTCTTTGATCTCCCGGATATGGGTATCTGTGATACCGATGGACTGTTCCTCTTTGTTGCGGATATCCAGCAGCTCCATCAGGCGCTGGGTGACCGATTCCGTATCGATATGATCCAATATCTCGGTACGCTTTTCGGGGTCACGCTCTTTCCGAAGATTCGAGGCGGTCAGCCGTAGATCGTGAGATTGGAAGTCATCGGTCAGAACCGAGAGCAGGAACCGGTGGTTCATATCCTCGATGATCCGGTTGATGGCACTGGTCAGCTCACCGGCCTCATACAGAGCGTACAGATGGCGGAAATGTCCGCCTGCCTCATAGCAGGCCAGGGAATGCTGAATGTTTTTGCAGATCGCTGTATCAATGTACCGCCGTGTGGACTCATCATCCCGGAAAGAGGCATCCTGGGCGTTGACATCTTCATCATCAAAGGCAAGCTCACCGGCCCGCAGCGTTCCTCCGTAGCGGATATATTCATCAATGCTGTCGATCCCCAGCAGGCGGCTGTATTCCCGGTATGGGATGAAGGTGGTGTGGATGGGCTTTGCCCGGTCATACAACTCCTGATCCATCGCCAGCCAGAAGCCAAGGGAGTCCGTGCCGGAGAGGACGATCTTCATGCCCATCGCCGCAAATACATCGGAGAAAAGCGCCGCAGAGTCGATGAAATCCCGCATCAGGGTGACCTCATCGATGAATACATAGCGGAAGCCCGCATCGAACAGTTTTTTCAGATCCCGGTTCATCATGGCCATGGTATCGCTTCTGCGGGCTTTGATATAGGTCGTGCGGCTGAGATCTTCTTTGTTCATTCGGGCAATGGCCTGCCGGAGCATGGTGGTCTTTCCGGTCCTGCGCAGGCCAAAGACCAGGCAGACCCTGTCGCTTTCACTGCTGTAGAGATAGTCCTCCAATTGCCCAAAGCAGTCACGGAGGCCCCAGCCCTTTACGCCCTGCGACATAGCGACCAGCCCCTTACCGATGACTACGCTGGTTTCAAAATCCAACTTCGGCTGGCGCACTTTTGGCATCTTGGCTTGCAGTTCTTTCAACTGCGCCTGCAATACTTTGCGCTGCTCTATTTGCTCCTGCAGCGGCTCCAGTTCGCCATCCCGCAGATATTGGCTGTGCTTCTTCCCATTTTCTGTCCACTGATGGTAATAGCGCGTCTTTCCGTTGATCGTCTTTTTGGAAATATAGCCGATGGGCAGGGCGGCGATCTGCCGCTCCAGTTCCTGAATCTTTTCTTTCATACCGCACCTCCATTCTGCTAAATTTATTATACCCCATTCCTCTTATATATTCAAGGGGTTATAAGGGGTTATATTGTTGTAAGCAGTGCCGCACAGAGCAATTTCTGTGCGGCACTGTTATGATTTTCTCGTTTACTCAAATTTCTAATCCGGAAATCTGCTCCCACTGGAGGATATATCTGTCATTGATGATCCGGTTGTCGTGGTAATGCCCGAAGAACCAGTATGTAAACTGGCACCGCTGATTGACCGTTTCCAGAAAATCGGTGAGCTGGTCACTTCCATAGGAGGGGTCGATTTTCCGCACGACACTGCTGGGACCGCAGTGGGACAGGATGCAGTCTACCTTCCAGTTTACCTGCTCCAGATTTTTCAGTGCCTCTACATATTCACGGGCATTTGGCATTTCTTCCGCCCACCAGGAGCGTCCTTTGACCCGGAACATTCCCCGCATTCGGCGCAGCAGCCAATACTTTCGTTCGAAGTCGGGGTCCTCCGGATCAAGGACGCCATCCTGAATGTCGTGGGAGGAGGCTCCTCCCATCGTGAACCATGTGAGACCGCTGAAGGTGAATATCTGGCCTCTCATCAGGTGGAGGATATTTTCCCTCACCTCATGTACTCTGCCGCCGTGCCATTCTTTTTCCGGCAGGGCATTCAGCAGATCAAAGTTTTCATGGTTTCCATCCACAAACAAGGTGGTGAAGGGTTTCTCAGCCAGCCAGTCCAGCCAATGCTGGTCTTTCTGGCCGCCGTCCCACAGCCCTCCAAAATCACCACAGATGATCATGTAGTCATTTCGGCCCATCTGCGTTTGCTGGGGGAAGTATTTGCTTCCGAACCGCTGGAAGCCGCCGTGGGTGTCACCGGTGATATAGATCATGCGGTCTGCCTCCTTTGCATGGCCTGAGTGATCTCTGTTCCGTCCTTGAAGCAGATGAGCAGGCTATCCTTGTCCAACACCTTGATGTTGCTGACCAGCTGACGGACGGTGAGTTCATCAAAATCCGTAAGGGTACCGCTGGCCTGCTCCAATGCCATGTCAAGTTCTGCCAGCCTGCTCTCGAAGGCCGCCGCGCCTCGCTGTTCCTTTTCCAGCTCCGCTTTTTGGGCCATGAGCCTCGTCTTGGCTACGCAGTTCATCCACGACCTGCTGCAATTCCGCCTTGAATTCCGGAGAATTCAGCTCCTCGGGGCCTCGGGGCCACCATGTATGCCAGAACTCCTTCCCCCGGTGACCAAAGTCCATTCGGACATGACCGATGCAGCCAAGCCGCTGGTCCTCCTCCGGCTTCATGGCATAGAAAAGGCCCGCTTCATCGAAAGAAGCGGGCCTGATCTGATAACGGGAGGGGATTGGCATTTCATGCTGGCGGCAAAAATCTATAAGGGTGATTTCCTCATCAAGAAAATCGGTTTGTCCCTTAACATCAAGGTAATCCTGACCATCGGGGAAGATGACTGGTTCCGGCGTAAGGATGGAACCAGCATAGTTGACGATAACCCGCGCCTCCAGCGTACTGATCAAATCGGGGTCATAGTCACTGCCACGCAGATCGTAGACATACCAGCCATCTGGCACGGTAGATCGATCCACCCTTGAATCTGAAAACAAAGCGGGCTTCCCAAGCAGTTCGATGTGCTGCATGGAATCGCTCCAGACATTGATGGTCATTGTATCCCTCCTATTTCCACCGTATTTTCCCATGCTTCCTGATCTTTGAGGGAGGCTCTTATCTGGGCGTATAAATCATCCAGCGCAGGAGACTCATAGCCCCAGAATCCAGCAATTTCCCGCATCAGCCTTTCACATTCTTTCACCGATTCTCTGGCGCCATCGGACCCCAGACTGGAAATCATATCAATCGCGTAGAGGTATAACCCCTGTATCACAGCGTCCCTATGCTCCTGTGTAGGAGTCCATTGGTGAACTGCCTGATCCACTTCCTGTATCTTCCGGTCAAAGGCCGTCACATGGTCTACTGTTTTGGCATCTAAGCCCCAGTAGCCTGCCAGTTCGTCTACCAAGCGGCGGAGGGCGGAAATCTGTTCCTTGCCTGCATCTCCTGCTTTCTGCCGCAGCTCTGCGGCATATTCTGTCAGGCCGTCAACGCATTTGGAGATTAGGGCTTTATCCTTCCGGGCTTGCGGTTCCATAGCGTTGATCAGTTCATCTAAAGTCATTCTCAATATCTGCACCTCCTTATCCCCAGTCATTCGGTATTCGACACGAACACTACCACACTCTGACAGCAATAGCTATCTGAATTTTTTGGCCTTGAAAATACAGCTGATTACCGCTGCACCATTCAATCCGATTTCTTTATGAACACCACCACGACAGATGGTCCTCAATTTCAGATGCCTCATTCTATTCTCCCCCACTGAAGGCCCTGTTGCGCTTGATATGCTTCGGCCGGGTCTTCCGACATCAATTCCTCCAGAGCCATTACTCCGAAATAGGACACATAACCATAGGCGCTGAAACGGCCATTTTCCTGTTGGATGCGGTGCTGCCCATAGCCCTCATAATCGTAGAAGGCATCCAGATGGTCATCATATCCAAACCGGCCGGACTCTTGGATCATGTATTTCCCATATTCTTTTGGAGTGTGGACGCCGGGAATAAAGTCGAACTGATCCAGATTTTCAGTCAAACGACAGATCTCACCGGCATTCTCAGGTTCTGCGAATATGATTACAGCTTCCAGCTTGGCCCTGTCTTTTTGATCCAGTTTTGCAATGGCTCCGCACATGGCATTGAGTGAATCCAGGCTGTCCCGCTTTTCATCCAGTATCTCGCCGACCTCTTTCTGAAGCAGGAATACATCTATCGTGTAGTCCGCATGGTCAGGATCCTGCCAGCCTGTCCGCAGCAGGGTGCGGCGAATCTGCTGCTCTGACGCGGGGAGCCAAAGCAGCTCCGGGGCTTGGTTTTCTGCCGGTACAATTTTCAATCCCATGCCGCTGTTGTCATAAAGATATTCCGGAAACTGCCGCCCATTGTAGAGCGGCTCCAATTTCATGCCGTTGTCGTAGACCACGCCGTAGGGGGTGACTGTCCCGGCTTCGCTGTCGATGAGCAAATAGGCGGTTTCGGTTCCATCCAGCGCCTCCAGATCTTCTGTTCTGGCACAGCCCCCATTCAAATTCATGTAATGTTCACGCCCGATTTTTTCAAGGTCGGAAAAATCGGTGATCACAGTGATCTTCTGACAGCAGAAGGTCAGATTGATGAGATCCTTTATTTCCGAGAGCCCCAGCTTGTGGGCCATCCCCTGGAACTGGGCGGCCTCTCCGTCATCGAAGCTGTCCAGCCGCTTGGCCAGATAGTCCAGCTCATCAAGGGTGACCTGTGTGCCGATCAGAGTGTTCAGGACGGTATAGAAGCTGTCCAACTCATCCACCTGACAATCCTGCCGGAGTGTATCGCCGATCTCCAGGGGTCCCAACAGCTCTATCGTGCTGTCATAGTTCTGATTGGGAATGGGGAAGGGGATCGTGGCCTGTCCATATTCCGGATGCTGGGCGTTGCTCAGTACCACTTGGAGCACATATCTCATTTTTTCACCTCCGCAGCTATGATCGTTTTTCCATACCGGGCGATCAGCATAGCGTTGAGAATATCACCGAAGGCTTCGCTGCTAACCTGTTCCTCGTCCGCCAATTCTGCGGAGGTAATGAGCAGCTTCCCGCAGTAGAGGCCCTTGGCTGCTCTGTACACCGGATAGTCTCTCGGGTCGATCCCCCGCAGGGAAACGGAGGAGAAGTCGATCCTGCCGTGAGATATATGGGGAAGCACTCTCCGCCAGAGCCCGATGCGGGAGGAGAGCAGATAAACCGCCGCCAGCTTCTGGGGGCAGATAGAGGCTGTGCCGGCCTCCGGCCACTCAGACAGCCTGTGCCGATGGGCCGGTTCCAGCGCAAGAGGAAGCGTATTCCCTTTGGAAAGAGAGCTGGCCCGCTTCCATAACTTCTGGTGGCCTGCCATGCGGAGGCATCTCTCCGCAAGCTCCTGATAGCCAATAGTCCCTGCTTCCAACCGCTCCGGAATGTATGGGCAAACAGATTCCTGACAGGTGTGCCGCATATAGCTCCGGCAGTAGGTGCAGTCCACATCCTCTTTTTTGTAATGGAATCTGCACAGGACCATCATCCCGCCGCCCCGTTTCTGAAAGCCGGGAACACTCATCATCATCCGTTCCAAACCGGCCAACGGAGTGTCTTGTGAAAAATATTTTGTCATTGCTGTTCCTTTCCGCATAAAAAATGGGGCCTGCTTATCTGCCTATCAGCAGATGCAGGCCCCGTTCTTCCGGTACTCTTACAGATTCATTTGTGGTTCCTGTCCCTGGCTTTGCTCCAAACGCTCTGCCAGATCCGGGACGGTGTATTCGATCTTTGTTCTTGAAGTCTGCAGGGCCTTGAGCTGGCCATCCTCCGGCTCAGGTCCCTCATCCAGCAGATAATCTGTGGCCCGATAGAGCTGGGTTAACTCCTCCGGTGAAAAAAGCTGGGCTTTGGAGATCAGCCCGGAGCGGACGGCGAAGTCCTGTTTGGCTCCTTGGAAATCCTCCTCATAATAATGTCCATGACTCACCCCGGTCCTGTCATGATCCCAGATCCATGTGACAAATTGATAACCCCAGCCGTTTTCCAATTCACGCCCAGCCAGCACTGCGCCGCCAAAATCCGCCAGCAGATGGAATTTCTCACTCAGACCGCTGGCATGAAGGAGGGGGGCGGTCTGGACCGCTTCAACATAGGCATACACTTCATCTGCAGTCTGGGCAACTTTATGGTATAGTTCACCGGCTTCCGGCTGATTGCTTCCGGCAGGGAGGAGGAACACATCACTCCCCGCCGAAACAGAGAGAACCGGCTGGTTGTTCAGCAGCACTGTCAGCCGGTTCTTCTCCGGATGGCCTGCGGTGATTCCAGCTGCCCGCAGGCGGCGGGCTAACTCTGCAAAATATTTATTTTCCAAACTCATTCCTCCCCTGAAAATGAAAAAGCCGGAACCTCTTTTGAGATTCCGGCAGAAAAGAAAAAGCGGCAAATATTCCCCGCAGGAAACACCGCCGCTCTTTTCCGTTCTCTATATCATCTGATACCCGCGGGTTTGACTCTTATCAGAGTGAATAGCGCAAGGTCAAATATCGATAAAATGAGGCCCGTAGATTTACTCATCTACGGGCCTCGGAAGCCTTGAAAACACTGGGCTTTTACACCCAATATCTTTTTTAGCCTCCCTTTTTGGTCCGAGTGGCGAGATTCGAACTCACGGCCTCATGGTCCCGAACCATGCGCGCTACCAACTGCGCTACACCCGGATATGAAATTGTGCGGCTCACGCCGCGAACAGTAGTATTATATGAGCTTCCCTCCGTTCTGTCAAGAGGGAAATCCACATTTTTCAAAAAGCCCCGCGGCGCGCGGCCGCAGGGCTCTGGCGGGAGCATGTGAGGATCGAACTCACCCGAGAGGCTCTTCACCCCTCTCACCGGTTTTGAAGACCGGGGGGCACACCAGCACCCATCTACTCCCATGTGAGAGGCGACAAAAGCCGCCTCATTTTTCTATCTCGCCAAACTGCGCGCCCGGCCTGCGGACATCACCCTCGCGGCGAAGAATCCCTCGCCGGTCGTAATACTCCAGCACCAGCAGCGCGTGGTCGCGCGAGGTGCCGAGCGCGTCGCGGAATTCTCCCAGCGTGAGCGTGTCGTGCGTTTCGAACCACGCCTTCACCCTTGCGTCGACCGCATCCAAAACGTCTTTTTCGACGCAGAACTCTGGCGCGAGCAGCACAAGCTCGCCGGTAGATAAAAGACTCTCAAGCACGCGCGCGCACTCCACGCGGTCTTTTTTGTCGAACAGCGCACAGAGCGCGTCCTGCTTTTTGCCAAGAATTCCCGCCGCGCGGCAGGTGTGCAGCAGCTCTTCCCGGATGGCACTCTGCCGCTTGGTCAGATGCACGGAAAAGTCCGCAAGCGCGCAGTGCTCCGCCGTCAGCGTGAGTTTTCCCTCGCGCGCAAAGCAGGCGAGGATCGCGTCTGCATTTTCCCGTGCTTTGCCGCGCAGAAGCCGCTGCCGCGCCTCGGCGAGGCGCATGCCCGCGTGCAGCGGATGTTCGCGGTGGTACTTTGTCAGCATCGTCTCACAGTCTGTCCACAGCCTGTCCAGCGTCGACGATGTAAGATAGCGCGACGGCGCGATCTCGACGAGCTTTCCCCGCGCACAGAGCACGGCGAGCATTTCCACCAGTTTTTCTTCCGGTTCATCGAAGCACGCGGCAAGGTCCGCAAGCGTCATGCCATCCGCGCCGTGCTCGCCGACGGCCTGCACGAGCTTTGCCTCGTCCGATCCGCTCTCGCGCACGTCGAGCGAGGCGATCACGCGCGCATCGTTTCGCTTGTGCCGGTACGGATGCTCGTCCAGGATCATCCCGCCGCCGACGGTCTCGAGCGGCGAGTAGAAGCGCACGACAAAGCGGTCGCCCTGCCGCGCGGCGAACGCTTCGCTCAGCCGCAGCTGGGCATAGCAGCTCTCGCCCGGACGCAGCGCGTCGCGGTCCAGCAGCACTGCCTTTGCAAGGCGCACCGCCGCACCGTGGTAGAGGTGCAGGCGCGAGCCGCTCTCGATGATCCGCTTAGAATCCGGCAGATTTTGCAGTTTCACGTCCAGCATCAGCGACGGCTGCATCGAATCCGGCCTGCACAGCACATCGCCGCGGCTGATGCTCTCTTTTTTGATGCCCGCTAAGTTGACCGCCGCGCGCTGTCCGGCGTACACCGCCGACACGTCGCGCCCGTGCACCTGCAAATTGCGCACGCGGCACTTATTCCCGAGCGGCATGAGCTGCGCCTTGTCGCCGACGGCGATGTGCCCGTCGATGAGCGTGCCGGTGACGATCGTGCCGAAGCCGTCGACGGAAAACACGCGGTCGATGGGCAGGCGGAACGGCGTGCGCGCGCTCTTTTCCTCCGCGTGCAGCGTCAGAACGCGGAGCGCTTCGCGCAGGGCCTCAATGCCTTCGCCCGTGCGGATGGACGTGCGCAGGATCGGCTTATCCTCTAAAAACGTGCCCTTGACGCGGCTTTTGACGTCCTCTTCGAGCATGTTCAGCCAGTCCTCGTCGACTAAGTCGGTCTTTGTCAGCACGATGAGTCCGTCCTTCACACCGAGCAGCTGCAGGATGTCCAGATGTTCGACTGTCTGCGGCATGAAGCCCTCGTCCGCCGCCACGACAAGCCTCGCAAGGTCGACACCGCCCGCGCCGGCGAGCATGTTCTTGATGAACCTCTCGTGCCCCGGCACATCGACGATGCTCGCACAGCTCCCGTCCGGAAAGTCGAGGCGCGCAAAGCCGAGGTCGATCGTGATGCCGCGCTTTTTCTCCTCGGCCAGCCGGTCGGTGTCCACGCCCGTGAGCGCCTTGACGAGCTCGGTCTTGCCGTGGTCGACATGACCCGCCATGCCGATGATAACATGCTTCATCGGATGGCCTCCGCAGCCGCCGCGGCGATCTCGGCAAAGTCTTCCTCTCGAATCGTGCGCACGCACAGCAAATACTGCCTGCGGTGGATACGCGCGACGATGGGCTTGGCGCGAAGGCGCAGCTTCTCTTCCAGTTCATCCACGCTGAGCCTCCCCGGCTCGATCGCGACGGCCCAGCCGGTGAGCTCCTGCGCCGGAGCGCTGCCGCCGCCGACAGCGTCGCCCGTCCACACGAGCTGCGAGGAAACGCCCGTGTCCGCGAGCGCCTTTTGCAGCCGCAGCGCCTTGGCGTGCAGCTTATCCTCGCCCGCCGACAGCATCGCGAGCGTCGGGATCTCTCGCACGGCGATCTCGGCATCCAGATAGGCGCTGAGCGTCGCGTGCAGCGCGGCAAGCGTCATCTTGTCGAGGCGCAGTGCCCGCGCAAGCGGGTGTTTTTTGAGCCGCTCGATGTACGCTCGTTTGCCGACGATCAGCCCCGCCTGCGGCCCGCCGAGCAGCTTGTCGCCCGAAAACGACGCAACGTCCACACCAGCGTGCAGACTTCTCTGCACCGTCGGCTCGCCGCGGATGCCAAACGGTTCGAGGTCGACGATCGCCCCGCTGCCGAGGTCTTCAATGAGCGGCAGGCCGTGCCCATGCGCGATCTCCGCCAGCTCCTCCCGCGGTACGGATTCGGTAAAGCCCACGATGCGGTAGTTGCTTGTATGCACCTTCAAAAGCGCTCTCGTCTGCTCGCCGATGGCGGCTTCATAGTCGCGCCGGTGCGTCTTGTTCGTCGCGCCGACCTCGCACAGCGTGCAGCCGCACTGCGTCACGATCTCCGGAATGCGGAACGAGCCGCCGATCTCGACGAGCTCGCCGCGCGAGGCGATGACCTCTCCCCCGCCCGCGAGTGCGGACAGGATGAGCAGCACCGCCGCGGCGTTGTTGTTCACGGCCATCGCCGCCTCCGCGCCCGTCAGGCGGCACAAAAGCGCCTCCACGTGCTGATAGCGCGAGCCGCGGCAGCCGTTTT
>ERZ860445.1584-NODE-1584-length-12150-cov-2.213807_pt1 | contig 12150 bp, 7 predicted proteins | sample MGYA00509977_ERZ860445 | MGnify/ENA primary metagenome ERZ860445 (study PRJEB30046, sample SAMN00715233) | human gut metagenome | study: EMG produced TPA metagenomics assembly of the A metagenome-wide association study of gut microbiota in type 2... | reverse complement strand
GCTTTTTCCTTTTGCGATGTGGAAGAGGTTCCGTATCTGAAAGATATCCAGAAGCTGATCGGTAAAGAAGTGCCGGTTGCCGGAGGCCATATGTTCGAGACGGTCGAGGTAAAGGAAGCGGTAGCCGAGAAGAAAAAAGCGATAAAAGAAGAGTCCAAGCGCCGGAATATGTTCGGTAGCAAACGGGATGGCAGCTTTTGGCGGAATAAGAAGAGAACGGCTGCAAAATAATGGGCTATCTCCTTTGATATATGCATGGAATGTTATACATTTGCCCACTTAACATAAAATTCTAAATTGAAAAATGGAAAACACTCGTCGTTCATTCCTGAAAAAGATGACCGCTGCCGGAATCGGTACGGCTGGTCTTGCATTGAGTAGCAATGCTGCTGCTACGGTTACAACAGAAACTAGTGCAGAGAAGAAAAAGAAACCCGCCGGCAAAGACGATGGTAAATTACGCTTCGGTTTTATCGGTACAGGTTCTCGTTGTCACGAACATATTAACAACGTGTTGTCTATCCCCGGAAACAAGATCGTGGCTATCTGCGATATCCAAGCTGGTCCGATCCAGCGTACGCTGGATCATATCGCCAAGTTCAATGTTCCGGCTCCGAAGGTATATACAGGCAGCGAACGTGAATTTGAAAAGATGTTGAACAACGAAGAATTCGATTGTGTCATCATCGCCAGCCCGTGGGAATGGCACGTGCCGATGTCGGTTGCAGCCATGAAAGCCGGTGTCCCTTATGTCGGTGTGGAAGTATCTGCCGCCAATACGCTGGAAGAATGCTGGGATCTGGTCAACGTATCGGAAGCTACGGGAAGCCATCTGAACATCATGGAAAATGTTTGCTATCGTCGCGACTGCATGGCTGCGTTGAACATGGTCCGCAAAGGCCTGTTCGGTGAATTGCTGCATGCGACTTGCGGTTACGAACATGATTTGCGCGATGTCAAATTCAATGATGGTAAACATTATACTTACCAGAAAGGCGGTGAGTTGCGCATGGGTAAAGATGCGTTTGCAGAAGCCCAGTGGCGTACGAACCATTCTGTTCGCCGTAACGGCGATGTCTATCCGACGCATGGAATCGGACCGGTGGCAAACTGCCTAGACATCAACCGTGGTAACCGTTTTCTTTCCTTGTCTGCTATGGCAACCCAGTCTCGCGGTTTGCATAAGTTCATCGTGGACAATGGCGGTGAAAATCATCCGTTGGCAAAAGTCCGCTTCAACTTGGGTGACATCGTGACTTCCATGATCAAGTGTGCAAACGGACAGACGGTTATCGTTACGCATGATACGAATTCCCCCCGTCCTTACTCTTTGGGATTCCGCATTCAGGGAACCGAAGGTTTATGGATGAACGATGGCGATCACGTATACGTTGAAAACCAATCCAAACCTCACCGTTGGGATGATTCGGAAGAATGGTTCAAGAAGTTCGACCATACATTGTGGTCCAAACATGAAGCCGAAGCTGCTCAGGCCGGACACGGTGGTATGGACTACGTGATGATGTTCGACTTGATCAACGCTATCCATAACAAGAAACCGGCTCCTATGGACTGCTACGATGCTGCTGCATGGAGCGCTATTTCCGCTTTGTCCGAGATGTCTATCGCCCGTGGCGGCGCATTGGTAGACTTCCCCGACTTTACTCGTGGACAGTGGATTCACCGTCAGCCGGCATTTGCATTGTCTGAATAAGAAAACTGAAATATCCATTAAAAGGCTATCGGGTTCCGGTAGCCTTTTTTTGTGGGAACGGTTGGCTATATGTAAATATTTCAAAGAGCGTTTGTGAATCGATTACCCTGCAAATATATGGCATTATAAAAAAGCGGAGTCGATTAGAGTCGAATAGAGTCGATTAATCTTTCGTATATTTGCATCCGATTGTTCAGTTTCAAAACACCGGTGTTTTGAAAACGAAACATAGGTGTTTTAAAATCAAAACATATATGTTTTGAAAGGAAGGGAAAAAAGGAAGAATGTCATATAATACTACGGTCTGAAAAACATTAGAATTAATGAAAGATCAAAAAAACAAAAGGGAAAATTTCATGAAGGATTTCCTAAGATGTGATAAAAAAAAGTGAGGGCGATAACGGGTAAATATCTGTCTTTTCCGCTTCTGCAGGATTATATCGCCAACTTGAAGGCGGACCGGGAGGTGGAGTTGTTTGCGCTCGCTTTCCTGTTCAAAGGGTTGAGGGGTGAGAAAAACGAATCGTGGAATCGTTTGGCGGATCGTTTTTTCAAAGTTTACAGTGACGAGTTGTACCGCTATTGCGGCTACGAGACGGAAACTCCGGGGTTTGCCCGGGTATGGGTGGCCCGTCCCGACTTGTTCATGGTCTATATGGGGGCGATGATGAGGGCCGGCATTATCGAGGACTGCTCGTTCGCCCGGATGGCCGGTCATGTGGACCGCATCTTCGACACGGGAAATACGGAAAACACCGTTTTGAACAAGTTGAAGGAGCAACTTCCGGAGGCCGATTCGATCGTGGACGGAATGAAAGCGGAATTTAAGAATTTCAAATCACGTAATAAAAAATAAACCGATCGGCGGTATTATATGGCTTCTTTTTAAAGGGTGAAAGGAATTGAAATTCTGCATAAAATAGTTTTTTTTAATAATGGATTTGACTCTACCTTTGTGATGGCTGAAAGTTGAAGATCGCTCTTCTGAAAAAAATGCGAAAATCGCTTTTTATAATTAGTTATAAGAAGTATGTTTTAGTTATTATATATTAGGGAACGGACAGGGCAAATGGACACCTGCTGTCTATTTGCTGTCGTAAATATTTGTTTATTAATCCGTTCGGACCGATTTGCAAAACGACAAGCCATAACAAATTTATTCATTATTAAATCCATCTATTATGGATCAGAATTTAAACAACGAAAGGATTGTGGGATTCCTGGGACAGTCATATGTCCTCATTCCGCGAAAAGTGTTGGAGATGTTATTTCGTGGCGAAGGCCGGGAAAGATCGGTCGGCATGGTGTACTTGGCTTTGTTCTCGGAAGTGTTTTTCAAGGACGGGAAGGTTTTTTTGAACAAGCGTTATTATGTCTGTAAGCGCGGCGAGTTTGTCGGACAATGTGAAGAACTGGCGAAAAGATGCGGGATGTGTACGAAAACTCTGAACCGAAGTCTTGTTTGGTTGCAAGAAAAGGATTTGATCGGACTGAAGCGACTTAACGGCGGGATTCGTGTTTGTGTCTGCGGATACGATTCGATCATGGGGATCCGTCGTAAGGAAGCAGGGAAGGATGCACCGGAGCAATCCGCTTTCCTCGCCCTGGAAGAGGCCGAACGCCGTATGGGCGGACGAAGCATGCAGTTCGATTGTTGTACCGCAGACGGGGAAGGAGGCTTGCAATGATGAACGGTGAAGAAACGGACGGAGGAATCTCTTTGGGCGATATGGAAAAGGCGTTGGTCTGCCTGTTGATGACCTCGATGGAAGCGCCGGTGCAGGCGGAGTCTGCAGGGCTGACTCAGGAAATGTTTGCGGATGCTTCGTTGGGATTCGTCTATGAAGTGATCATGAAAATTTATGCAACGGGGGTACGGCCGGACATGGTGCTGGTGGAACGCGGAATGCGCGAAGCGGACGAGGAACTGGCTGCCAAGCTGGGCGGTTTGTCGTTCCTGTTGCCCTACATGCTGAATGTGCGCCACGACGGGAACGTGGCGGCCTATGTGGAAGGAATCAAGAAACAATATAAGTTGAGATGCCTCGTCACGTTGTTCGGGACGATGGCGTTCAAGGCTGGCAAGGTATCGTCCGTCCCGGAGGAACTGGTCGACGAGGCGGAGCGCCTTCTGATGCAGTTCCGCCAGAAGACGGCCGAGGTGCGTACGATCGGCGAACTGGCTGCCGAGGCGGTGTCCTGGCATTATCGTCGCTTTGGCGGTGAGCTGGAGGCCGAACAGGTGAAGAGCGGGCTTGCCGAGTTCGACTATGTGACCGGAGGGTTCCACAATACGGAGCTGACGATCGTCGCCGGACGGCCGAGCGACGGGAAGACGGCGGTGACGTTGCAGATGGCCCTGAACGCGGCGCGTGCCGGGAAATCGGTCTGCTTCTTCAGCCTGGAGATGTCGAGCCTGCAAATGTTGAACCGTGTGCTGGCAGGGATGACGGACGTGAACCCGGATCACCTGCGCATCAACAAGCCGACCGGACGCGAGTTGGGACAGTTGGAAGAGGCTGCCCTCCGGTTGAAGGACTTGCCTTTCTATCTCGACTATACGGTAGGGGCTACCGTCGAGCAGATACGGGCGAAAGTGCTGCTGCAATGCCGCCTGGGAAAATGCGACCTGGTGGTCGTGGACTACCTGCACCTTTTGGGTGGCGACCGCCGGAAGGGGGAGACACAGGAACAGATGGTGGGACGGAATGTAAGGGCGTTGAAGCAACTGGCGTTGGACAGCAATTGTCCGGTGCTGACGGTTTCGCAGATGAATCGTGCCTGCGAGGCGCGTGCCGACAAGGCGTATCTGCCGGTGATGAGCGACCTGCGCGATTCGGGGACGATCGAGCAGGTGGCGGATTGTGTGGCGTTCATCTACCGTCCCGAACGCTATGGCTTCACCCGCGACGAAAAGACGGGGCATAGCCTGGTGGGGGTCGGCAAGATCTATATCGCGAAGAACCGTAACGGTTCGACGGGGATCGCCCGTTTCCGGTATAAGCCTTCGTTCACCCGTATCACGGACTATATACAGCCCGGTACGCAAACCTCTTTAGGGTTATGACGAAGCAAGAGATACAAGAACTGAAAGCCTCCCTGTCGATCAGGGAGGTGATCGGGCGTTATACGAAACTGAACCGTGTCGGTCGCCGATGGATGGGGCTTTGCCCGTTCCACGGGGATCGGCATCCTTCCCTTTCCGTCAATGAGGAGAAGGGGAGCTTTGTTTGCTATGCTTGCGGAGAGAGGGGAGATGTGTTCGCCTTTGTCAGCAAGATCGAGAACGTCGGCTTTGTCGAGGCGGCGAACAAATTGTCGATTGACAGTGGACAGTTGGCTATTGAAGGGAAAGACAATAAGGAGGCGAGGTTGTTGCCGGAACGGTTGGCAATCAAGGAGAAAAAAGAAAATAGCGACGCGGAGCAATTGTCCGTTGTCAATTCCCAATTGTCAATTGAAAACGAAGCTTTCCTGGCTTTGTTGCTGCCCGCGGGTAGCGGATGTTCGGAACTGACGCCTACCTGGTTGGATTTCGGGGTGGGGCAGTCGCCCTGCCTGGTTCCCGAGCGCTGGAAGGCGATGCGGAACCGGTTGGTGTTCCCTGTGCGCGATGAGGAGGGCCGGTTGGCCGGGTTTGCCGCGCGGAGGTTGTCGGACGAAGATCGGGATAAACCGAAATATGTCAATTCGGAAACGAGCGGGTTGTATGAGGCACGGGAGGCGATCCGCCGGGAGGGGAGCGTCTTTCTGGTGGAAGGATATAAGGATGTGCTGGCGATGCATGCGGCGGGATTCAGGCATACGGTGGCGTTGTGCGGGACGGCGCTTTGTACGGGGCACATTGCTTTGTTGAAACGATATGCGACATCTGTCCGCGTGATGCTGGATGCCGACAAGGCGGGGCGCAAGGCGGCGGATGCGATTGTCCCGGTACTTGCTGGCGAAGGGATGGATGCGGTGAGGATCGGGCTGCCGGAAGGGGACGATCCGGACTCGCTCTTTCGCCGGCTGGGGAGAGAGGCGTTTGCCGCTTACGTCCGTGAGGCGGTGCGGCAGACCCGGCCTTCGGAAGAACAGGTGTTGCTCGGACGCATCCGGAAAGGTATCGGGCTTTTGTCCGGTGTGGCGGAAGCGGAGAAACGGGAACGCTTGTTACGGGTGCTGGAGGATTGCCTGACGCAGTTGAAGGGCTTGTCCGTCGGTGCTTGCCGTCCGGCGACAATGGACTGGAGGTGGGTATGACCGGGACGTCGGATGATGAAGAAGGAAAATGGAAAAACCGTTCCACCACGCTCCGGAGGCTGGGACGGCAATATAGCCCGGATGTCACGCCCGAAGTGGCTTCCAGGCGCTTGAAACAGTGGATCGTCGGCAATCCCGTCCTGCTCGGACTCTTGCACGAGAACGGCTGGACGGCTTCGCGGCGGGTGCTGACGCCAAAGCAGGTGGAACAGATTGTGCGGGTCCTTGGGGAACCTTGAAAACAGAATATGAAACATAAAATAATAAAGAAAACCCTATTGACAATCGGCATTTCATTGTCGATTGTCAATTCTCATTTGTCAATCGCCCAACGCTCGTTGGGTGTTTCCGGTCTGCTGAACATCCCTTCGGCCGATATGCAGGAGGACGGTACGTTCATGGCAGGAGGCAATTACCTGCCTCAGGAGATGCTGCCTCAGGAGTGGGGATATAATTCGGGAAACTATTTCGTGAACCTGACGTTCCTGCCGTTTATGGAGGTGGCCTACCGGTGCACGTTGCTGAAGGTCGAGAGTACCGGCAAATGGAACCAGGACCGTTCGGTCTCCCTGCGTCTGCGTCCGTTGAAGGAGGGGAAATGGTGGCCGTCGGTCGTGATCGGTTCGAATGACTTGCTGACGACCGGAGAATTGAATCCTTTCCTGGATTCGGGCGGAAATCGTTATTTCTCTTCCGTCTATGCGGTCGGGACGAAACATTTCGGTTTCTACGGCCATGATATCGGCGTGACGGTGGGAGGGCATGTGCCGTTTCGCAGCAGGAGCGAGAACAAGGGGGTGTTCGGCGGGGTGAGCTACCGTCCGGCGTTCCTGAAGCCGCTTGAGGTGATGGCGGAATATGACTCGAAGGCGGTGAACATGGGAGTGTCGGCACGGTTGTTCGATCATTTTTCATTGTATGCCTATTGCTACGATTTCAAGACGGTGGCGGGTGGAATCCGGTATGAGCTGACGCCCCGTCAGCGTGTGTTCAACCCCGACGAGGTCCGTATGCCCTGGGACGGACGGGTGGAGCTGGTGCTGTATCCGCAGATCTCGCTGAGCAATTCGTGGCTGGACAAGATATACGGGGCGGTGATCAATATCGCTCCGGCGGTGGAGGCGCGGCTTTGGAAAGGGGCGGCTTTCACGGGGCAGGTGATCCTGCCGGTCTGGAACAATATGGTCGGGCAGATGGACTATATCCGGGCCGGGGTGCTGACCTTGAGCCAGGAGTTCGGATTGCCCGGAGGGGCGTTCGGACGGGTGACGGTCGGCAACTTCACGAACAACCGGATGGGGGCGGACCTGAAACTGCGCTATGTCACGCCGGATGATCGTTGGATGTTCGGCGTGGAAGGCGGTGTGACCGGATCGTCCACCTTCTACGAGGGCAAATGGCAGGTGTCTGCCTGGAAGAGGGTGAGCGGGGCGGCGGAGGTTCGTTTCCGCGAAAGGCATTTCAATATGGATTTCAACTTGGGCGTGCACCGGTATATTTATGGCGACTATGGGGTGCGGGTGGACTGCATCCGCCATTTCGGACGGACGACGGCCGGCTTGTATGCCATGTACACGGGGGGCGAGGCGAACGGCGGTTTCCATTTTGCCGTCCCGTTGCCGCAATGGGGCAAGTCGCGCAAGGTGAGGGTGCGCCTGCCGGAATATTACCAGATGGAATATTCGGGACAGAGCGGCCTTGAATATTTCCGCCGGAAATTCGGACAGGACTACGAGACTCGGCCGGATGAGAGCAATAGTGTTCCTTATGATGGGAGGAGGGATGATTTATGAATTATTGCTGAAAAGAGAGATGGGGGATGAATATTGTATAATAAATAATATAAAGTTTTATTTTTAATGAGTATGAAAAAGAAAAATTTCTGGAGCGCAGTGCTGGCTATGGGCTTGGCTGCGACATTGAGTGTGGGATTTGTAGGATGTAGCGATGATGACGAACCGACACCTGAAATCGTGACCGATAATCCATTGGATAAGGAGGTCTACTATATCGCAGGTAAGGTGACGGAAGGAGGCAAGTCGCTGGAAGGTGTCGAGGTCAGCACGTCGGGCAAATCGGTCAAGACGGCTGCCGACGGGACGTACCAGTTGGCGATGGACAAGATCGGAACTTATGTTGTGACGTTTGCAAAGGACGGATATGTGACAGTAACGGCTGACGCGATGATCCCTTCGGGCACGCCGAAACATGGCAGTGTGGCTTTGTCGCAGACATTGACATCTTTGGCTGCTTCGGTGACCGTATCGGCTGATAAGGACGCGGTCGTATATGATGAACGTACGCATGTGGCCGAACTGCATATCCCGGCCGGGGCAGTTCCGGAAGATACCGATATCACGATGACCGAGTATGTGAAAGGGGTAAAAGTGGAAGGCGATCATGCCAGTCTGTCGACTATCAACTGCACGCCTGACGGTCTGGAGTTTGGAAAGGATGTGGAAGTGGTGATCAAGAACACGACCAGCAATGCGATCAGCTTCGCCGACGTGAAGCATTTCGTGGAAGAAGGCAATGACTGGAAAGAAATAGGAACGGCTGATTTTGATGCGGACCGCAACGCTTATGTCTGCTCGTTGGACGGTTTCTCTAACCACTCTTTCGGAACGGTTTATTCGGAATCCGCTGCCGGAAGCTCGACGGAAAACTTGTCTACCGTCACAATCGACAACCTGGGCAAGATGGAAGCTGCCGAGCAGGAAGTGAACGGTAAGCAGAAGATCGGTTGGGAGATCGAAGGTGACCTGAAACAGCAGTTGGGCAGCACGTTCTCTGCTTTGAGCAGTTCTGATGTTGACAAACTGGCAAGCCAGCTGAACGCGGCTATCACGTCTACCAAAGGTTCGACTGCCGGTGTGGAAGAAATTCCTTTCTCTTTAGGTACGGCCAAGGCTGATGGCGACCAGAAAGTGACGATCGACATGAAGGCCAAGAAGAACCTCTCTTCCTTCTCTGTCAACTTCAACTACCAGGGCCGCGTCGTTCCGTTTAGCGTGAAGGTGGCAACTTATGCCGGTGTAAGCACGACGATCACCAAGGAAGGCGGCGCAAGCCATCCGGGACATTCCGGCGGTGTTATCCAATAAACCGTAATTACTTATTTTAATCAGGAAAGAAGAGTGAAAATCTGGAATTATATGTTGATGTGCGTGGTGGTACTTTGTACCTCCTGCGCATCTTCGAAGAAAGTGGTTTACCTGCAGGATGTCGTCCCGCTGAAGCAGCAGGATATCGAGCAGAAGTACGAGGTGTATGTCCATAACGACGATTTGCTGGCGATCATGGTGAACAGCAAGAACCCGGAACTGGCGTTGCCGTTCAATATGCCGATGGTATCGTATCAGTTGGGAAGTGGTTCGACAGGCAGTGGAGGTCAGCGTATGTTGGGATACTTGGTGGATAGTAACGGGGATATTGATTTCCCGATCCTTGGCAAGTTGCATGTGGCGGGGCTGACGCGTATGCAGTTGACAGAAATGATTAAGCAACGCTTGATTGACGAGGACTTGATCAAAGACCCGATTGTGACGGTGCAGTTCTTAAATTATAAAGTATCGGTGATGGGAGAGGTGAACGCTCCGGGATCGTTCAATATCTCCGGCGACCGTATCACCCTGTTGGAAGCCTTGAGTATGGCGGGCGACCTGACGATCTACGGACGACGCGACCGGGTGGCTGTGATCCGCGAGAAGGACGGGAAGCGGACGATCCTGATGCATGATCTCCGTTCGTCCGATATATTCAATTCTCCTTGCTATTATTTGCAGCAGAACGATATCGTGTATGTCGAACCGAATAAGGCGAAGGCCGAGCAGACGGATATCAACCAGAACAAATCGTTGGGTGTCTGGTTTGGCGCGATTTCCGCTTTGGTTTCCATCGCGTCTCTGATTGTGACATTAACAAAGTAAAAAAAGAGAACCTATGAACACAGAACAAGAAACGAACATCCGCATGGAAGAGAGCGAATTGAATCTGGGGGACATCCTGCAAACGGTGTTGGCTAACTGGTATTGGTTTGTTCTGTCTGTCGTGGTATGTGCCGGAGCGGCGTTCCTCTATCTGAAGTGGGCGCCCAAGGTATATACCCGGACGGCTTCGGTACTGATCAAAGATGATGCGAAGGGCGGTGCGATGAGCGAGTCGGCCGCTTTCGAGGATCTGGGGCTTTTCGGTTCGAAGCGGAATGTGGATAACGAGGTGCTGGTATTCAAGTCCAGGCGGTTGATGACCGAAGTGGCGCGCAACCTGCATCTGGATGTGAGCTACACGGTAAAAGACGGGCTGCGGATGGTGGAACTGTACACCCAGTCGCCCGTACAGCTCTCTTTCCCGGATGCGGAAGAGGCACAGGCTTTTTCGTTGAAGGCGGTTCCTGTCTCCGGAAAGGAGGTGGTATTGTCCGGATTCACCCTCGGCGGGCAGGAGGTAGCGGACGGCAAGCCGGTGAAGGTGGCGCTGAACGACACGGTCACGACGCCTGTCGGCCGGGTGGTGGTGGTCCCGTCGCTTTATTACGGCGACAAGTATTTCAATACGGTCGTGCAGGTGACGAAATCGCCGTTGCAGGATGTGGCGCTCCGCTTCCAGGGAGGCTTGCAGGCTACTTTGGCGAACAAGGCATCGACGATCATCAACCTGACGCTTCAGGATGTCTCCATCCCGCGTGCGGAGGATGTGATCAACACGCTGATCTCCGTCTACAACACGGATGCGATCAACGACAAGAACCAGATCGTGATGAACACTTCCAACTTCATCAACGACCGTCTGATCGTGATCGAGAAAGAACTGGGGGATGTGGATTCGGATATCGAGTCGTACAAGCGGGAACACCAACTGACGGATATCTCGTCCGAGACGGGCATGTACCTGCAGACCTCTAGCCAATACCGCCTGGAGAACCAGTTGAGCCTGGCGAAATACATCAAGAACTACCTGACGGACCCTGGCAAGAGTTCGGACCTGATCCCGGCGAACACGGGCATATCGGATGTGAACATCGAGTCGCAGATCGGGGAGTTCAACGAGATGTTGCTGAAACGCGACAAGCTGATCAGCAACAGCAGTAGCAAGAACCCGGTGGTGCAGGACTTGAACAATTCGCTGATCGCGATGAAGCAGACCATCATCCGTTCGGTGGATAACCTGATCGTCGGTCTGAACATCAAGATCAAGAATATCCGGGCGCAGGAGGAACAGACGAGCCGCCGTATCTCGGCCGTGCCGACCCAGCAGAAGGAGGTCCTTTCGGTGGAACGCCGCCAGAAGATCAAAGAGGAACTGTATCTCTACCTGTTGAACAAGCGCGAGGAGAACGAGTTGACGCAGCGGATGACGGAAAGCAACGCCCGTATCATCGACCCGGCGGCGGGAAGCAATGCCCCGGTGGCTCCGAAGTCGATGATGATCCTGTTGGCTTCCATCGTGCTGGGATGTGCGATACCGGCAGGTGTCTTGTGGCTGTTGGCAGTCAGCGACACGAAGGTGCGCTCGCGGAAGGATGTGGAGGGGGTACTCTCCGTGCCGTTCCTGGGCGAGATCCCGATGCGCGACAAGAAGGACAAGAGCGAGGTGGTGGTGCATGAGAACGGCCGCGACTCGGTTTCGGAGGCGTTCCGTATCGTGCGTACCAATATGGACTTCATGCGGGTGAAGGATAAGAAGATGCAGGTGGTGATGTTCACCTCGTTCAATCCGGGAGCCGGCAAGACGTTCGTCTCTATGAACCTGGCGATGAGTTTCGCCCTTACACACAAGAAGGTCGTTTTGGTCGACCTCGATATACGTAAGGGTACCCTTAGCTCCCATGTCCGGGTATCGGACAAGGGTGTCACCAATTATCTGTCCGGCCGTATCGACAATGTCGATGAGATCATCCGGCAGAACGAGTTGTGCGACAAGCTGGATATCATCCATGCCGGTCCTGTTCCGCCTAACCCGGCTGAACTCTTGCTGGGGGACAGGTTGGAGACTTTGATCGCCGAGCTGCGTAAGCGGTATGATTATATCATCCTGGACAACGTACCGGCCGGTGTGGTTGCCGATGCGGTGATCGTCAACCGGGTGGCCGACCTGACGATCTATGTCGTCCGTGCGGGCAGAATGGACCGCCGTGCCCTTCCCGAAGTGGAGAAACTCTACCAGGAAGGCAAGCTGCGTAACATGAGCCT
>ERZ860445.1559-NODE-1559-length-12291-cov-3.513648_pt1 | contig 12291 bp, 10 predicted proteins | sample MGYA00509977_ERZ860445 | MGnify/ENA primary metagenome ERZ860445 (study PRJEB30046, sample SAMN00715233) | human gut metagenome | study: EMG produced TPA metagenomics assembly of the A metagenome-wide association study of gut microbiota in type 2... | reverse complement strand
ATCATATTTTGAGCCTTTGCGAATATGAATCATATCAAACTTCCATGTATTCATGTCCTCATCTTCGTAAATGGCGTGCCATTCGATGCACTCTTCTTCTGTCTGAACCAGATTCTTATCAGTATACTTCCTTTAAAGAGAGCCATTCGGCAAGTTCCTGCATCACTGAAAAGCTGACTGCAATATCCAATGTATCGGTATATATGCAGGTCTATATTCCTACTCTTTGCCAGCAGACCGGATTTAAGCGAGCCTACCAGATGAACAGTTGCCCCAATACGTTCCCATGCCGGTATAATACCGGTATGTTCCAGTATATTCCAAGCGGTTTGCTGATTATGTAGGGCAAGTTCAAGAATATCCATATCGTTCATTTTGAGCATGCAAAGATACAAAACTTATGGATATATAGCTATAAATAGCCATTTCCTATCCTACTCGATTGCAGTAATTTTGCGCACCGTTTTGACTCTATTTTCATCCTTTAGCAATAAATTACTATGGTATTCAATCAAACAGAGAAGCAAGAAAGAAGCTATTTGCAGCAAATAATCAATCGGTTGAAGCAGATAATCAGCCATACAGATGTGTCCGTGAAAGACCATGTAGATACATTGGCGGAGTACAAAGACTACCTTTGGAGCAGTAAAGATATTGATCCGCATGAGATACGCTCCATGCGTGAAAGCATCCTGAATCATTTTGCCATAGGCGAAAGTGTAATTGACAAACGCCGACGGTTTGCCAAAATAGTGGATATTCCCTACTTTGGACGAATCGATTTTCAAGAGAAGAGCGAGAACTGTACGGTAATCCCTGTTTACATCGGCATCCACACATTTCACGATTCGGAAAGCCGAACAACCCTGATTTATGATTGGCGGGCACCTATTTCGAGTATGTTCTACGATTACGAATTGGGTGAAGCATCTTATCAATCCCCATCGGAAGAGATAAAAGGAGATATTTCATTGAAACGCCAATACCGGATTCGGGCTGGAAAGATGGAATTCATGATCGAAAGTGCGCTGACCGTCCACGATGATATTCTGCAAAAGGAACTGAGTGCTAATGCAGATGATAAGATGAAGAACATCGTTGCCACCATCCAGCGGGAGCAGAACCGGATTATCCGTAATGAGGAAGCCCGGACGCTCATCATTCAGGGTGTAGCGGGTTCGGGTAAAACTTCTATTGCCCTGCACCGCATCGCCTACTTGCTGTATGCTTTTCAGGGCAGTATCTCTTCAAAAGACATCTTGATTATTTCTCCGAACAAGGTGTTTGCCGATTACATCTCTAACGTGCTGCCCGAACTGGGCGAAGAAACCGTACCGGAATCCAGCATGGAACAGATACTTTCCGAAGTACTGAATCACAAATACAAATACCTTAGTTTTTTTGAGCAGGTGAATGAACTACTGACAAAACCAACACCGGACTTTATTGAGCGAATCGAATATAAATCATCTTTCGACTTCATCGCCAGTCTGGATCGCTTTATTCTGCACATCGAAAACCACTACTTTAGAGCAGAGGATGTGAAGCTAACTAAACATATCACCGTCCCGGCTGAATTTATCGAAGAGCAATTCCACCGCTTCAACCGCTACCCCATGCGCCAACGGTTCGAGGCAATGACGGATTATATTCTCGACATGATGAAAGTACAATATACTTTCACGGTGACGACTGCCGAACGGAATTTCCTTAAAAAAGAGATGAAGCGAATGTTTGCCGGAAACAACGACCTGCAAGTCTATAAAGATTTCTTCACATGGATGGATAAGCCGGAACTGTTTAAAATGCGGAAGAACCGCACGCTTGAATATGCCGACTTAGCACCATTGGCGTATCTGCATATCGCTTTAGATGGTGGTACAAAGAATGATGTTAAACATTTGCTGGTAGATGAAATGCAAGATTATTCTCCAATCCAGTATAAGGTAATACAAAAGCTATTCCCTTGTCGGAAAACGGTGTTGGGCGATGCCAGCCAGTCGGTCAATCCTTATGGCTCGTCTACTGCGGATATGATTCAGAAAGCTCTTGTCACAGGTGAAGTGATGAAGCTATGCAAAAGTTACCGCTCTACTTGCGAGATCACAGATTTTGCACAGAAAATACGGATAAATACCGATCTTGAACCAGTCGCACGGCATGGAGAGAAACCGAAAGTATTACAATTTAATAATGAGAAAGAAGAACTATCTGCTATTAAAGAATTAATTGCCACTTATCAGGCATCCGCCTATAAATCGCTGGGGATTATCTGCAAAACCGAATCGCAAGCCCGTGAGATGGCAGATAAATTACAAATTCCTGATATTAATTTCCTATCAAGCCAAAGTTCGGCTTTTGTGCAGGGTATTGTTATCATCTCTGCCCACATGGCAAAGGGTTTGGAATTCGATGAGGTGATTATACCACAGGTGGATGATAGGAATTATCATTCGGAAATCGACCGGAGTATGCTATATGTGGCGGTAACAAGGGCAATGCACCGTTTAACGCTGACATATAGCGGAACAAAACACACGCCATTCATCTAAATTTTCGGCTTACTTTATTGTCATGCGGGGATTAACCTCTATATTTACCGCCATGCGCATAGCAGATTAACGAAATAACGATGAGAGAAAGCAAGATTTTATATCCGTCACCTGTACTTTCCCAATACATTAAATACTATTGGGCGTTAAAGACCGATGAAGTAGAGCCAGTAATGATACAGACTATTCCATCGGGGTGAGAATCTAAATATCCAATCAAAAGGTTTACAGCCAAAGAATTTCATCCGGGGACAGTTCTCAACTTATGGAAGTTTGATTTCAGAGGGCAATATTGATATGATTGCCGTTATATTTCATCCTCTGGGGCTAAATCCATTTGTGCGGTGTTCTATGAGTGAGCTTTACAACCATTATATAAATGTAGAAGATCTGGAAGATATAGAGTTGAATGACCTGAAACGAAATATTTCTGTCGAACCAGCCGTTGAAACCTGCATCCGGTTGATTGAACGCTTTTTCATGCAACGGTTGGTCGATGCAGATTGTAATTACCAAAGAACGCAGCACGCTATCCGCCAAATAATCAATCAACCGCAAATAGACGTGAAGACCCTTGCTGAAAGTACTTGTTTGGGATACAGGCAATTCAAACGAGTATTTACCGACCATGTAGGAATGAGCCCTAAAGAATATTATCGGGTAGTTCGTTTTCAGCGGGCACTGTATCTGTTGCAGAATCATCCGGGAATGGAGCTCGTAGACTTGGCTTATTCGTGTGGCTTTTATGATTCTTCGCACTTGGTGAAAGACTTTAAAGAGTTTACAGGCTGTTCGCCTACTCAATATCTATCTTCCCGTTCTCCATATTCTACATTCTTTTCCGAAGATTGCAGGCTGAATGTTACTAAATCGCATAGTCGTGCGTAGTCATTTGTGATAAAGTCAGTTTTTTACAAGTGGATGATAGGCAAAGAACTTACTTTTGCAGAAGTATTTAAAATTAGAAAGTTATGCAAGAAAATAATTTTATCCACGTAACCACTGGTATTACACAGGTTATTGAAGCAGAGGAGAAATTGTTAAGTAGTTTGCCCGTAGAGGTTATTACACAAAGACGGAACGGACAGAATCGCACCATCAAGCAGATTCTCGGTCACTTGATTAATTCGGCATCCAATAATCATCAACGCATGGTTCGGTTGCAATATAGCAAAGACCTGCTTTTCTTCCCTGATTATACACAGGATAATGACTTGTGGATAGTTCTGCAAGATTATCAAAATGCCGACTGGTCTAACTTAATCCAGTTGTGGAAGTTCTATAATTTGCACATCATTCAGGTGATTCACTCGATAGATAAGAACAGGCTGGATAGTTACTGGTGCGATTTTACAGGAGCAAAGGTTACATTAAGAGAAATGATAGAGGGATATTTGGGACATTTGCACCTGCATATAAAAGAAATCCATGAATTGATAGATTGAATTTCTTAATTTTTCATACATTTGCGCTATATCAACTCACAAATAGTATTCACTTCTTATGAAACTCTGTATATAGCTACGCTCCTGCGAATAGCCCCCTTCAAGAAAGCTATTCAGCTATTTGACAAATAACGATTTATTTGCCACAGAGATTTTACATCCTTTTATTTATGAATTTACGAGCTGGCAGACCATGTTATTCAGGTCTGTTCGTATCGTGCTATTTTTGCAGTTGAGCAATGAATTATACATATAAACAAATCTGGCTCATCAACTTTCCGGTGATGATGAGCATCCTCATGGAGCAGTTAATCAATATAACGGATGCTGTCTTTTTAGGTCACGTAGGCGAGGTGGAATTGGGAGCATCCGCTATTGCCGGAATTTATTATCTGGCGGTCTATATGCTGGGCTTCGGGTTCAGTATTGGATTGCAAGTGATGATTGCCCGCAGAAACGGGGAACAGAATTATAAGACAACCGGAAAAACTTTCTTTCAGGGGTTATTCTTTTTATCGGGATTAGCCGTCTTGCTTTGCTTGCTGATTCATGCCGTTTCTCCTTATCTATTGAAGCGATTAATTTCCTCACCGGAGATTTATCAGGCAGTAGTCCGCTATTTAGACTGGCGCAGCTTCGGGCTGTTGTTCTCATTTCCTTTTCTGGCTATCCGTTCTTTCTTCGTTGGAATAACGCACACAAAAGCCTTGTCGTGGTCCGCTGTTACTGCGATAATGATTAATATCCCACTGAATTACTTCTTAATTTTCAAACTGGATTTAGGTATTTCGGGAGCAGCCATTGCTTCATCTTTAGCGGAAATGGGTTCTTTGGTTGTGCTCTGTATCTACACAAGAGCGAAGATAGACAAAGTAAAATACGGATTGAAGCCCGTGTATGATGGACGGTTACTTATCAAAGTCCTGAATCTGTCTGTGTGGAGTATGCTCCATGCTTTTATCAGCGTAGCTCCTTGGTTTCTATTTTTCGTGGCAATCGAACATTTAGGGAAAACAGAGTTGGCTATTTCCAATATAACCCGAAGCGTATCAGCAATATTTTTCGTAATTGCCAATTCCTTTGCTGTCACTACAGGTTCATTAGTAAGTAATGCTATTGGAGCCAGGGCGAGAAATGAACTTTTCCCGATCTGCCACAAGGTTCTGAAATTAGGTTATGCCGTTGGCATCCCATTCGTAGTAGTAGCTTTACTCTGTAACCGTTGGATTGTCAGTTTCTACACCGATAATGAGCTATTGATAGAATTAGCATTTGCTCCTTTCGTGGTGATGCTATTGAATTACACGTTTGCACTACCCGGTTATGTATATCTCAATGCGGTCGGAGGAACGGGGAAAACCAAAATCACCTTTCTGTTTCAGGTAACAACCACCTGTGCGTATTTAGTGTACCTCTATTGGTTGAGCTTCTGTATAAAAGCATCTTTATCCCTCTACTTGACGGCAGAATACCTGTTTGTGATTCTGCTGGCACTTCAATCTATCATTTATCTAAAAAGTAAACACTATTAAAGCGAATCAAGTTATGATGACAAAAATATATCCTCGCATCGGAGATAAGCAAACAGTCTATCCAACCCATCCGAAGTCCCTAAATCCGTAAAATCGGAACTGGCGAAAATAAATAAGGGACAGGATGATATTATCCGATTCATCCGTCACTATGAGGAAGAACAACTGAATCCCATGATACGGGTAACAAATTCTATCGCTTTGCGTTTCGATGTCATCGGTAAAACTTTGGAAACTCTTATGGATAAGCAATTGATGAAAACGACTGTAATTGACGAGTTATCCTCCGAGAAAAATATGCCGGAAAGAAAAAGCGTTTTGAGACAGGAAAATTACTTAATAATCCCTTTGAAAACGTTTTTTGGAGACACTCTGGGGGGAGGATATGCATTTGCGTTTTGCAGTAAGCCGATACATAACAAGTAATCATGCCCCTTAAGATTGCAGACGAAGGAACGCAGGAAAGATAAAAATACACGCTATTTTCATCCGGACATATATAAACTATGAAGATATTTTCGTAAATCTGTATAAAGAATATACCTCTTTGAAATCAAGAGAGTTAGAAGAATTACCTCATATTGGGGTAATGAGTTGGCAACCGTTCATGTTACTGCGGTCTGCATCGCTTTGCTTGTTTCGGATAACTCTTTGTATACAAAGGTATGACTTTGTTTTATATAAAACAAAAGTATCTTAGAATTTCGGCTTTTATTATTGTTAAAATCATTATTTTTGCAATCAAAGAAATAACAATGAAAATTAATGGAAGATTTGAATCAACTTAAAACAGTTTTGGCAAAGAAAAAACGTACTAATAAATGGTTGGCAGAACAACTTGGAGTAAACCAAACAACGGTATCTAAATGGTGTACAAATACAACACAACCAGATTTACAAACATTGAAACGTATAACAGAACTGTTAGAAGTGAACATTCAAGACTTAATAAACTTCTCGTGAAATAAAACATAGTGCAATGAATGAAATAACAATATCATCAATGCTGCCTACTGTTAGGAATACAGCGCTCATGCGTGGTAAAACGTACATCGGAATCGATTTTGGTACATCAACAACGGTGGTATCTATCGCTTCCTATGATGAGTTCGACCATAAAATCCATACGAAGTCTTTACGATTGCCGCAAATGCTTCCTGATGGGACTTTATACAGGTCCGAGATAGTACCTACAGTAATAGCATGGCTGAATGGACGTATTTTGGTTGGAGAAGGTGCATCGCAGATGAAATACCAACTGAAAAAGGGAAAGAATATCTGGTATTCGTTCAAAATGGAGTTAGGCGAGGATTTAGGAGCAAAGTATTACGATAGTGAATTGCGTGAGATTGACCCTTTTAGAATAAAGAATCCTGTGGATGCCGCAAGGGTATTCTTTGCCTATCTGAAATACCTTATTATCAAATATTGTACCGAAAATAATGTCAGTACAGATATTTTGTATGCAGTAAGCATCCCTGCATCATTTGAAGCCAATCAGCGTAAAGATTTACTTGACGCACTAATGGCGAATGATATGAAAGTGTCAAAGCAAGCTCTTATAGACGAGCCGAATGCGGCTTTTATTAGCTATGCTGTATCACGGGTAGCAGAAGACCGCCCCATGTTCATAAGCCCTGATTATAATTCGAAAGTATTAGTCTTTGATTTCGGAGGAGGTACATGCGATATTTCTATACTAGAAATAGGACAGAGTGCTAATGGATTTTTTTCTAAGAACATTGCCATTTCAAAATTTACGAAGTTAGGTGGTGACGACATAGACAGATACATAACGTACCATTATCTCATGCCGCGCTTTTTGGAAGCTAATGGAAAGAAAAAAGAACAGTTTCGGACGAATGAACGTAAACAAATAGCATCTGCACTTTATAAAGTCGCAGAACGACTGAAAATATTAGTGAACAAAACATTAGCAACGCTTGCCTCTGGTTTTGTAATACCTGATGTGAAATCGAGCGATTCAAAGACTGAAATAGAGTATGAGGTTGAAATCATCACCAATAAAGGTACGCTCAAACAGAACAAGTTTTACCTGACGAATAAGGAGCTTACAGAAACAATGATTGTGTTCTTAAAACAAGGATTCGGTAAGACTACTCGCATAAAAGGAGAAGATGAATACAACAGTATATTCTCTCCTATAGAAAGTGCCATTAAGAAATCTAAAACTCCCAAAGAAGAGATTGATTATATCTTGCTTATTGGAGGAAGCAGCAAAAGTCCATACATCCAAGAAGCTTTGCATTCCTATTTTGAGGATTCGGAGATATTGGTTCCGATGGACCTGCAAACCCACGTTTCACAAGGAGCAGCCATTCACAGCTTATTGTTCAATGGTATGAATAAATGCCTGATACAACCTATCACAAGTGAACCGATTTTAATCATCACCAAGGACGACCGACCTAAAATCATTCTCCCTGCAGGGACAGAGATACCCTGTAACACTATAGAGATTGATGATTTGGTAACAAGCCGGGATGGGCAAAAAATTGTCGAGTTACCTATTTGTGTTGGTAATACAACAAAAATGCTTTTCAATTTGAAGATAGAATCTTCCATGCCCAATGGTTTTCCTATCAATACTCCAATCCAATTGATAATTGAAGTCAATGCGGATAAGATGCTGATAATCCATGCTACTTGCATGGGAACAATATGCCATGTGGAACCACTTAGTCCATTTGCAAATAAAGAATTGACAACCGAAGAAAGGGCTGCCCTAAAAGCAGAAAGACAAGCTAACCTTGAAGCCGAACAAAATGGTGGTGTACCTTCGAAAGAAACCCTGATTACACTCAAACAGGCTTATCTGAAGATTGGGAATGATTTCAAGGCAGCAGAAACGTTTGAACTGCAAAATGAATTATATCCAGTTTCTACCAATTATAATAGCATAGGTGTCCTTTACAGCAATGCTGGGGCTACAGACAAAGCGATTGAATTTTATGAAAAAGCACTCGAAGAAAATCCTCATGACAAACATGCTTATGCGAACTTAGGTTCCACTTTGCTTTACAAAAAACCGAAACAAGCCAAAGAATATCTACAAAAGGCATTAAATATAGACCCAGAACATGATATAGCTTTGATTGAATTAGGAAAAATAGATAAAAGTGAAGGGAACACGGTTGCCGCACAAGTAAAATTCAGAAAAGCATATGACTTGTATTTGAAACAATGGAAAACAAATTCTTTGCCAAAATATGCTTATGGATGGTTTGCTACTGTAGCGGAAGAATTAGAGGAAAATAATTTTGCCAAAGAAATTAGGGCATCTGCTCCCAAAACAGAAAGTGAAGCTTATTACAATAAAGAAAATTTGTCAATGACAAAGACTAAAGCATTAACGAACAACAATTAAATAGTAATACTATGGCATGGATAATAGAAGAGAATAAACTCGATGCTCAGCAACGTGATTTTCTTGATAATGTGGACATAAACCGCAAGAATGTTTGGATTAAAGGATTTGCTGGTTCTGGAAAATCTATTTTACTTGCATATACAGCAAAAAAAGTCCGTGCAAAATCACCTTCTGCAAGTATTTTATTGATTGTGTTCACACAATCATTGGTTGAAATGTTTAAATCCGCATTTAAAGAAATCGGATTGAATGTTACCATAGAAACTTACTATAGGTTTATGAGAGGAAATAGTCATTATGACTATATTCTGTGCGATGAAGTTCAAGATTTAACACCACGTATTCTTCAAGAGATGAATAACCGTGGTACGCACGTTGTTGTAGCAGGCGACTCCAATCAATCGATATATGACCATGACCCTCAATGGCAAGAAGCAACCGTAACCCCGTCAGAAATAGGACGACTAATCAATGGAAACGCTTTTGAATTAGGAATCATTCATCGCCTATCACGGTCTATTATTGATGCCGTACAACGCTTCCTACCACGAATGAACATATTTTCTGCAAAAAGAGATATGACAAAAAGCGATACACAAATACGTTTGTGCGAAGCTACTTCTGAAGAAAAAGAAGTCACTTATGTAATGGAACAGGCAACAAAGGCTGTGAACGTAGGCGATACAGTTGCTATCTTGATTCCATCTGCTCAGAAAATTATCCATTTCGTAAATTTAGCCCTTGGTCATGCCGGAAAACCAGCATGGGAAGGAGCAACCAACCAGTATGGAAAAACTGATTTTGGCGTAATGAATGCATTTCTCAAAGCGAATGGTATAAAAATGCAATATGTGGGTAATGGTTACGGTAACTTTTCTGAAAATGACCGTCGCATTATCCTCATGACATATCACAGCGCAAAGGGATTGGATTTTGATAACGTTTTCATTCCATTTGCTAATAACAATTTGTATATCAGCCCGGATGAAAGTATGGCTAAGACCTTGTTTATGGTAGCAATGACCAGAGCAAGGAAGAATTTGTATATTTCCCATTATGGCTATCCGAGTGATTATCTGGATGCTTTCAAGTCAAACTGTTCGCACATAGATATTTCCACATCGGTGGCAAGCCAATCAACAACTAATAACAATAAAAACAACCCTTGGGGATTTTAAATTATAGATACAATGGATTATTTATCAATTATACGTAAGGCGGATTTCGTAGATTTATTCAAGTATGGTAAATTGAATGTTTATTCGGCAATCGATTTTGACGGAAATATCAAGGCTCATGCAAATGATGATTTGTTTGAGAAGTTAACAAAGAGCATGAACTTATTCGAATACTCTTTTGAGTATATGGTGATACACTTTGTTAGCGATAATGGGAATGAGTCTCCCCATCCCATAAATATTGAAGATGTAAGGGGGCTTTATACTTTTGATGAGGAAGCCAAAAAGGAAATGAACGTATCGTTTGATTCTCGAATTAGGCTTCACGTGTCACCTTGGGGTGAGAAATTTAAAGCTTTACACAATAATCAGTTAATGTTGCAATCAAAACGAGGTATTGATAATTTATGGGCGATATTTGATTTGTCGGAAACTGACAGAAAGATATGTGAATCTATTATTACCGATGATATCGTTTTCGAAGTATTTGATGAATTGTTTTCATATAAACGCCCGACAGGAGAACAATCTATATGGACGTATCTTCTACGATATGAACGCCATAGCTTTTATCCTAAAAATACGAAAGGGTATTTTTGTGATTATATCCATGTAGCTTGCAATTGGATGGCAAAAAAAGAAATGCAGAACGATGTTGCCATCGAAACAACATTATACAATTTGATAAAAGAAAGTCCAGCAACGGATTTCAAGCCACTTTCACAAATAGCAATAAATTCAAATTTACCTTCTCGAACAGATGAAGTTGCAAAATGTCAATTTGCAGTAGCAGCTCCATTATTCTTGCTTATGAAAGACAAATTTGGCAGTGGATTTTCCATTGATTTTAAAACTATTAATTATGCCAAGACATTTGGGTTTGAATGTTCCGTTGCGGTATATCTTTTAGGACTAACTCTTGGGTATGACAAAACTTATGATGCGTATTACGATTTTGTAAAATTACCTATATTTGAATTACGAACTGAAAATCAAGAAGCTAATAAGTTAGATTATGTGCAAGAATCTAACGAAAAAGAAATCTGTTCGGAAAATAGAAACGAAAATGTAGTAGTAGATTTATCTTCTGAAAATACGATAAAAGGTAAAGACATATCCACCACGGACACAAATTTCCCAACAATAGAACAAGAAACTTCGCTCGTTCAGCAAGGACAACTATTTGTCATGGAAAGTGTCAATAAAAAGCAACCAATAGCTTGGCTTAGACTAAAAAATAAAAACGATAATGATTTTAAGCCAGCATTTAACGATAAGGAAGTTTCGACTTTGATAAGTAAGGGCTATAAAATCGCTAAAAGATTCAGCAAGGAAGAAAAGTCATATATCATTTCACAAGGTTACGAAGTTTCATAATTCATTTATCTTTAAAATATCAACAGAAGGATTGCAAGCGGTTTTGGTCTGTCCAAAACACAAACTTGCTATCCTCTCGTTGGCATTGTTTATAATCCCATGCCCTTGCCTTTTCTATATGGCTCAACTGTCCTCCTAATGGATGAAAACAGCCTGTTGAACTGTTCCTTGAACCATTCGCCAATCAGTTGCCCATTGATGGCAAGTGCAAGTTTCGATTTGTCCGCCGGGTCTTTCACCACTTGGAAGCCTGCCCTCTCGGTTTTGAACTTCCGCTTGTGTTCCTCCGAATAGAGTTCACCCTCGTAGAACAGAGGCTTGCCACTAATGAGCGTGGATGTTTGTGTTTCGTTGAAGCCTATTTTAAGGCAGAACTTCTCCATGTACACCAACTCTTGGAACAGAGGAAACCATTTCTTGGCTTTTTGGATGATGGATTTCAGGAATGACACTTCCTTTTGGTGTTCCGCTTCCTTGTCCGACATTTCCCTGCGGTGCTTGGCTTGAATTTCCATAAGCTGGCGGTTGTGTACCTCCTGCTGCCGCTCAATCTGTTGCTGCAATAGTTCTATGCTCTCGTCACGGGCTGCAACCTCGCTTTGCAGGGCATGGTTGTCGGCTTCCAGTTCCTTGAGCTTACCGCTACCGAAAAGAGAACCGACCTTTGATACGAATGCGGTCTTTGCTTCCGTCTTGGCTGCTTCCAGCTTCTCCGACTTGATTTCCTGCTTCACTTCATTTAGCAGTTGTTCTGCCTGTCGTTGTTCGGTCTGTAACTGCTGTACGTTGGCTTCAAGCTTTCCCGTCTGCCGTTTC
>ERZ860445.1554-NODE-1554-length-12337-cov-2.815502_pt1 | contig 12337 bp, 15 predicted proteins | sample MGYA00509977_ERZ860445 | MGnify/ENA primary metagenome ERZ860445 (study PRJEB30046, sample SAMN00715233) | human gut metagenome | study: EMG produced TPA metagenomics assembly of the A metagenome-wide association study of gut microbiota in type 2... | reverse complement strand
ATGCTGTAATTGTTGTTACACATAAAATCGTTACCAGTTTTTTCTTCATTTGCCTTTCCTCCCAAAATAATACTTCTATTTGAAACAAATAAGAATTGGGAGAAAAAGAAAATCCAACGAACACACGTCGTTGGACTGTATACTGGATAACAACAGCCAAACCAGAATTTCTTCGGCTTCGCTGTTTCTATTTCAATTCGGTACAATCAATCCTCGTGACCTGGAATATCTATTCCCCGCACCACAGTCTGGCAGGTCTCCTGGCTTACAGTTTTAACGCACATTGCTGCCTTCCCGATATCTCAGTGACATAATAAGCAATACACTCCTGTTTACAGTGACGAGATCGCACGGGTCTTTCACCTGTTTCCCTATTCTCCGCAAAATGCGGCACCAACTGTTTCTTATTTCCCTATTCTCCGCCTTGCGGCGGCACCAGCTGCTTCTTATTCTATTTCAAATATTCGTTCCTAACAGTCCGATAATTACCCTATAACCTATCATTTATATCTGACTGTTATTTACATTTCCAAATTATAGCATAAATTTTAAAATAATCAACTGTTTTATAATTCTTCTTTCCTGAACTTCTCTGCAAGCATTTTTTCTTTTTCTGTCAGTTTTTCTTTTTCCATAATCATTCTGTCCTGTCTATCATAATCAATCCAAAAATTTATAAACGAAAATACTTTTTTGTAACCTTTTTCCCTGCTGATTTGTATTATAATTGAAAGCACCTTGATCAAGGACTTGCAATTTTTACGATTCAGGCAGCAAATACTTCAATCTGCAATGAATTGTTATCAAATTGTAACTGTTCAGAGCCAAGCAAAATTTCAAAAAACAGGTATAAAATGCTTGCATTTTTAAAACTGTTTTTGAAATTTTATTTGGCGGATACGCCACACCGACGAAATGCGTAGCATTTTGGAGGTTGGCTCTGAACAGTTACAATAAATTTAAATATAAAAAATCAAGAGCGGAACATTTTTCAATGTGCCACTCTCTACAAAGGCTTTCGCTTTTCAATTATGCTATACATTATATGTTTATTTTACTAAATTGTCAATTACTTTTTTATGAAAATTATATACTCCGACTATCTTACTGTTGCTCTGAAAAAACTGTTTATTCTTAACCACACGACCATTCATAAATTCTTGGATTTCTTTATAACGTTTTTGTTTTGGTATTTCATTCATTAAACTATCATATACATACAATACCGTTACAAAACTATTGGTAAATTTATAGCTTAGATTATTAACTCTTGAAGTTTTTGATATATTTTTCATTCCAATAATGAAGCTTGAAATTTCATTATTTACCTGTTTGGTTGAATCAATTTTTTCTGTCATTTTATTTATCTCCTTTTCTTCTAACAGGGAAATCCCTGTGTTTTTACTTTTATTGTCACCAGGCGGCAGCAGTTGTTACAGCTCCGGTATCTCCTGGTCTGGCAATTCCTTAAAATCTGCATACTTTGCAGCAATCTCTGCACGTGTTCTTGTCGGTGTCATTTCATTGTTTTTATTCGATGTCACTAATTTGAACTCATTTGTATTAAGATAATCGTGGTTATTGCTCACATCGTTCAAATATACGACTGGCGGTATCTTAAACCGAAATGCAAGCTGCTTCTTTGCCGCTAAGATAGATTCTTTGATATATTCAATCGTATCTGCCCAGTCTTGACTCCGTTTAGCATAATTAAGAACTGTTTGTTTAGTGATTCCCAGAAAGATACACCAGCCTTCAATGTCTGGAATCAGTTTTTCTTCATTTTCTTTGTTTGCATCAGCGATATATTGAAAATATCGTTGTGTTGCCAACACAAAAGCCTCCATGCCTTCCTGATTGTCCGGAAAACTTGACAATCTCCCTGCTTTACGTTCTCCTAATTGTTCGATGGATACTGTCAAAAGTGCATCAAGATCATTCATATCACCAATGCAATCATCACTTTTCTGGTATTTCTTCGCATATGCACCCATAATACGAACACCTCTCTCGTCTCTTTTTCTGATTTCTTCACTCACTATTTGAGCCCCCTTTTTTAGTGTCAAAAATTGTTCGCTGCGGTGGCTTCCTCCCGTTCTCGGCAATGATTCTTTCCGCCCATCGTTCAAAGCGATCAAGCCTGTGTGTTGCCTGTGCCTGTCCCGGATTTCTGTTTCTTCTCGGCATTGTCTGTACCCCCTTTCTGTAATTTTGCTTTATGCTCAAGTTCCGAAATAACTAAAAGTGTTAATGCTTCTGCAAATTTAGCCTCTGATGTCTGCTTGTACTTCTTCTGGATTTCAGTAGCAGCTCCAACAGCTTTCTCCCATGATGCTGCATCCTCTTCTTTGATTCCGTAGAATGCTTTATGTAAGTTGCAGCAGTCGCCCCAGATGCTCCAATATGTACTTTCTTTAAATAATTTCATTCTGTCTCTCCTTTAAGCTGTGATAACCTGACAAAGAAAAACAGCAATCACTTTCTTTTGTTAGGTCTGTATCCGTTGAAAGTATTGATAACCGTTTATAACCGTTGATGTATAAATACTTATAAATATAATCAATGGTTTGAATACATAAATACTTATAGAGTCAACAAATCAACGGCTGTCAATGGTAATCAACGGCATCAATGGTTTACATTTATTCAAAAGGGCTGGAAACATACGAAAACCTATGCTTCTTACTTCCTGTCCCGTTTTGTATCGTGTTGTACTCGATTAAATCACGACTTCTAAGCTCATCCTGCAACGCTTCAATTTTCTTTCCTAATTGCTGTGCAGTTACTCTTATTGAAATACCGTACTGTGCAGCCACTGAAAGAATATCGGTTGCTGTTCCCGTCCAAGTTTTATCCGAAGAATTTTGTAACAGCTTCCTGATTGTTCGGATTATAGGATTTTTTTCATAAAGTTCCGTTGCTGTTCTCTCCTGTACTTCCTCAGTGCTGCCCTCCATCTTCCATCTGAACGTATTTTTGTCAAATTTTAATTTGTAGTCATTTTCTGGTATGTCTCGTCCTGTAACATTCAGAGTTGCAAGCCCCGTTTCTTTGTCCGTTCTAGTCAGCATAAAAATTGCATCTGAACAGCCCATGATTCCCGTTGTGCCGTTTACTGCCGCAAATGGATCATTGTCATCTGTTCTTTTTGATGTGTGATGGATGAGCAGCATCACCAGATTATTTGCATCGGCAAATTTCTTTAATTTTGAAGTATCAGCATAATCTTTTGCATATGCATTTCTGCTGTTGCTCAATGACCTAGCACGCTGAAAAACATCTATGACAATCATTTTTGTGTCCGGTTTCTGATCAACGAAATCCTGTAATTGCTGAATCAAGCCATGATCTAAGTCTGCAGCTGTATCTGCTGTTGTAAGATACAGATTTTTCGGTGCTTCCCTGCCGTTCAATATCTTTGTTTGTCGGTCTTTCAGTCTGAACAGGCTGTCTTCATACGCTAAATAAAGCACTGTTCCTGGATTCGTTTTTTTTCCTAAAAATGTTGTTCCAGTCGCTATAGATACACTCATATCTAACGCCATCCAACTTTTACCGGCCTTTGACGGTGCTACAAGCAAATCAAGCCCCTGCGGTACTAAACCTTCAACCACGAATACAGGCGGTTGCATTTCTTTTTCTGCAAGCTCTGCCCCAGATATAAATGCTAATTTTTTTGGTTCTTCTATTTTTTTAATTGTTCCGTTTTCTGTTGTGACTGTCACGCATTAACTCACCTCTCTTTCTCTCTGCGGCAATCTCAGATCTTCCGGCATCGTTTCAATTCCTACAAGTTCGTTTGCCCGGATGATTGATTTATTCCGCTGTTCGACTGCAGAACACCACAAGTCACTCATCGGCTCGATATGCGGATTTGTCAAAATATCCTCGCAAGTAGCAATGACAGTTTTTAAGCTGTCCATTTCTGCGACCCACTTCTTTTGATCGACAGCTTTTCTCTTTTGATCAGCTTCACGCTTCTGTTTAATCTCTTGTACTTTCCTTTTTGTCAGGTGCGTATTCTTCATATCCATGGGCAGTCCAAATGCTTCAACCATCATCTTTGCAGCTGTCCAGTTGTCCACTCCTTGCGTCATAGATACAAATTTGATGCAATCGCCAGAAGTTCCGGTTGAAAAATCGCAAAAGCCTTTACCTAAACCATCATATAATTTACATGATGCAGTTTTTTCAGATTTAAAAGGTGATTTTATAAAACCTGCTCTATTCGGCTCAAATCTTAGAAATCTAGCAACCTCCGGCATTCTTAGCATGTCGTTTACGTCTTTAATTAAGCTCAAATTCCCATCTCCTTTCATTATCATCATCCTTAATATGTTAGATTTGGCGGAAGATGTCAGAAAAAGACCTTACAGATTCTCGATCACGTTCAAAATGTGTTTTTTCTTCTCCTGTGGAAGTTCCTCCCTTAACCATCTTGAGAAAGTAAACTCGCTTACTCCGCAGGCCGCAGCGACTTCGTAATTTTTCAGTCGCTTATTTACAATGGCCAGCCTAATATCTATATTTTTCATTTCCTGAACACTCCTTTCTATTCGGCAACAAAATGTTGCCTTTTTCTGTTGCTTATGGTATAAGTATACATGTAAAACATTAGTGGTTTTCAATGAATTGTGTGAGGTTTTTAAATGAAAAACAGTAAAACATTATGTATTAATACAAAAAATACTGGAAAAAAACATTCAAATGATATTCCTGCATTTCGAGAACGTTTGGAATTTTTAAGGAAACAGGAAAAATTGACGCAAGCTGAACTTGCAAAGAAAATAGGCTGTTCTGTCAGTACTTATCAATCTTGGGTAAACCCTAAATATAAAGGTTATAAAAACGATCATGAATATGTAACACCTAGTGCAGATAAAATTATGAAAATTTGCGATATTTTTAATGTTTCTATGGATTATTTATTTGGTAGATCTGATTACACAGCAGTAGACAATGCTTTTATAGGAGAATACACTGGTCTCAGCGACTACAGTATAAAAGCAATAAGAAAATTAGATAGTACAGAAAAATATATTTTAAATGCTATGTTTGACACTTATCCTCAAATGCCTTTTATTCTTCGTTCATTAAAAGAAAATATTGCTCTCGTTGGTCATCATGCTGATATACAGATTTCTATAGATGGAGATAGCACAAATCATTTTAAGGAAATATCAGAAAAAGTTACATCACGTATAGGCATGTACAAAAGTATAGAAATGTTTAAATATGATACAAATACACAATTTAATCGGCTTATAGATAGTTTATTTGAAGATGAGCATTTAATTGGACTGTCAAGAAAGGCTTTTTTTGAATATATAAATAAAAAATATGAATTGCAAACTGAACGAATCAATAATTTTGATCCAGATACTCCTGAACCTCAAAAACCTATATTATAACTATAACTCTAACAGTCTCGTAAATTAAAATACGGGACTGTTTTTTATATTAACCATTATATTAACACATATATTAACCGCCGTATTAATACAATTATATCAAGTAATTTGTTACCGTCACATCTAGCCTCCAATGGCTCAGATGGAATACTGACACCATCATCAAAGCAAGCCGGTCATACTCCGTCTCTTTGCTCTGTTCAATAGCTTTCTGCCGGTTCTCTCCCCTCAATTTATATGGTTCTTCGTTCATAATGTCCTTTAAGAATCTCTTATTAGCGGCTCCGGACTCATGAAACTCCTTGTATCTGGCTGCAAGTTCTTTTCTGCACTGGTATTTGTATCCTGGTTCATTCTTCAAACGGTCACAATAATATTTATAAGCTCTCTGGGCCTGTTCCCTCCGGATACCATGGAGATCTATTTTATTGTTCATTTCTTCCGGAGAAAATAGTTTCTGATTATGATTCACACTCTGAAATATTTCTAATACTACTTTCTCATCCTCAGGAAGTATACGTTGTAGTTGTCGTTTGCCCCCTTTCCCTCTGGATACATTCACGCATAGATAGCCAGATTCATCCTCTGTTCCTGTCAATCTGGATAATTCTGCCCTGCGGATTCCTACAGCCTTTTGCAAGCAGATAAGACGATTATAACGTGCTTCTGTGGCTTCAATTTTTCCTTGCTTATTCGCCTCCCGGTTCCGGCTTCGCACAATTTTACCGGCTGTCCGCTTCGGCTTCTCTATCTCATTCATATTGATTCCAGTAGCCTTACATGGTGCCGCTAATCTCCTATGTATCGTTGCTGGACTATATTCGGATGCCTCAAGCTCTTTCTCATATCCCTGCAGTAATTCCTTTTCTTTCCCCTGCAGCTGATCGGGACGTTTCACGCCCTGTGCCTTACAATACACCGCAAACAGCTTGCAGTCTTTTTTATATGCTGTTACCGTCTGATTGTCTGTGATTCCCTTCAATGCAGCTTCTATTAATGTACTTTGTATGCTTCTGTATCTTCCCATTTTCTCACCTCTTCTCAATTCATCATTTTGATGATTCCTTTATATACCGCTTCTGACTTCGGATTTCTTGTTTAACTGTCTGTTATCCTGCCTTTTTAATGACTTGGCTTTGTCAATGGTTCTGCACTGTCAGACGGAGGTCAGCCCTCCACTCCTTCCGGAGCAATGCATAATAGCTTACCTGCTATCCCTGTAAGTGGTTATTTTCTGATTTTAAAATTAATTTTTAATACTGTGAATTTTATCAAAAACCACTTAAAAGTTGATAATTTTCACGCTAACTGGTTATTCTCTATCCGGTTCCCGGCAAAGAATAACCATTAGCTTTTTCTCCTCCTCGTCTTCAAAATATGTTTTCAGTTATAATATGTTATTTTTACTCACACTTAAAAAACAAAATAATTTCTCGAAAAATAGAGTTCTATGTTAGTATCACAAATTAATTTTTGCAAAAAAATAGAAGTGTCTATACACTTCCTGTCCTTGCTATTCTATGGTTGTTGACTACCACCAAATATGGTATAATATAACTATGGAAAGTCAGAACGTATAAGGCGGCCTACCCTCTTTTTCGGAGGGGCTACCCTCCAGACGCAAGAAAGGAGGGCGATGCCAATGGTTACATATTCGGAATTATTCCAATTTTGTACATTCATTGTTGCTCTTGTTGGATTGTGTTACACGATCTTCAAGAAAAGAAAATAGCCGCCCACTACTCGCAATAGTGAACGGCTGTTAACAGTTTTTCGCATATAATCGGGTAGGCCGTGCGTTTCTGGCTTTCCCTTTTTGTATCTTTACTATAGCACCTTTAAATCATTTTATCAAGGCTAAATGCTTCTTAAATCTTCTTATAGCTTCTAACTGCTTCTTAAATCCTATTTTTTAATTTATAATACTATTGTTTCCAGTATTTGTATACCGTCGGCTTACTTAGTCCTGTTTCTTTAATGCAGTCTGCCTTTCTACCCTCCGGATGATTTGTTTGCCATTCCTTCACAATATCTTCTTTCTTTGGCCGTCCCTCCTTATTTCTCCATTCTTTATTATTATTGAGTTCATCTCTAATAAAATTCATCAATTTAATATGATCAGCTTGTTTTCTTCCATTTCTTTTATTTTTAGGGAATTCAATACCGCTTCGATACTCTGCAGCATCTCTTGGATAATTAATATACCCCTGCTGATATATCTCTAATGCATCCAGCATATCCGCTGTTGTAAAATGATTATTCTCATCTGTTGTCAACGTCTCAAAAAAATCTAACAAGGCATTACAGTCCTGTTCAAGTTCTTCATATGTCACCGGATCCGGATTCTTTTTCTCATCATAAAAGCTACATTTCATTGCAAAAGCCACTAAAACCATCATACAATGGTAACGATGACCCAAGCGAGCCTCTGCATACACTCTACGCTTCCACCAATCATATAAATTTCTTGAAACATGCCATGCTCTGGGGGACTCCTGTCTCACAATCTTCCTTTCGTACCATTCTGGATATTTTTCTTTAGCTTCATCCAATGTTAAGGCGGACTTATACCGAAACTCTGTTACCTGATATTCTTTACTTACAAACTGATTCAGGTACTCCATAGAAACCTTTTCACCTGTCAGGAATGCCCTTGTTCTGGCTCCGTTCTTCGTAATCGTGCCAACCATACGGAAACCTTGATATATTCCCTCATACTGTATATCTTTGTCATCTTCAATATCCACTATACCCTCATTCCAAGTCAATCGTGTAAGTTCATGTTTAAACTTCTGCAGTTGCTCAACTGTATTAGGAAATAATGGAATCGGCTTTTCCAACAAATAACACAGATGCACCCCTGTTCCGGAACTGACAATTGCTGTCGGCTTTGGCAAACGCTCTGCATTCTGAGCATGGCCCACCCAGTAATCTATGAGGCCTTGTGGTGTATCACCCTTTATCCGTATATGATCTAAGTCTATAATAATTCCATACAGGGCTCTGGCATTCTTTGCAGTATTCTGTTTACCGGCATAAGACAATGGACTAATCAAACAAAAATCATCTGTCTTTACTGCTTCATCAACTGCATTCAACTCATCTGTTACCGTATATCGTTTTATTAATGGCTTTCCATCTTTTCTTTTTTGCTGGGTGATACTTACAATGATTCCGCAGTATTTCCCTTTTGTCATTCTCCCTTCAGAGTCAAGAAGACCTTCCGGAAACATCATTCTGTAAAAATCTTTGCTTTTTATCTCGTCAAAGTATAAATTCAGCCATTCTGTAATATAATTCATATATAGTGTATCTCCTGTTCCAAAACCCTATAGTCCGTCCGTATATTATCAATGAAGTATTTTTACCTTTTTAAGCTATTATAACGGACTACTCACACACTGTCAAATAGTCCGTCCGTATATTATCAATACTGTTTTTTTACCTTTTAATTGGTATCATTTATTATTTTTTGATACTTTATTTTTCTTTCTAATTTCTTCTTGTGCTGTATCAATTGCGGTATCAAGTTCAAGGTCTTCTTTGTAGGATTTCATAAATCTAAAGTATGTACTCCTGCTGATCTGCATCTTTCCCATGATATCAGCCATAGTTTTTCCATCTTTGACAAGACTGCAAAATTCAACATACTTTTTAATCCATGCAGCATCATTTTTCTTTCTTCCTGCACCTCTGGCATTATGAACCAGCTCTGTCTGACTCCGGAGTTTTCTATTTTCTTCCTGAAGCTCTTGTATCTGCTTCAGATAAAATTCACTTGATTCCTCCATCGTTTTACCAACTGCTATTGTATTCTTGTGAGATTCATTAACGCTATTTTCCAGATCTTCGACTTTCTGTTTAAGGACTTCATTATCTTTTTTCAGTCGCTTGTTCTCAAATTTCAGTTGCCTGCGTTCACTATCAATATCAGCTATCTCTTTTTTTAATATTTGACACTCTAACACGACCTTATTGCTATCATTTTTTTCCGCATTTTCTCCCATGATTTTAATATTGATTTCAAGCTGCCTAATCGTAAGCTTCGCATCATCCAGTGATTTCTGAAGCTGATCACATTTTTCTTTTAACTGTGCGTTGGTTTCTCTTGCCATGTTGCAGCCCTCCCTTTTTCTTATAAGTCCAGTATAATTCTTTCTTGTTTTGGTGTCAATAATTAATTTTTAGTACTTATGTTTTATAATATGTCCTCACAATGCAAGACAAGGGGCGTCACATTTCACTACTCCCCCTCTATTCCTTTGTTATTTTGCCCCAGAATCGTCTTGAACGGTTTACTGGAACATTTTACCGCTGATACATTTAAAATCGAAAATAGAGCGTTTTACGCAATGAATTATAAGCCTTTTTGTTTTTTAAGAAATTTTTGAACATGCAGGTTTTCGTATAGAAAGAGGCTTTTTATTTAAAAATTTTACTCGGGGGATTCACTAGACCGCCCGGGGACCTTCCTATAGACCCCCTCCCCGTCTATTCCAGGCAGAAAAAAAGGAGCTGCAACCATTCTGATCTGGTGCAACTCCAACGTGTTAATACATAATATTAATACAATGATTAATACGCATATTAATACTTATATTCTCTTACCTCTTGCATTCTCATTAATAAGCTCTCGCTCTCTCTTCAAATGCTCCTTATATGCTTCCTGTTCTTCCTGTGTTATTGGATACTCACAATCTATATAGTGATTGATAGCACACAGCATTAGCTGCTCACTGGTTATATTCTTTGTATCCGTGTATGCCTTCCACTTGCTCAATGTATCCTTATCTATCCATGCGCCGAATACCTTGTGCGTCTTACGCTTGCCCTGTTGTTTCTGTATCGGTTTCTGTGCCGGTCTAGGTGCTGTCTGTGAGGTCGTATTTGCCTGTTCTGTAGCTTCTGGAATAATAGGTACAGTATTCTTAGTCTCTTCCTGTTTGGGCTTCTCTGCTTGCTTCTGAGACCCACTAAACATACGTGCTGTAGCTTCCTGTGCCGCTGATGCAAGATCTGTTTTCTTCTTTGCCATTATTACACCTCACCTTTCAGGAACTCACAAATAAATGCCTGGTAATCTTTTGCCGCATTAGAACGTGGTGCCTGCTCGAATAAATCTTCTTTAAGCAACTGGCTTTCTTTGACTGACACTGATTCTCTGATGGCAGCCTTAAACACTTTCGTTTCCATCTGTTCCGCTATCTGCTGAACTTGTCCCTTTAATGCCTGGTTTACATTTGACCGGCTGTTATATCTTGTGATCAATAAACCGGCTATCTGCAATTCATGGTTGCAATACTTCCGTACGTTCTGGATAATCCCGTAAAACTGTGTTAATCCCTGTAATGAGAATATATCCCCAGCTCCAACCGGGATAATCAGCTTATTTGCTGCTGTAAGGGCATTAGTTACCAGTATTCCCAACGTTGGCGGTGTATCAATCACAATATAATCATACTGCTCTTTGATTGAATCCAGAGCCTCTTTGAGCATATACTCACGCCCTGTCTGTGTAAATTCGCTATCAGCAGCAGCCAATAACAGACTACCCGGCAACAAGTCAAAGCCTAGCCTAACAGGAACAATGGTTTCCCCTACAGTCTTTTCACCCTTAAATACATCATATAAATTCGCTACACTCAACACATCAACACCGGTCATAAAACTTGCATTGGTCTGTGGGTCCAGATCGCACAATAATACCCTATGCCCTTTTGAATAAAGCCCTGATGCAAGAACTGTTGACGTTGTAGTTTTTCCAACTCCGCCCTTTTGGTTCGCAACTGCAATTATCTGCATAAAATCCCCCTATTTCTCGTATTAATACATATGTTAATACTAATGTTAATACGATGGTTAATTTTCATGTTAATACTTGTATTAATCTTACAACGTAACCGATAAAGAAGCAAGAAAAAGCGGTGCATGGTTTCCCACGTACCGCCCGGTGATTTACTCTAATTCATCTGAATAATATTCAATCAGTCGTTCTTTCTCTTCATCGAGGAGGTTATTCAGATCATCTTTAAAATCAGCCTCCAGTTCTTCTTTTTCTTCTTTCCACTGGTCATCAATTTCCTGCTGTTCAATGTCCCGATTGTCAGCAAACTTTTCAGTGAACTTCTCATATTTTTCTGCTAAATCCTCTTCTTCGAATTTGCGCCACTGTTCCTGTTCAAATTCTTCTAGTTCTTTTTCAATTTTAGCTTCCATTTCCTGTTTGTTCATGTCGCGCGCCCTCCTTTTTAATCATGTGAATATTATAGCATAAATCAATATAGAACTCTATAATGCAGTTCTGCTATTCATCTGTTTTAATTCCAAGATCTTTGCAAATGTCTGATACAAATATCCAGATATATCGCAAAACCTTTTCTGACTGAATTCTATTAAGCATTTCAGCTATTTCTTCTCTGTAGTTCATTGTTTTTCTCCTGTTGCTGTCGCATTTTCTTTGTACTTCTTAATTAGTAAGTAATTTGATAAGTTAAGTATTCTTCTAATATCGCCACCATTATTTAAGCCTAAAATATTCCATATCAGAAAGAATCTATCTCTATCTTCTTCGGACATTTTCTTGCGTGTCTCTTCCTTACTTCCCTGCAGAAGAATTTCCGCAGCTTCAAGGGTACGCTGTAAGAAATATCTATCTTTATTCGCTTCAACAACTTCTGCAATTGCTTTTCTGCAAGGACGCTGAGTTAATGTACAACGTTCCATCATTCTTCCCCCTCAGTCAATTTTTTCATATATGTATAAGCACATTTCAGAAGTTTTTCATCTTTTAATTTCAGCGTACACTCCACAATTCTCTGACGATACATATATCGATCTGCCAGTCCTGCGCATATATCAAGATTTTCCTGTTTATCCTGCAATTCTGCTTTCAGCTTTTCAATTTCTGCTGACTGATCTGCGATAAT
>ERZ860445.1539-NODE-1539-length-12447-cov-2.850468_pt1 | contig 12447 bp, 10 predicted proteins | sample MGYA00509977_ERZ860445 | MGnify/ENA primary metagenome ERZ860445 (study PRJEB30046, sample SAMN00715233) | human gut metagenome | study: EMG produced TPA metagenomics assembly of the A metagenome-wide association study of gut microbiota in type 2... | reverse complement strand
TTCACTTGCAGTACTTTCGCAGATACCGCCATAAACCAGACCTGCCAGATATTCCGGAACAATGGCATCAAATACTGTCTCTCCGTCCGGTTCATAGAGGATCAGATTCTTCGTCTCTATCTTACCTCCGCTTTCCTCTCTGATATCAGTCATAGGAAGCATGGAAAATACCTCCGGCTGCTGGGAAAGCATGGAATTAAAGACAGTATAACATAATTCAATATGGCCAAAGGTTCCTTTGCGAAATTCTGTACAGAGCATATTTGCCATCTCAAAACAATCCGCTACAGAAATACTTCCTGCCTCTGCAAACTGTTCTGTCAGAGCTTCTATCCCTCTCTGACGGAAATATTCCACTGCTTTCTTTCCAACCGGCAGAACCATGTAGTCCTTACCCTCAGCAGACGCCTCCAGACATTTAAAAAGATTGGTGTTATAACCACCTGCAAGTCCTCTGTCACCTGCGATCACTACATAGCAGGTTTTATTGTTGGAAGACTCTTTCGCATAAACGGATGAGAAATCTGTATTCTCCCTTGCAATCTCTTTCAATGTCTCATGAAGTTCTGTAAAGTACGGACGGCATACCTCTGCACGTTCCTTTGCCTTACGCAGTTTGGAGGATGCTACAAGCTCCATGGCCTTGGTAATCTGCATGGTACTCTGTACACTCTTGATACGCAGCTTTACCGCTTTCATATTCGAAGCCATACGATACCCTCCTAATCACTTTATTTCTCAGGTCTTGTATTCAGGAAGTTCTCTGTATACACATCCAGTACGCTGCGAAGCTTCTGCTCTGTTTCCTGCTCCAGCTTACCTGTTGAGCGGATCTCCTGCATAACCTCTACGCCTGCTGCATCTGTATCCAGATAGGTATATAATCCTGATTCATATACATTTACGTCTTCAACTTTTACTGATTCAAGAACACCCTTTGTAACCGCATAAAGGATCGCAACCTGTTTCTCTACAGGAACCGGTGCATTCTGGTTCTGTTTCAGAACCTCCACAATACGTGCTCCCTGTTCCAGACGTGCCTTTGTATCAGCATCCAGATCAGAACCAAACTGTGCGAAGCTCTGCAGCTCACGGTACTGGGAATAAATCAGTTTCAGTGTTCCTGCTACCTTCTTCATTGCCTTGATCTGCGCATCACCACCAACTCGTGATACGGAGATACCCGGGTTTACAGCAGGCATGATTCCTGAATGGAATAACTCTGTCTCCAGGAATATCTGTCCATCTGTAATAGAAATAACGTTAGTCGGAATATAGGCAGATACATCACCATCCTGCGTTTCAATAATAGGAAGTGCTGTAATTGAACCTCCACCTAATTCATCACTTAACTTACTTGAACGCTCCAACAATCTTGAATGAAGGTAGAATACGTCTCCCGGATAAGCTTCACGTCCAGGAGAACGCTCTAACAAAAGTGAAAGCGCTCTATAAGCTACTGCGTGTTTTGAAAGATCATCATATACAATAAGTACATCTTTGCCTTTGTACATAAAATATTCAGCTAATGCTGTACCTGCATATGGTGCTATATACTGCAATGATGCTGATTCACTTGCTGTTGATGATAAAACAATTGAATAATCCATTGCACCATGTTTCTTTAATGTGTTTACTAATTTGGCAACTGTAGATGCTTTCTGACCTATGGCTACATAAATACAAATAACATCTTTACCTTTCTGGTTAAGAATTGTATCAATTGCTATTGAAGTCTTACCTGTCTGTCTATCGCCGATAATCAATTCTCTCTGTCCTCTACCAATAGGAAGCATTGAGTCTATTGCCAAAATACCTGTTTCCATAGGCTGATTTACTGACTGTCTTTCAACAATACCCGGGGCTTCCTGTTCAATGGCTCTATAGTCATCTGCCTTAATTTCACCCTTTCCATCAATAGGTGCTCCCAATGCATTAACTATTCTTCCAAGAAAAGCATCTCCTACAGGAATACCTGCTTTTTTCTTAGTTCTTGTTACTTTTGTACCTTCTTTTATTTCAGTGTCTTTACCGAAAATAATACATCCAACCTGGTCACGCTTAATGTCCTGTACCATTCCCTTAACACCATTTTCAAAAATAACGATTTCTCCATACATAGCATGTTCAATACCATAAACTGTTGCGATTCCGTCACCAACCCAGATGACTGTTCCAACTTCCTGGTCCTTACATGCTGTATCGTAGTTCTCTATCTCTGTTTTAAGGATAGAAATAATTTCTTCCGAATTAATGGAACCCACGTTATCACCTCCATGTTAGTTTTTTCTCTAACCTGTTAAGTCTTCCTCTAATGCTGTTGTCCTCTTCAATATCTCCAACTTTCAAAACAAAGCCTCCAATAAGTTCAGGCTGCTCAATCATTGTAATTTCAACCGTCTCTTTATTGTACTTCTTTGCAAGATAATTTTTAATCTGACTTAACTGATTATCATTTGGCTCTACTACGTAAGATAATGTAGCTGTTAAAATGTTGTTTGCTTCATTATATTTCTTATAGTAAGCTTCTATAATCTCATCTATATAAGACATTTTTTCATGGTCGCATACAACCTTTAAAAAATTCTCTATTTCTTTTGGAAAAACTTTTTCTATAATAGAATATTTTTCATTCTTTGAAATAATGGGACTTTCCAAAGTTCTATGCAACTGCTCTGTCAAAGAAAAAATTCTTTTACTCTCTTCAACTGTATCTTTCTTTATGCCTAATTCAAAAAGAACTTCTCCATAATTATTCGCTGTCTGTGTCATTTACACCACCTGCTTTAGCCAAAAACTGATCATACATTAACTGGTTGCTTTCCTTTGTACCGGATTCACCCAATACTTTTTCTGCTGCTGCAACAGCAAGTCCTGCAATCTCTGACTGTAAATCCTGTACTGTCTTTTCTCTATCCAGTTCTACAGCTTTATGTGCATCCTTTATAATTCTGTCTGCCTCTGCACTTGCCACAGAAACCTTGTTATTATATTCAGTCTGCGCACTCTTTCTAGCTTTCTCGATGATTTCTGAAGATTCCTTATGTGCCTGTGTAAGCTTATCTTCATACTGAGCTTTCAAGTCATACGCTTTATCCTTTTCTTTTCGGGCATCAGCAATCTCTCCTTCAATCATCTGCTTACGCTGTTCCATAATATTAGTTACCGGTTTGATTAAAAACTTTCTAAGTGCAAGGTAAAGTACAATTAGATTGATGATGGTAAATACAACGTTCCAATCTATTCTTAATAACTGCATTCTCTACCAAATCCTTTCTTATCCTAAGAATAAAATAATTAAAATAGCTACAACCATACCGAAAATTGCAGTACCTTCTGCAAGGGCACAACCAAGTAATAATGCCTTAGTAATCTTTCCTTCTGCTTCCGGCTGTCTTGCGATTGCATCTGTTGCCTTTGATGTTGCAATACCAATACCTACACCTGCTCCAATACCTGTTAATGCTGCTAAACCTGCTCCAATTGCTACTAATGATGTCATAATATTTATCTCCTTTTACTCTATACTTTCTTTAATAAATAGCGATGTTAAAAATACAAACACATATGCCTGTATAAAACCATCAAATAAATCAAAATACAAACTTAATGGAACCGGAACCAAAACCGGCGCTACGATTTTAATAAGTTCCATAATAACGAATGCGCCTAAAATATTACCAAATAAACGCATACACAACGACAGTGGTCTGATAAACACTTCCAATATGTTCATAGGAAGCATTATTATTATCGGCTCTGCAAAGCTTTTCAAAAATCCCTTTACACCTTTCTGATGTATTCCTGCATATTCTACAAGAATAATACTCATCAGTGCCAATGCTCCTGTTACACCTACATCTTTAGTTGGTGATTTCAGTCCAAACAGACCAATCATGTTTGAGATTGCAATATAAATTCCAACTGTCATCATATAAGGAATGTATCTCTTTCCTGCCTCTCCTAACATATCGTAGAAGAAATTGTGTAATCCTCCGATAACAGTTTCTACAACCAGTTGTCTTTTTCCAACGTTTTCTACCTTTAAATTTCTTCCAAGGAAGAACGCTGCCACAATTAATACTGCCATAATAATCCACGTGACCACGACAGATTCGGCAACCGGAATTCCTCCAAAAATCGGAATTGTAAATGCTGTCTCACAATTTAATTCTGCCATTAATTCCTCTGACAGATTTCCCATTTTTGAACCTCCTCTCTTAGTATTGAACATATTTACGTGTCTGACTTATTTATCGGATATCAAACATCCAAGTTTTAATCGCACGAATTACTTTGCATCTTACACTTAAACATGTTACCTTGAAAATTGATTTCTCAGTGTAGAACCTTTGGCTGTTAATTGCCTGCACTAACATATATTATGTACAAATACCATACTTTTTTTATTATATTTACTATAATATTTTTTCTCATATAGTATAAAAGAGCAGATGTCACAGCCCTTCATCCGACCGTAACTCCACTCCCTTGTGTATATGTTATTGCCTATGCAATTATTGTCAAATATCTCTCACAATTCGCAATTATACTACTTTCTCCAAATAATGGTAGTCTTTTTTTTACTAATTATGATTTTTTGTCAATTTGTCAATTATGTATATTGGCTATATTTCACATTTTTAAGATTATAAAGATACTTTTTTTAGTGTATTTTGTATATTTTGTACACATTTTCATTATACATATGTCTAATTCTTATTCTTGTGATTATGCTTTTTTCGTCTATACTTTGTGAATTTTTTACAAAAAAATTAATGGTTTTTTATGTTAAATTACTGCTAATGTTTGCCATCATAATAAAAACATTGAACTCTCCATTGGTATGGTCTACTTCCATTCTGCCATCATATTTTTCAACTACAGCACTAACCGAAGACAGACCTATTCCTGTATCTTTAAACTCCCGTTTTCTCGAATAATAACCCGAATGACCTTTCTTAATTTCTCCATTGTACAAGTTCGAAACTAACATACATATATACTCATTACTTCTGTTTATTCTTAATTTTATTCTTTTATTTTCTTCTTTTTTGCTTGCTTCAATGGCATTTTCCAGAAGATTTCCTATTACAATACATAAGTCTGTATCACGTATCTTTAATTCTTCCGGTAATGCCACATTTAAATGTACCTCTATTCCATTATCTTTTGCCAGCAAAATATAATGATTCAAAATTGCATCAACTGTGCTGTTATTACAATAAACCATTGGCTCTTTTGTAGAATCAATCTTATTATATTCTTCCAAATATTCTATTAACTGCTCTATTTTATTTTCCTTTGCTAACTGATAAACAACATTAATATGATGATGTATGTCATGTCTGCTTTTTCTGGTTTTTTCTATTTTTTCAGTAATCATATTATATTGCTCTGCCTGCATTTCAATTAACATTCTGCTGCGCTTAGCCTTTTCTTCTGCTCTTACAAAGCTTTCTTCTGTTCTCACGGCCCTAAACTGCATCACACTAACAATTACAACACCTATACTTAACGTAAGCCTTGCAAGAACCTGATGAAGATGCATATAAGTTATTTCAAAATTGTTCTCACAATAAGACAGACTTACTATTGAAAAAATCATTGGAATTATCCAACCATATTTCCACTGTCGCTTATTATCTGTTTTTACCACAGGCACAATATATTTCTTCCACAATATATACATAAAAGGAAAGCATACACATGATATTATTATTCTTAAAACTGCTGTATCCAGATACGTTGCTGACTGCTTAATTGTTATATAGTTATTTGTGTGACTTGCCCATACCAAAACAAAAACACTTATTGGTAATAGTTGGCCAAACACAAACAAAACTTTCTGTATAAAATCATTTATAAAATAGATACATAATATCAAAACAACAAATATCTGCACCATACGATATGCCAGCATAATATCAAGATTGTAAAAATCTTCTCCGATTATTCTTTTGAATGAAATATAATAAAGTGTTAGCACCACAAAATTTGCAAGTACTGTTGTAATCCGTGAAAATCTCAACCTGTCCTTAAAAGGCATATATAAAAGGAAAATCCACGGAAAAGCATCTAAAATAACATTTATTATTAACCAAAAATCACTCATTTTCCCCCCTATCTTCATTACTGTAACCTTGCTTTTATTTCATCACTTATTTCTAAGAAACACTCAACCAGGATAGGATTAAACTTTCCGCATTCCCTATCCTTTATCATATTAACTGCCTGTTCATGGCTTACTGACTTCTTATTAGGTCTGCCCATAACCAATCTGTCATATTCATCTGCCAGTGCAACAACCTGTGCACCTATAGGTATATCATCACCTTTAAGTCCGTCAGGATATCCTTTGCCATCATATCTTTCATGATGTCCCCTGCATATTCCATAGGCAATTTGCATAAGCTCCTCATCCTTATACTCATCAAGATTTTCTATCATGCCTGCACCAATTAATGTGTGCATTTTCATTTCATTGCTTTCTTCTTCTGTTAGCTTCTCCGTTTTGTTTATTATTTTTTCTTCAATTCCTACCTTTCCTATGTCATGAAGAGCAGAGGATGTTATAATCATCATTCTCTGTGACCAGCTAAGATTATACTTGTCCGTTTTCTGCATTAGCTTGTCCAATAACATTTCAGTTAAAATTTTAATGTGTGATACATGAATTCCACTTTCACCATTTCTATATTCAATAACCTGTTCCAGCACGCCTATTAACATTCTGTTATTTTTCTCTTTTTCAACCATATTCCTGGCAACAAGCTTTTCCAAACGGCGTTGTTTTGCATAAAGCTTAATAGTATTAAGAACTCTTGTATATACTGTTTGAAAATCAAAAGGTCTTCCAATATAATCAACTGCTCCAAGATCATAAGCCCTTCTAATAAATGACTCTGACTTTTCATCTGAAATCATTATTACCGGAATATTTTCTGTAATCCCACTATGCTTCATATAAGTTAAAACCTCAAATCCGCTCATTCCACAAATTTTAACTTCAAGAAGCAGCAATGCAATATCCTCTCCGTATTTATTAATCATTTCTATCCCCTGCTTTGCATCAGAAGCATTAATCACATCGAATTCTCTCTTCAGCATTTCTGTTAATTCTCCGCGATTTTTCTCAGAATCGTCAATAATTAAAATTTTAAATCTTTTGACCTCACTGGTATTATTATTGCCTTCATTAATATCGTTTTCCGTAACAACCATATTTTTTCTGATTTTCGCCTTATACATCAGCTTATCAGCCTTATCTATTGCATATTCAATAGGTCGTCCGTCTGACACTACACCACCAATACTTACTGATAATTTAAGTTCCGGATATCCGGACACCTTAGTATTATCTATTTTCTCTCTTATATGTCTTATTTTCTTAACAAAGCTGTTTTCCTCTATTCCGGGCATAACAATAAGAAATTCATCACCACCATATCTGATTATTAAATCTATCTTTCTTATTTCTTCTTTTATAACTCCTACAACAGTTTCCAATGCCACGTCTCCGGCCATATGACCGAAAGTATCATTATATAATTTAAAATCATCAATATCTAACATTGCAATGCCTGACACTCTTGTTGACATCTTAACATTATCTTCATAATACTTTCTGTTATATGCGCCTGTTAACACATCCAAATATATTTCTTTATCAAAGCCTGCAATCTTTCCAATTAGCTCTTTTCTTCCATCCGAATCTATTAATGTATCACTGTCTAAGCAGTTAATCATTTCAATAATATGAGGCACATTGTCTATTTCAATATATCTTGAAATAACCTGGTACATATCTGAATCTATAAACTCAATCTTTGTTCTCTGCTTCTTATCTGCTAATACTCTGGCAGATATACAATTCTCACAACGTGTATCTCTATTCCAAAAAGAATAGCACTGGCATGGATGATCCGGCATCTTACCTTTATTAAAAGAATTAGCTGTTTCAAGTCCTTCTACATCCAAAATTCTTACTATTGAAAAAACTTTTTCAAGCTGTTTCATCATTTCTTCTGTTTCCTGTTTAGTCATACTTTTTTCTTTTTCCATGACATTCCTCTTTTCCGATTTTCCTTTTAGAATACAAAAGAGCCGGCATTTTTTTTAGCTCTTTTAATCTAAAAACAATAACTGGCTCTATTATAATAAATTATTCAACTTTTTGAAATGCTTTTATATAATGTTTCCATCTTTTATTATGGATTTTATATTTAAATCCTTATCTAAAAGTACAATATTGGCTACTTTGCCAGGGGCAATACTTCCGAATCTGTCATATATACCTATAGCCTTTACCGGATTAACCGCTGCACATTTAATGGCACTTTCAAGTGGAATTTCCATTTTTTTAACGGCTGTTCTTACACAGTTCATCAGATTGGTAACTGAACCTGCTATATTTCCTTCTCCCGTAAGTGTAGCCACATTGCCCTTTACCGTAACGTCTAATCCGCCAAGAGTATACTGACCATCGTCAAGTCCACATGCCATCATGCTATCACTTATCATAATTATTCTATCATCGCCAAACATCTTAAATGTAGTTCTTACTGTAGAAGGATGGCTGTGAACACCGTCCACTATTAACTCTACTGTTACATTCTCATTATCACAGGCTGCACCAATTACTCCCGGATTTCTATGGTGAAATGCATTCATTCCATTATATAAGTGGGTAACATGCTTTGCTCCGTTATCAAAAGCTTCTTTGGCCTGGTCGTATGTTGCGGCAGTATGTGCAACTGATACTCTTACATCATCCTTTATTTTTTTGATACAGTCAATAGCACCATCAACCTCCGGTGCAATATCAACAAGCTTAATTAACCCTCCTGCTTTTTCCTGTAATCTATAAAACATTTCAGCATCAGGTTTGTGAATGAATTCAGGATTTTGGGCTCCCTTTTTCTCCATTGAAATAAAAGGTCCCTCCATATTAATACCAACAAGCTCTGCTCCGTCCTTTCCGTCATATTCCTTAGCTGTTTCGAAAATCTGCCCAAGCTTTTCCTCAGAAAAAGTCATAGACGCAGGACAAATTGTAGTAATTCCGTTTTCCAATTCATAGCGTGCCATTTTTGAAATAGCTTCCTGGGTTCCATCACAAAAGTCATAGCCTACACATGCATGGAAGTGAATATCTGTTAATCCCGGTATAACATACAAGCCCTTGGCATCAATGACCTCACCTGTAGCTTCTGTAGAAATTCTATCACCATCTATGAATACATCTTTTTCCTCAAATCTTCCTTCTTCGTTAAATACTAATCCGTTCTTAATAATCATCTTTATTACCTCAATATATGTGTTTCTGTAAGCAATGCCCTACGCATTACACAGCTAAACTACTTTTTCGAATTTCAATCTCTATAATATTTCACACAATGCATCTCTGTCTCCAACTAATGTAACATCATTATGAAGCTGTAATACTGAAGCCGGAACCTCCGGTGTAACCGGTCCAAAAAATGCTTTCTTTACTATGTCAGCCTTTCCCTTTCCTGAAACAACTATCAAAATCTTCTTTGCCTGCATTATTGATTTTATTCCCATTGTGTATGCCTGCTTTGGAACATCCTCTTCTCTTTCAAAAAACCTTTTATTTGCTTCAATAGTACTCTTTGTCAGATTAACACAATGTGTTTCCTTTTCAAAAGCCTCACCCGGTTCATTAAATCCTATATGACCATTATGTCCAAGTCCCAAAAGCTGCATATCAATTCCGCCTGACTTTTCAATAATATTATTATACTGCTGACATGCCTTATAAGAATCCTGTTCAAGACCATCCGGTACATATGTTTTATTCTTATCAATGTTAATTCTGTCAAACAAATGCTTATTCATAAAATATCTATAGCTTTGATCATTGTCTCCTGATAAACCTTTATATTCATCCAGATTAATTGAAACTACATTCGAAAAATCCAAATCACCCTTTTCGTACCATTTTACAAGTTGATCATATATGCCAATGGGTGTTGAGCCTGTTGCAAGGCCAATTACGCTATCCGGTTTTAAAATAATCTGGGCTGACATAATATTTGCCGCCTTTCTGCTCATCTCTTTATAATCTTCACCAACATAAATCTTCATATCTAACACCTCTTATGAATTTTTATAATCCACTTTCCATTACCGTTATTTTTATATTAACTATATTATTTTTCATCATTAAACAAATCTGATATAGTCATATTTCTTGCCATTAAAGTATCACTAATATATCTCTGATTCCAAAGGTCATCCTTCTTGCATCCGGACGCATCAATATAGACCTGTTTTCCTTCAAAATCCACATTTACTAATGTATAGCTTCCTGAATATTTCCAACTTCCAATAGTCATATGAGCAGAAATTCCGGCCTTATTACACAACCTGGTTAATACCTTTGAATATCCTGTAGCTACAGCCTTACCCTCTACTACACATGAAGTGCAGCCTTCAAAATAATTTTTTTTGAAAACCTCTGTCATATTTGAAAGTTTATCCGTGTTTTCCATTGTATCACTATCTAAAATCAGATTCTTATCCATCCAATCCAGAAAATAATCGATTGCCTGTTTTTTCCCATATTCCTTAGGCATATCACTAACTACCTTATTAAGTATTTCTTCTGACGCCTGCTGCATTTCCAAAACCGTCGACTTTTTATCTTCATTCATGGTTGCCAATGGATTTTTTAAATCTTCCAGATTTTTTACGTATCCCTGATCGTCTATATCACCCTGTTCATTGATTCCCTCTGCAGGATACAATAAAATAATGCATTTTACTATTGTCTGTTCTTTTATATCCGTAATATTTTTTGTTACTGAGCTTACGCTTTGATTATTTTCTGTCATTGGCACATTTACAATTGCGTAAAACAAATCATCCTCACCACAATACAATGCCTGAGTAACTCTTGAGTATTCTTTTCCATTCAATGGACTGTCAAATGTAAGTTCTCCACCTTTAAAATTAACTATTGCATCCTTTATTTTTTCATATGCTTTTTTTTCATTATCAGTAAGCTTTTCATAATAAAAGTTATCATCAAATACTTTATTTTCTCTCGGAGGATTTCCTATCTGCTTTTCATACGGATTAGCCTTATATTTCTGTTTCTCATAAACAGACAGTATGCTTACCACGATTATTATAATTATTACTGCCCAAAAAACCTTTGGATGCTCTCTTACTACTTTAAACATTTCATCCTCCCTGTGTCTATCTTATAAGTTTTATTTTTGTTAAAAAATTGTCTTATTAAAGTCAAAGGGATGCCTAAATGACACCCCTTAAACTTTAATTATTTACTTTTATTTGCAAAGTTTCTTAAATTCATCAGCTACAAACTGTACTTTTGTTCCAATAATAACCTGAACATTATTCTTGCCCGGTCTGAGAACCCCTGCTACGCCTGCTGATTTAATCTTCTTTTCATCTACGATTGTATTATCTTTTACTTCGAGACGAAGTCTTGTAATGCAGTTATCAATTTCAACTACATTTTCTTTTCCACCGATACCTTCTAATATAATAGAAGCAACCTGTGTATAATCATTATTTCCAAGTTCTGCCTGCTTTTCAGCTTCAACATCGTCATCTTCACGACCTGGTGTCTTAAGGTCAAACTTTGTAATTGCGAATCTGAATACTACATAGAATACTATAAACGCTGCAATTCCCAAAGGAATGATTAACCATGTCTTTGATGCTGCAGGAAGTGTTGATGAGAATACTAAGTCTGTACAACCTGCTGAGAATGAGAATCCTGCTCTAAATCCTACATAATATGTAATTACTGTAAAGATACCGTAAAGGATAGCATAAATTAAGTAAAGTACAGGTGCTAAGAACATAAAACCAAATTCAAATGGTTCTGTAACACCACATACGAATGCACAAATTGCTGCTGAAAGTAAAAGACCTGCTGCTACTTTCTTCTTATTATCCTTTGCACAGTGAAGCATTGCTAAAGCTGCACCCGGAACACCAAACATCATACATGGGAAGAAACCTGACATATACATACCAAGTGACCAGCTTACATCTGCTGAAGTCTTGCCACCCCAGAAGTTTGTTAAATCACCAAGTCCGATTGTATCGAACCAGAATACATTGTTAAGTGCGTGATGTAATCCTGTTGGAATTAACAATCTGTTAAAGAATGCATATAAACCTGCTCCAACACCACCTAATTTAACGATTCCTTCACCTAAAGCAATAAGTACACCGAATACTAATGGCCATACAAATAATAATACTACTGATACAAGAATTGAAACAACTCCTGCAACAATTGCTACACATCTCTTACCACTAAAGAATGATAACCAATCTGGTAATTTAGTATCTTTGAATTTGTTATAACACATAGATCCGATCACACCGGCTAAGATACCAATAAATGGATTGGAAATCTTATCAAATGCAAGTGTTGCATCT
>ERZ860445.1536-NODE-1536-length-12457-cov-4.324303_pt1 | contig 12457 bp, 15 predicted proteins | sample MGYA00509977_ERZ860445 | MGnify/ENA primary metagenome ERZ860445 (study PRJEB30046, sample SAMN00715233) | human gut metagenome | study: EMG produced TPA metagenomics assembly of the A metagenome-wide association study of gut microbiota in type 2... | reverse complement strand
TGCAAGAGTTCACTCCGTATGCCCCATGTGCCTCTTCAGAATTAGTCCATTTCCGGCACGCAAGACAACTTTAGTCATGTTATTTAGGCTAACACCCACAATAGGAGTTTTGTGCATAACGACTGGAAGTTGTAGCATAATATCCACGCTTTTAACAGTTTCACCTGCAATACAAGGCACTCTAGATAAAACATTATTAGTTATTTTCCAATAGTACCGCAAACATTTATTAAATTCATCTGCATATGAAAATGTATAGATTCCTGTGAATTTTTTCCCACGTTCAAATTTAATCCATTGAATATATGGAGGATTCATTAGTGTACTCGAATCATTATGCATATAGCTTTCATAATGTGATATTGAAACTCTAGGATTAGCTTCTTCATACCTATGAAATTCTATTTTATACAATTTTCTATTATCTTCAGCTGTTAGAACTGTTGTAAATTTTTCACCAGGTGCCAAATTATCATAAAATGTAAATGATTTTTCGTCTAGATCCTTTAGTTTAACCGTTATTGTGTAATAGCCTTGTATCATTTTTTCACTTACTTCTGAATGAATTTCTTGTACTAAATCACCATTCATAGGTCTTATACCAAATTTACTAATGTCCATTAGTGCAGAACTAGTTGAGTTATTAAACAAATGCCACATATCGATAGTACGTGTTTTACTCCCATCATACGAATATGTTGTGCTACCTATTTGGTTTACAGGATTTAGAAAATAACCATTAATAATAATATTTTCATTTTCAATATAATCAGTTTTTTCTTTAATCTCATCAATTTCAATTTGTAATTTTCCTGCACTATCAGTCGAAAGTTTGTCCTTCATTTGATTGAACCAAGTATTAAATTGACTTTCGTACTGTTTAAATAAAACTGAGTAATCAACCTCATCTATAGTTCCAGTCACCCAACCACAAATAGAACTATCAGGACGAGTGTCTGTGATGTTTGATTGTGTAATAGTAGAAGATTTTGCTGACACTAAAACATTTGCTAAAACAATATCTTTAATAGTATCATTATAAACTCTTGCTGGAGGCGTTGGTGATGTTGATGCAGTACCTTTAATAACTTTAATTTCAGCATTTCTAACGGATAATGTATCATCAACACGCATTACAATTCTATCAATTCTATCTTGAGTGCTGGCAGAATCTAAAGTCAATGTTACATTTTCATTTACTAAAATTGTAACTCCTCCAACCATACAGCTTCCTTTATTTACTTGAACTCCTAATGTACCATTTTCGACAACTTGCAAATTACTTGAAGGATTAGGAAATACACCTTCCTTAAAATAAGTTTTTAATAGATTTCTAAAACCTTTTGAATCAGTAGCTCTATCATAAATAGGTGTTCCATCTGATTCATAGCTTTGGACTTGTGAATCAAATGGGAATGCTTGAATATTTTGTGCCATAATAATTACCTCCTTAAATTATTCTTATTTCTAATTACATTTCCTATTTTAATTTCAACGGAAATGTCACCTTGTTTCATTACCTCGTAAATTTCAACAATTCTTGCTTCTAATTGTATGCCATATTCATCAAGAACACAGTCAACTTTTGTACCTAAATCATAGTCTTTCATATATTCATATCCTTGAGGTATAATTTTAAAGTCTACTGTTTGTTCAATGACATAATCCAATGATTTTTCTAAACCTTTTTGAATAAGTTCTTCCTTATATTCTTCTAAAGTTTGTTTTTCATCATCAAATTGTACGTCCCTTTGGTCTATGAACTGTTTATATTTATAATTACCATTTGATAAATCTAAATAAGCCACTATACGATTTTCAGCTTTATCACTTCCTGCAATAATAAAGTAATTTTTATATTTTGATTTGTCAATATTGATTGTAGGGTTTTTAATAGTATCTTGAACTGTTGAAAATGTAACAAATTCATTTCCTTCAGCTGATTGTGTTTTATCCTCTCCTTTATAAATTATAACATTTAATTCATCATTCTCAAAATTGTATACACATTTATAACTCATTTCTTGTGTCTGTAGGGTTTCATAGCATTTATCAGCTAATTCGCTTCCTGTTTCTTGATATTCAATAGTAGAACTTACTAGTCCTTCTTGATGTGTAATTTCTTTGATAGGAATATCTTCTTTGTACTGCCTTATCATATTTTCTACAGTTTGAATGAGTTGTCCACTACCATAGAAAGTAGGATAGATAACTTTATCATTTAATGTTCTTTCTAGAAAATACCCTGAAAGCTGAACATATTTAGTATCTTCCATTTTTAGCATCTTTTTGACTTCGCCAGTTTCAGGTCTATCTTTGGTATAAATGTATTTAATGTTTGCTGAATACTGCTCTACGGGAATTATGATTGTAAAATCACCATACGTATAATATTTTCTATTCCATTGCACATTAGTAGGAGTTAATAGAGTTAATAATTGGAAGTTAGCATCTAATGCTTTAAATTCCAACATATCTTTGATTATAGTAGATTGTAACACCTAATGAGTTCACACCTTCATCAGCATTAAACTTAATTGTGTTACTACCGATATCAAATTTTAAATCATAGAAAGAAGAATCTCTACTAGTTCTTCCAATTATATTAACTCCATTTTTTCTAACTGTTGCAGGTGTACTTGTTAAATCAATAATAATAGTATCATCTTTCACAAGTGTATCATTTATCTTAATAAATTTATCGTCTTTATATACAATAGGATTTTTAACGACACCTTTTGCTAAAAGTACAATTTTAGGATATGTTTCTACATCTCCTGTATTTGATAATTCAACTTCATCTGCAAATTTATAATGGCTAAAAATAAATCCTTTGTTGACTCTTGAGATAAATGGAAATCCAAATTTAGGAATAACTGAAGCAATATCTTCTCCAAATTCATCAACACTCAATAAATATGGTTGCATACATCTTATAGTAAATTGTAATTCTAATCTCTTATAAATGTTCTTGTTCGGTAACGAAAATTTGTATAGACTTCCTTCGCACCATCTAGTTCTTCCTTGGTATGTTAAATATACTTTAAATGTGTGCTTAACACCAAAAAAGCTAATACAAGTGTCCCGAAGTATAGATAATAAATTTTTATTATACATATAAGCTTTTATTGTTCTATCTTGAATACCTACTCGTTCTGACGATAAAATACCTCCATCACCAAAAGCTTTATCTTCATATGAAATTGTATTTGTCACATAATCCCAGCCATCTAATCCATCACTAGGAATCATCCATAATGTGTTATCAAGGATGAACTCTTGTCCATCCTCTCTAACTACTCTTACTTTTACATCTTGACTAGCCATCTATCATCATCCTTCCATTTGATACATTTGTTGTAACCTTAATTCTCTACTCATTTCATCAACTGATGCAATAGGTTGATTGATATTAATTTCTTGATTAAATTTGAATCCTTGAATTGCTAAATCTCCTAAACCATTTGAAATATCCATATTCATAATATGTTGTAACGATTTAACACCATTTAATAATGATGTTTCTATTTGAGACATTGGGTCATCTTCCATGAACCCTTCAACAATACCCATGCTCAAGAATTTACCAACCTCATTCTTCATAACCCTTGAAGGAGAATGAATTCCAAAGAATCCTTTGATTCCGCTTAAAATCTCACTGCAGAATCCACCAATTTTACTCAAAATCCAATCTTTAACTGAATTAATACCATTCCATAACCCTTTAATCATATTTTTTCCAATATCAGTTATTCCTTTAATTCCATTATTGAATACGTTAGTAATTGATTTTAAAATAGTTTTTGCATGACCACCAACATTTGAAGCCATTGATTTAATACCATTTCCAATACCTTTAATTATATTGGCACCTAAATTTAACCAATTATAAGCTATGAAAACTGATACAATAGCTTTAATAATTTGAGGAATGTTTGCAATTAATGTTGGGATAGCTTTTATCAAGCCTGCTATTAATTGTACAATTATTTCAAAACCTTTTGCTAAAATTGTCGGGAAATTATCATTGATGATATTAGCAAAAGTTGTAATGATTGTAGGAACATATGCAATTAATATTGGAATGGCATTTGTTATTCCTTTAACTAAATTACTTAATAATTCAAAACCTTTTTGAATTAAAGTTGGAGCCGAATTTGCTAAACTTGTTGCAAAATCTTGAATTATTTGAAGTAATTGCGGTAATACAGTTGGAATTGAATTTACAAATCCTTCTGCTAATGAACTCAATAAAGTTAAACCTAATTCTAATAATTGAGGTATACCTGATAATATTCCACTAATGATGTTATTTATAATCGTAAATCCACTTGTCATCAGTATTGTGCTTGAACTATCAAATCCAGTTTTCAATCCTGAAATAACTTGTGAAACAATAGTACCTATATTGCTACTTAAGGATTGTCCAAATTTAAACAACTGAGGTATAGCATCATCAAGAGCAATAGCAATTTTTTGAATGAATTGTGATACTGTACCTGCTAATGATAATGAGCTATTATCAAAACCTTTTAAAATAGTGTTCGCTAATTCAGGAATAGCAGTAGCAAATCCTTGAATAATTGCACCAACCATATTTACTCCTGCAACGATTAATTTTGGCAAAATTCCTATAACAATCTTTGGAATTCTTTCCACAATTTTTGGAAGCATAGTTTCAATTAATGTACCTATACCATTTAAGATAATTTCTATTCTAGGAAATATATTATCTCCTACAGTATCAACACTTTCCACAAATTGATTAATTAATTCTTGTAAATTAGCATCATCACTACCTAAACCTGTTACAAGATTATCCCAAGATGCTTTCATCATATTAACGGAACCTTCAATAGTTGTAGCAGCTTCTTTTGCTGAAGTTCCTGCAATACCCAAGCTTTTTTGCATAACTGAAATAGCGTTAACAATATTTCCAAAAGATAAATCTCCGTCTTTAACAGTGACATTTAACTCTTTTTGAATTTCAGTCATTTTAGAAGCATCAGTAATTAATCTTTTCATTTCTTCTTTTGTACCACCATATCCTAACTTCAAGTTATCAAGCATTGTATAGTTTTGTTTTGCAAAACCTTGATAAGCCCACTGTATAGATTCTATAGAAGTACCCATTTTATTAGCATTATCTGACATATCTATCACTGCTCTATTAGCATAGTCTGCAGCCTTTTGAGTATCTCCTCCTAATGATTGTAATAAGGATGCACTAAATCCTGTTACTTGTTCCATATATTGATTTCCGCTTATTTGAGCAGTCTTATAAGCTTGAGAGGCATATTCTTGCACTTTTTTAGAAGCATCTTTAAATAAAGTATCAACTCCACCAACAAGTTGTTCATATTTAGCATATGATTTTGTAGCTTGTGCAGTTAAACCTGCTATGGCAGTAGATGAAGCTGTTACAGCCACAGCTGTACCTTTAACAACAGCACCTGCTACTTGTTTAGCTCCGTTGGCAACTGAAGAACCAAAAGATTTTAGTTTAGCTCCGAGCCCATTAAAATGATTGTTCATTTGATTAGTGGTTCCTTGTGTATCTTTGGCTAAATCTTTTAATTTCTTCTTTAACTCTTCAATACCTTCTTTTAACCCTTTTTGGTCAAGTAGTGTCTCTATTGTAACTTTACCATCATTCATAGATTATAACCTCCTTCCATCAAGTATTATAAAATTCTTCTCTTATTTCTTTTAAAATTTCATTTGTATTCTTATTTTCTTTTTTTGGCAGTGACCATATATTTTTTAATTTTTGACATTGTTTTTCATACGATTTATTATCTTTTTTATAACTCCTAAAGCCCATAATTTGGGACATAATAGTTGAATCATTTAATCCAATAAATAATGCTTTAAACATATGCCAATGCATATCACATGATGTTAAATCTATATTATATTGAGACATAAAAGAACTAACTATATATTCCCCATCTTGAATATAATCCCATACAATATCATTTGATGTATCCGTTGATTCTATCGGTGTTGAATTTTTATTATTATAAAAATTTATTAGTGCTTCTAAAAATTCTTTTTGATATGCAATGGCTTCTATTGCTAATACATCATCTTTAATAACAAAGAATAAATCTATATAATTAAAATCCTTAAAAATAGAATCATCCTTTAACATTTCTCCAAATTTTAACCACTCTCTGAAATCTGTGTATAATAAATAAGACTTGCCTCCTACATTTATGGAATTCGGCAAGCCTTTTGTTCTTAAATCTATCATTTTTTATTAACAGTTAAATTTTGAGCTTTGTCCATTGCATTGATAAGTTCAATTAATTTGTCATATGATGATAAATCAATATCACCTAATGCGATAGACTGGTTAAAATTATTTAACGGTTTATTGTATGTTTGAATAATTGATAAATATAGAATATTTAATTCATTAGGGTCTACGTTGTTAAATTTGCCTAGAGCTTTTTCACAATTTTCTTGCCCTAATAAATTACATACTAATTCATACATCCCTTTACATTTTTCTTTAAAATGTAATTCAGGTTTAGAGTTATATAATTCCTGTTTTTCTAACTGTTCAGCAATTTTTAAATTATATTTTGGTAATGTGAATACGTCACCATTAAATTCTACTTGATAGTCCATTTAAAATTAACCTCCTGATTTAGTAAATGTTGGAGCACCACTTGTAATTGCATACGTTCCTTTTTCAATGTCTCCACCCATTTTAATTGAAAAAGTAATTTTTCCATCAACTGTATTTAACACTTTTGATGTCAAAGTTGCAACACATCTCCAAGCTTTCTTTTCAGTTCCGCCAAAGCACATTAAGAAAGGTACTTTAACATCACTGCCTACAGGCATATTGAAAAATTCATTAAACATAAAATCATAAATAGGATTTCCTTCATAACAAGCAATTTCTTGAGGTAATTCAGGTTGATTTCCATTGATTTCAGTTACCGCATTTGCAAAGCAAATATAATCCATATCTTCTTCACTTTCATTCATTGTCAATTCAAAAATTGTAGAGTAATCAATTTGTTTCCAACTAGATGATGCAAAAGTTGTATCTTTAGTAACATCTAAAAATGGAATGAACTGATTTCTAGTTAATTTTGTCATAGCTGCCATAATTCTAATCTCCTTTCATTTGTAAATATTGAATATAAAATTGTCCTTCGTACCGAGCAATAGAAGTATCTTCTTGTAAAGTATATACTTCAGGAGCTTTATATAATGAACCAATTTCATTAACTATATAGTTATCTCCTAAAATAGGAAATTTTTGTTTTAAATTCATATCTTCTATAAATTTAGTAATTTTATCAAACGAATTTATTGCTTCTAAATTTAAATCACTTGTACCCTCATCATATGATTTCACTAGATTTATGTTGAACATAAGTCTAACTTCCATTGACCCGTCAATAAATTTATTTAGTATTTCACTACTTGAATTAGAATTTACTGAAGCAGTATCAGGAACCATTGGGATAACATTAAAATAAGTATATCCATTTACTTCAGGACAATCTCTTAACCATATTGAAATAGCTTCATATATACTATTCATTTATCTTCCTCCTCGTTTAATAAATTCAGACACACTTCTAGCAACTTCATCTTTTTTATCTCTAAAAGCTGCCTGTTCCCAATGTGATTGAGCAAATGGGTTAACATCTTTACTATAATTCAAGGGTCTACCTTTACTAGATACACCTTGCCATTGATACCTAGCATACTTTTGATTATATGTAACTTTATAAGGTTCAGTCACATAATTATTCATTAACATTTTTGTATCGGCAGGAATATATTTTTTAAATTGTTTAGCCCATGTTTCCGCTAAATATATACCTACCTTGTCATTTAGTAATTTAGCAATTATAGTATTTGATGGACTTAATTCTATTTTTACTTTCATAATTAAATACCATTAATTCTAAATTGATAACGAGTATCAAATTTATTTTCTACTTCTTCAATATTTCTAATCTCACAAGCATTTGGACTATATTTATTTTTTATTGAAACAATATTATTAGGAGTTATCTCTTTTTCTTTGATTTCTCCTAAAATAATAATATCCTGATTTGATAATGTAAATCTAGTATCTTTGTTTTCTAAATCTTTCCATTTATGATAAGGTACATACTTATTATTAAATGGAATCAAAATTGTAAATTGAGCACCCATTGAAACAACTGTGCCATTTACATTAGAAATTTTAGTTTTTGAATAAACACAATTTTTAATAACTGATTTATACCAAACATCTAAACCAGTTATAGAATCAACTCTTTTTAGTTTATTCAAAACAGTTATATTACCTTGCATGATATAACCACCTTCCTCTATAGAAAAGTTCAGGATATTCATGAAGATACTGTTGAGCTAATTCTTTAAATTGGTCAAGTATAATAGTTTCATTTTTCTTTGATGTATCATAACCAAAAGATTCAATTCCATTACTATAACTTGATAACTTATCATTAACTCTTGTGGCTTTATCTTTTTCTAATATATTTATTAGCTCAACCTCTAAACGTATAAAACATTCAGGTACTTGTTCTTGTTGTGCCATAAATTGATTGATATTACCAAAAGTTATATAATTTAATTTTGATTCAACTTCAAATTGTAAAGTAGGGAATGTATCTTCATCACATTTCCCACCAAATTTCATATAATCCTCATAAGAAATATAATTCAAATTCATTCCCTCCTAACTATTTTTCTTTTGCATCATCTTTAGGTGGTTCTTTTGGAGTTTTTCCTTTAGACTTTTTAACTTCAACACCACCCATGTTTAGGTACATTTCAATACAACCCTCATCATCTGTGACTACACCTGTTCCATTTGGCAATTTAATCTCCATAATAAATCACCTCTTTCTAGGATTGTGCATTTCCTTCATAATAAATGATTGTTTCAGGTGTTACTGCTTTTGTTCCATAATAGAAGAACATTTCAACAGCTACTGCTTCACTTAAAGGAATTCTTTCAGCTGTGTAAGGAACACTTCTAATAGGTTGTGCAATAGATTCATTCATCATAGCTTCAAATTTAACACCTTCAGGTAATCTATTTGAACTATGACATCTTACACCATGATAATAGAAGAACTCTTCAGTTGTAGTGTCAACATTTGTATTTACAACTTTATCTAAATACATACGCATTTCAGAATAAGTGCCAGGATCAAAAACGATTTGTAGCATTGAACGGTCTAAACCATCAATATAATCATTTTTTAAAGTTTCTAAATGTAAGATAGCTGATTCTACAATTTCTTGGATTTCAGTTACTCCTGTAGCATGTTTAAATTCAGTTCCTTCAGTTTTACCTACTTCAAAGAATTTTGTATCTAATTCAGCAATTAAACGTTGAGCGTGGTTGGCTGAACGTTTAGCAACTAATCCATCAACCCCTAATAATCTAACGTCTTTTTGTTCAATTTCTTCCACAAATTCTCTATCAGTATCAATAGGAATTGTAACTGTTTTACCTTTTACATTATTACCTTTTCCCCCTGTACGAGCAGTACCATAATTTTGAGCAGTTGCATTAGCAAAACGTTTTGCCTCTACTGTACCCGCTAAAGGGTCACCTGATAAATCAGTATTTTTTAATTGTACTGAAACTGCACCTTTTTGCACATTTTCAAGAACACCATCATAAGCTTCTTTTAAAAGCATTTTTCCATCACTAGAACCATCCAATAATACACTTAATGATTCAATTCTATTTTGTGGTTTTACTGCCATATAATTTTTCCTCCTTTAATTTTCTACCAAATTGCAGGATTAGGACGTTCTACATCTTCAGAATCATCTACATCTTCAGGGTCATCAACTTTACTTGATTTTCCTGAAAATTTAATAGTTGGTTTTTTTGTTTGTTCCTCTTTTAAGAAAGCTCCTTCATCATCTTTCTTATAAGTTTCTACATAATCATCAAAACCAATTAATTCTCCATCTTTCATTTTTAATTCATCTTTCATGATTTCACTTAAAAATGCTTTTTTAGCTGAATTAGAACTAAACTTTAATCCTGCTACTTTTTGATTTACTGCAAATTCATAAGCTTGTTTTTGTAATTTTGTTTCAGAATTTTTCTTGTAATCAGCATATTCCTGTGTCAAAGTATCAATCTTTGCATTTGCTTTATCAAGTTCTTCTTGACTTGTTCCTGCATCTTTTAATTGTTTTTGTAACTCTTTTAAATCATCATCACGTTTTGAAATATCAGCTTTATAGTTTTCAATTTCAGTTTCTTTTGATTTTAAATCATTACTAATTTTTTCAACTTCATTAATTGTTTTATAATTTTCATTAAAAGTTGAATTAAAATCTTTTTTCTTGTCTTCAGGAATTTCAATTCCAATTCCTTTCAAAATGTCAAAAATGTTTTTCATAAATTAATGTCTCCTTAAAATATTATTTTAATTGTGTTTTCCACAATCTAGGTTAACTTACATTATTATTATAATAAAATATTATTTTTATTACAAGTACATAACTATATTATTTAATCTTCATCATAACCATATACATATGTCCTATTAAATCTCGGTGTAATACCTGATTTTTTAGCAACATGATAATATAATGACTTCAATTCTCCTAATTTTGTTTCTTGTTTTTTATAATCAAACCCTGCTGAATCTAAAGCTAAAATTTCATCTTTTTTATACCTCATTTCAGTTTCAATAGAACGCATTAATTGTGATGCTTCATATTTAGTGTATTCTTTTCCTTTGATTGTAACTTTATCCGTAGATTTCTTTTTCATTAATTCTAAATCTTCCTTTGTGTATGTTTTTGGTGATACCCCTAAAATGATATAAGAAATTCCATGTCTACAATTCAATGTTCCAATAGGTCTTTTTAATTTATCGTTTAATTTTTCATAAGCTTTAATAGTGTATTGTCTTCCTTGATAAGGTAAATGGTCTTCAGCACATAAGCCGTGAGCATCAATTTCTATTCCATCAGCACCATATTGATTCCCCATTTCTTTTCTAATGCCATTATTGACCTGTCTAACACCTTCTAAAATATTCATTCGGCAAGCGCTGTCTAATCTTCTTGTTCTACCACTAGCATATGTGATTCTCATTCCTTTTCTAGCTTTTGATAATAACATTCTTTTCATTACACTTTCATAGTCGTCCATTCCTGTGGCTACTGTATCAATAGCTAAATCAATAATATCTCTATAATCTTTTGAAATGGCAGTTGTATGTGACATATTTATAAATGTGCCATCAGTTAATTTCTTAACTGATTCAATGTAACTATTTAAAGGTTTATTTTTAGAAAAAGGAGGTTGAGCTACATCCTTATAATTATATAAATAAGCTACATCCTTATATTCTTCTCCTGCACTTTCAAGATATAATTTTTGAATATCCTCTAAAGCTAATCCTGTTTCTTTAATTAACATATCATTAATTTTTTTGATATTATTTCCCATCAAAGCTAATTGTTCTAATCTATGCAAGTTGTCTTTATCTAATTTTCCAATAGCTTTAATTTGTTTAGCCATCATTTTTAAATAGAAAGTATTCACTTTACTAAATCTTTTAGCTATTTCAAAAGCTTTATTTGTAAGTTCAGTGGGTGTAATAGCCATCTATTATTCCTCCTCTGTTTCTAATTCATTTGTTTTTGAACCATTATTAAATAAATCATTCATCATATTCTCTTGTTTTTCTTTTTGCATATCTTTGATTTTTTTAGTCGCAATCTCTAAAGATTCTCCTGTGTACCAAGCACGTACTTCAGCTTTATCTAGAATATCAGCCTCTACTAATTGAATCTTTTGTTGAAGTTCTGTATCAGTATCAGTTAAAACGCTATCCCCCCATTCAACCGTAGTATCATAATCCCCATCGGGTGCTAATTCATACAAATCAACTAAAACATTCATGGCATAAACTGTATCCATTAAAGTATCTTCCAAAGCTTCTTGATGCGATACGATATTATCATATGCTTTTTGTTTTAAAACTCTAATTTCAGTTGCAGTTCTTGCTTCAGCTTCTACATTAGAAATAGTACCTCTAGAAAGACATAATGTATCTTCAATTCTCATGAGGATATTGTTTAATCCATCTAAATAACTAGCATCTCTTAAGGTTGGAGCGAAAGCATTATAAGTATTTGATTGTCCTAAATCCAAAGAACGATATAATCTATCTTTCATTCTATCCATTACTGAATGAGTACCATAATAGCCATTTTCATAATGCAAAGCAGTAGGGTCTACATCAATAGCTATTTGTCCACCCTCATATTCCCAATCTAGCCTACCAAATTGTTCATCAGCTTTTTGTATTAAATTAACAGCATCACCAAAGAACGATACCCCTAGTGGTGAATTCATATCAACATTATTTGAAATTGGTTCACAATAATAACCATATAAAGGTTTTTCTACATTCTCAATCTCTACTCT
>ERZ860445.1514-NODE-1514-length-12597-cov-3.106841_pt1 | contig 12597 bp, 10 predicted proteins | sample MGYA00509977_ERZ860445 | MGnify/ENA primary metagenome ERZ860445 (study PRJEB30046, sample SAMN00715233) | human gut metagenome | study: EMG produced TPA metagenomics assembly of the A metagenome-wide association study of gut microbiota in type 2... | reverse complement strand
AGGTTACCCAATGCGTATGCATTGGGTAACTGTAACAATAAGAAGAGTTTATGTTAGTCGGGAGGACTTAAAGTGAGAAAGAGTATTTTAAAGAAAGCTACAGCAGTAGCAATGTCATTAACAATGGTTGTTGGAATGACAGGAGTTGTTTCAGCAGCACATGCTTCTAATGGAGCAGATGTTGCAACAAATGCTAAGGTTAGTTCATTTTCTATCTTAACAGAAGAAGATGGTGGAGTTTGGAAGAAAGCATTAGAAAATATCAGATCAGACAAATATCCTAATGGACAGGTTGCCGGAAAAGATTTCGTAACAGAAGGATGGCTTACAGATCAGAATGGTAAAATATCAACATCTAATATGGAAATGTTTGTTAAGAACACAGGATGGGATGGAGAGTACAACAAGTTCACAAACGCTTTAGTTGGAGATAATCCATGGGGATTAACAATGACAGTTAGTGACATTCCGGTTGAATTAGGTCGTAATTATACAATTTCTTTCAAGATTAAAAGTACATTAAAGGGTACTGTTACAAATGAAGAAACAAAGGAAGAAAAGACAGTAGATTCAAAACATATCTTATTCAAAGCATATGATCAGAAATCTAAAGGTGAACCAAGTGTAAACTTCACATCAATTTCAGGTGCTACTAGTGGTGGTTATATCACAGTAAAGAATGGTGATGATTATAAGACAGTAACAGCTACAGTTAAGATTCCTGATACAAGAAAGGCATATGGCGGAGATGTTATGGGACTTAAGTTCGCTTTAGGTGCATTCGTCAAAACATTCCCAGATGAAGTTAACATGAAGGGAACAGTTTATGTTAAGGATTTAAAGGTTATTGCAGGTGATCAGTATACAGTTAAGTTTACTAACGGAAGCCAATCACAGGCTAAGTATGTTAATGCAGGAAGCCAGGTTACACCAGCAAGCTTTTCAAAGAAAGGCTACACATTAGCAGGATTCAAGAACAAAGCTACAGGTGCTATGTACAACTTTGGTTCAGCAGTTAACAGTGATTTAGAACTTGTTGCTGTATTTAATAAGACAGCTAAGCCTGGAAAACCATCAATTAAGGTTAAAGGTGCTAAGAAGAAAGCAACAGTTAGATATAAGAAGGTTAAGAATGCAGCAGGTTACCAGATTAAGTATTCTGCAAAGAAAAACATGAAGGGTGCTAAGACTAAGACAACTACTAAGGTTAAGTATACTATTAAGAAACTTAAATCAAGAAAGTTCACATATGTTCAGGTTAGAGCTTTTGCAAAAGATTCTACAGGACAGAAGGTATACGGTAAGTTCTCAGCTAAGAAGAAAGTATTCATAAAGTAATTAATTTTTAGATAACATAATATTAATCTTAGAGCAGGTGAAAGGGTGAAAAGATATTGTATGGTGTATGCAGTATTTTTCGCCCTTTTATTTTCTTTTAAAAAGAAAATAATAAAATTAAAAACAAACAATTTATTATCAAATATAAATTGTAAAATTAATATAATAAAGAGGGTACCTTTTATAGGAAGGAGATTACAATATGAAAGGATTTAAAAGAATCACTTCAATTGTTTTGGCATTAGCTATGGTTGTGACAAGTATTGCGATAAGTGGACCTGTTACTGTAAAGGCTGACAATGCAACAGACAATTGGAAAGCTAATGGTATTGTAAGTCCTAAACAGGACAAGTTAATTGGCGCAGGATACATTGATGTTAAATGGGATAACACATTAACAGACGTATCACAGTATAAAGTTTATGTTGATGGTGATTTAAGAGCAACAGTATCACCTTCATCAGACAAGACTATGAGTACAGAGTTCTATACAACACAGGTAAGTGAACATAATGTATATGTAGTTGCAACATTAAAGAACGGTTCAAACGTTCAGACAGCTAACAGACGTTTTTATGTAACAAAGAAAGGTGTTTGTGTAAACACTAAAGATATGGGTACAGCAGTAGATCCAGTCTCAATGAATGTTGGTTGGTATTACAACTGGGATTGGAAATCATTTAAAGATATGAACTTCTCAAACAAGAAGTTTGATGATTTGGAATTTGTACCAATGATTTGGGGCGACAGTATGACAGAAACAAGCGAGATTTTTGATAATGTTAAGAGCAAAGGTTATAAGTATTTATTAGCTTACAATGAACCTGATTTAAAATGGGAATCAAATGTAAGACCTGATGTTATGCAGTATAGATGGAATGACTGTGTAAATAACAAAGGTAATGTAAGACTTGGTTCACCGGCAGTTTCAGTTTTCCCTACATGGTCAAACGATTGGTGGACACCATTCTGGAACTCAATGGCAGCAGACAAGAAGAATGCTATGTCATTTATAGCGGTTCATTCATACCAGAAGAGCTATGATGGAGCTAAGTCAGCACTTCAGTACCTTCAGGCAATTGATGAATGCTGGGAAACTTATCATAAGCCAATCTGGATTACAGAATTTGCTTTCTGGAAATTCAGCATTAACGATGCAGCAGGATGTGCAAAAGTACAGGAATTTATGAAGATCGTTATTAAAGGTCTTAATGAAAGAAGCTATGTTGAAAGATATTCATGGTTCTGTCCAAATATAGAAGAAGATGCAGCAAGCTCATCAAGTATCTTTAATTACAAGACTGGTGAATTAACAACATTAGGAAAGATTTATGCACAGATTGGAAATCCTTCAGGATATAATGCAAAAACGTATGGTGTAAGTTCTTACATTTCAACTAATACATCACCAGCAGCTTGTGCAGTAGCCATGCCAACAACATTATATAGTGCAAAAGCTAAAAAGAAAGCTTTCAGGTATCAGATTAAAGCTGTTTCAAGAGCAGCAGGATACCAGGTACAGTATGGTGTTAAGAAGAACATGAAAGGCTCAAAGAGCAAATATGTTAAGAAATTAAACGGAACAATTAAGATTAAGTTCACAAAGAAACAGAAAAAACAGATTAAGAAGAAAAAGCTTAAGAGAATTACATATTATGTACGTGTAAGAGCATATAAGACTCTTGATGGAAAGAGATTATATTGCGCTTGGAGCAGCAAAGATAAAGTTAAAGTTAAGACTAGATAGAAGAGGACATAAATATGAAGGTATTAAAAAAAATAACAACTTTAGTTTTGGTAGTAGCTATGGCATTTTCAGTGAATGTAACAGGTACATTCACTGAAAGTGTCAAGGCAGCTACAGAATTTCAGATAACAAGTCCAAGTGATAATGGTCTTGTTGCAGCAGGATACATTGACATTAAATGGAATAATCCGATAGGTGGAACTGCGTCAAAGTATAACGTTTATGTAGATGGTAATTATGTTAATTCAACTACATCAACAACATATGAATATTACACAACAAGTGTTGCATATCATACAGCATGGATTGAAGCAGAACTTTCTAATGGAGCAAAGGAATATACCAAGACAGTAAAATTCGGAGTATCTAAAAAAGGTTTAGCAGTTAATGATAATATGGGTAGAAGACTTGATCCTGTAGCAATGAATATGGGCTGGTATTATACTTGGGGAACGACCCCGTTCTTATATACAACATATGGTTCAGTGGAATTTGTACCTATGATTTGGGGAACAGGTTCAGAAAATGCAATTTCAAGAATAGCAAGCAGTGGCTATAAATACTTGTTGGCATATAATGAACCGGATATGCCAATGTATGATGCTAATGGAAACTTTGTAGGTGGAAGTAATGTAGACGTTAATACAGCGATTAGTCATTGGTATAAGTTTGCAGGTAAAAGTTATCATTTAGGCGCACCGGCACCGGCTCTTTGTCCGGCATGGGATAGCGGAACGTGGTTTAGAACATTTATGGATAGTGATTTGGTTGACAAGAGTACTATTGATTTTATTCCATTACATTGCTATTACGGAACATATGGTGGTGCAGCAGGAGCAAATACATTCCTTAAAGAAGTGGTAGACGCGACTTATAATATGTATCACAAACCTATTTGGATTACTGAGTTTGCAGTAAGTGGTTGGGGATATAGCAATGCTTCAAATAGAAAACAGGTTGAAGCATTCCTAAAAACAGCTATTGAAGGTTTAAATAAGAGAAGTTATGTTGAAAGATATTCATGGTTCTCATTTGACACTACAGACAATAGAAACGGTGCATCAGCATTATGGACTAATTCAACAGGTAAGCTTACAGATTTAGGCAATATTTATGTAAATAACGGTAACCCAACAGAGCTTGCAGCTCAGGGAAGTGCAGTTAATAAGTATCAGCCTTCATCAGACAATGGCTCAAACAATAGTAGCAATAACAATACCAATAACCAGCCACAGGTTAAAAAACCTGCAAGAGCAAAGATTTCTAAACTTAAAAATGTAAAAGGCAGAAAAGTAAAAGTATCTATTAAGAAAATCAGGAATGTTAAGGGATACCAGATTAAATATTCTGACAACAAGAAGTTTAACGGATACTGGCAGAAGAATTCAAAAAAGAAGACATATACAGTTAAGAAATTAGATAAGAAGACTAAATATTACTTTAAAGTAAGAGCTTATGTAATAAATGGAAACAAGAAGTTATATGGTTCTTACAGCAAAGTAAAATCAATTACAGTTAAAAAGTAATTAGATTAAGTAGCCTAAAATGGCAGCATATTAAAAGAAGGGGTTTTAATAGCCTCTTCTTTTTGATATTATTTACGTATGTGACATTAAAATAAAAATCTGAAATTATGTCATTAGCAAATGTAGAGAGGATAGATTATGACTTCTAAAAATAAAAGAATATCATTAAAAGGAATATTTCAAATTATATTAATATTGATTTTGGGAGCCACTGTTCTTGCAGCGTGTATTGTTGCAGTAATAAAGCATCAAAATGCAGAGTCTGCAAAAAGAGAGCAGAAAGCCAGAATCTCTGCAGCAGAGAAGATTGTAAAAGAAAAGGATAAGTGGAAAAGTGATGCTTTCATTACACCGACATCAGGTTCACTTAAAGCAGCAGGATATATAACAATTGAATGGAAATCAGCCAAGAATATGGGAAAGGTTGAAGGCTATAAGTTATATATAGATAATGAAAAAGTGGCAGAAACAGATTCAAAGACTACATCTTTTGAATATTACACAACGAAGATACAATCCCATGAAATATATGTGGAAGCTGATATGCAGTATGGATCAGTTGTTTATTCTGATATTTACACTTTCTTTGTAAATAAGAAAGGCTTTTGTCTTAATAAAGATATGTCTATGAATGTAATAGCAACAGATTGGGGTACATCTTGGTATTATAATTGGGACATGACACCTTTTAGTTATGACTCATTTCAGGAGATGGAATTTGTACCTATGATGTGGTCGTCATTTCCGGGAGATAAAGACCAGATTGCAGTATTTCCAAAGATGGGGTATAAGTCAGTGTTAGCTTTCAACGAGCCTGACAGAGAGGATCAGGCAAACTTGGATGTTGATACGGCAGTTGAGGGAATGAAAGCTTTTCAGAATAAAGGAATACGTGTTGGAGCACCTGCAACATCTTTGTGTCCACCATGGTCAGATAATTGGTTTGTGCCTTTTATGAAGAAGATGGAAGAACAGAACATGGATGTGGATTTTATACCAATACATCATTATTGGAACTGGTATGCAGATGAAGGGGCACAGGCATTTCTCGACCTTGTTGATGAAACATGGAAAATGTACCATAAGCCTATTTGGATTACTGAATTTGCCATTAGTGGAGATCCGGGTAAAACCAAATTCCAGAGAAAAGTAGTAATGCGATATATGAAAAAAGTTATTGCCGGACTTGATAAAAGAGATTATGTGGAACGTTACGCGTGGTTCTCGTTTAGTCCAACGGATTACAAAAACGGCGGTTCAGGTTTGCTTAATCATTATGAAGGCAAAATCACTGATTTAGGATATTTATATCAGAAATTAGGAATGCCTAAAGGATATGATAGAAACAATCCTGTTAAGGCTAAAGCTAATCCGAAGGAAGATGTAATAAAGAAGTATTATATTACGGTAAAATAATCAGACATATTAGATGTTAAATAAGAAAATTATTACAAATAATCAGGCATTGATTAACTCAGTTAAAATATTAATATATAGTATCATTTATGGCATTTCAGAATAAAATATATAAAGGCGTGTTGACACTAAAGCCTATGAATGATATTATTACTTTAGTTAAATAATAGTAGAGGTTGCGCTACCTATTAGTACATTATAAGATGCCCCGGAGGCAGATGATTATGTTGGAAAGGATGTAGCGCCGAAGGAGAATCCACCGGAAGATTTATCCTGGGCATACGGTTAAGAACCGTATGACTGTCATCATTTGATGGAGAGCCATTATCGACAATCACATTGATGGAGAGCTACTTATAAGCATTCGGTGCGGTACTTATAAGGAGCTATGAAAGCTCCTTTTGTTTTGTAAAAAGTTACAAAATATGCTCCGGTTAATGGAAATTCAAAATACCACACAGGCTTAAAATAGCATACTAAAGTTTAATGAAATACATATAATTTAGGAGGTTTTGTAAATGTCAATTTTTACAGGCGCAGGTGTAGCAATTATTACACCATTTAATGAAGATGGATCAATTAACTTTGAAGAATTTGGAAAGATTATTGAAGATCAGATTGCAGGACATACAGATGCAATTATCGTATGTGGTACAACAGGTGAAGCATCAACTATGGATGATGATGAACATCTTGCAACTATCAAATATTGTGTAGAAAAGGTAGCAGGAAGAATCCCTGTTATTGCAGGAACAGGTTCTAACTGTACAAGAGAATCAATTAATTTATCTAAGAAAGCAGAAGAAATCGGTGTTGACGGATTACTTTGTGTAACACCTTATTATAATAAAGCAACTCAGGCAGGTTTATACGAATATTACAAGGCTATTTCAGATGCTGTAAATATTCCTATCATTATGTACAACGTTCCTTCAAGAACAGGTACAAACATCCTTCCTGAAACAGCTGTTAAGATTGCAAAGGAAGTTAAGAACGTAGTTGCAATTAAGGAAGCATCAGGTAATATTTCACAGGTTGCTAAGTTAGCAGCTTTAGCTGACGGATGCATTGATATTTATTCAGGAAATGATGATCAGGTATTACCTATCTTATCATTAGGTGGCAAGGGTGTTATTTCAGTATGGTCTAACGTTGCACCAAAGCAGGTTCATGACACAGTTCAGTCATTTATGGATGGAGATATTGCAAAGGCAACAAAGATGCAGTTAGAAGCAATTGATTTAATTGGTGCATTATTTAGCGAAGTTAACCCAATTCCTGTTAAGGCTGCAATGAGCATTTTAGGCTATAAGGCAGGTCCTATGAGAGCACCTTTAACAGAATGTTCAGATGAACATAAAGAAGGTCTTAAGAAAGCTATGAAAGAATACGGAATTTTATAAATTACAGTGTGAAAAAGTCATATCCCGCCGGTGCATGCACAATGGTGGGATAATGGCTTTAGGACACGCTGTGTAATAAAGACTTACGGAGGTTAAAATGGTAAATGTAATAATGCACGGTTGCAATGGCCATATGGGAAGAGTTGTAACAGAACTTATTGAAAAAGATGAGAATGTTCAGATAGTAGCAGGTATTGATGCTTACACAGGCATTCAGAATGAATACCCTGTATTTCCATCAATTAAGGAATGCACAGTTAAGGCTGATGTTATTATAGATTTTGCAGTAGCACAGGCAGTTGACGGATTACTTGAATATGCTGTAGAAACAGGTACACCTGTTGTTCTTTGTACAACGGGACTTAGTGCAGAACAGCTTGAAAAAGTTAATCAGGCAAGCAAAAAGGTAGCAATTCTTAAGTCAGCCAATATGTCACTTGGAATTAACACTTTAATGAAGCTTCTTAGAACAGCAGCAGATATTCTTGCTAACAGAGGTTTTGATATTGAAATAGTTGAAAAACATCATAATCAGAAGCTTGATGCTCCAAGTGGAACAGCTTTGGCTCTTGCAGATTGTATGAATCAGGTATTAGATAATGAATATGATTATACTTATGACAGAAGTACAGTAAGACAGAAGAGAAAACATAATGAAATCGGTATTTCAGCAGTTCGTGGTGGTACAATTGTTGGTGAACATGATGTTATCTTTGCAGGAACAGATGAAGTAATCCAGATTTCACATACAGCATATTCAAAGGCAATTTTTGCTAAGGGTGCTATTGATGCTGCAAAATACATTGCAGGAAAAGAAGCCGGAATGTACAATATGGCAGATGTAATCGGATAAGATTAATATAGAAAGTTTTTTTAGAATTTTATATGGAAATTATTTTAAATTTGAAACTTTTTTATGCACAGAAAATGCTTTTTGTATTCTCTGTGCATTTTCTTTTTTGAGGAAAAATTTTAAAAATGTATATTTTTTTTGAAAGTGCAAAAAATAATCCTATACCGAACAAAATTTAAAATTAAGTTGGAGGATTTATAGTATGAACACTTTAAGAAATTACTTACTTGTATTTACTATGGCATTAATGTCAGTTTGTTTTGTGGCTTGTGGAAATAATACCACAACAGACAACGAAACAACTACAACAAATCAGGAGTCATCTTCTGAAAATACTACGAAGGGTGGAAATTCAGGAAAAGTTGACAACAAGAATGATGGTGTTATAGGAGATATTGGTGACGATATAGAAGATGGTGTAGATGATATTGTTGGGGATGGCAATGATGAAAATACAACTGATACAACAAAGAATCAGAATCAGACAAAGAACAACAATAAGACAACTACAACAAAGAAGTAGATTATATAGTTTCAAACGAAAACGGCCGTAATTGGTACTATTTTTAGACTTTTAGCATATCATATTATGATAATGATAATTGTAGGTTGTTATGGCTTATAAAATAATTTTAGATCCGGGACACGGCGGATCAGACCCAGGAGCGACTTTTAATGGAAGACAGGAGAAGGATGAAGCCCTGGGTCTTGCTATGTCTGTGGGAAAACTTTTGGAAAACGCAGGCTTTGATGTTGCATATACAAGAACTACAGATGTTTATAATACACCTTTTGAAAAAGCAACAATTGCCAACAATATGGGGGGAGATTTATTTGTTTCATTCCATAGAAATTCTGCACCTAACGCAGACATGTACAACGGAGTGCAAACACTGGTGTACAATGACCAGGGATTAAAGGCTGAACTTGCCAGAAATATTAACGAGAACCTTGTGGCACTTGGTTTTGCTGACAAAGGAGTAGTGGAAAGACCTAATCTTGTAGTTTTAAAAAGAACAAAAATGCCCGCTGTTTTGATTGAGGCAGGTTTTATTAATTCGGCTGTGGATAATGAAATCTTCAATAATAAACAGAACGAAATTGCCCAGGCTATTGCCGATGCAATAATTGATACTTTATATGACAGAGGCATTCATGCAAATGACTGTAAACCTAACAATAGTCAGAGCTATTCGGTTCAGGTGGGGGCTTTTAGAAACAGACAATTGGCTGAAAGCCTTAACCTGCAGCTTAGAAGACAGGGATTCCCGTCAAGAGTTGTAATGGAAGACAATCTATTTAAAGTAAGAGTTGGAGATTTCAGGACATTGGATAATGCGGTGGCAATGGAATTGAAACTAAGGTTGCTTGGATATAATACTTTTGTGGTAAGTTGAAGCTTGAATCATAATTAAGAGTACTCTGTTGCTGGAATATTTTGTAGTTGAAATATTTTATTATTGAAAAATATATTAGAAATAAAAATACAGAAAAAGATAGTGTAACTTTCGGATGGTTGAAAACCGATAATTACACTATCTTTTATTTTATGAAAAAATTTAACTATGAAGGTGGAAATGATTTAACAAAGTTGATACAATAAGAAGATGTAATATTTTAATATAGAATAAATCTGGAATATAAGTTGAAAAGTAAAGATACATATGAGATAGAAATATGCTAACGTGTACAAAATAGGGCATAACAGCATATATCAGTATATATCAAATCGGAAAGGATTAAAGATAAAATGAACAATGGATTCGTAAAGGTTGCTGCGGCAACACCAAAAATAAAAGTAGGTGACTGTGGTTATAACGGAGCACAGATTTGCAAGATTATAGATGAAGTGTATGATAATGGAGCTCAGCTTGTGGTTTTTCCTGAGTTGTGCATTACAGGGTACACTTGTAGTGATTTATTTTGGCAGAAATCAATGCTTGATATGGCAAAAACTCATTTGCAGTTTATTGCAGAGCATTGCGAAGATAAGGAGATTGTGGCAATTGTTGGATTGCCAATGATTTATAGAAGTAAGCTTTATAACGTGGCAGCAGTTATTTATGATGGAGAGATTTTAGGTCTTGTGCCAAAGACTTATATACCTAATTATTCTGAATTTTATGAGGCACGTCATTTTACAAGTGGCAAAAATAAAGACGGATATGTAATGATTGGCGAAGAAGAAGTACCTTTTGGAACAGAGATTTTGTTTAATTGTGTTAATTTTGAAAACTTTAGTTTTGCAATCGAAATTTGCGAGGATTTGTGGGTTCCTAATCCACCAAGTACAAGCCATGCTCTTGCAGGAGCCACAGTTATTGCAAACCTTTCAGCAAGTGACGAAACAACAGGAAAAGATATTTACAGAACCGGTTTGGTAAGCGGTCAGTCAGCAAGAACTCTTAGCGCATATATTTATGCAGATGCAGGAGAGGGTGAATCTACAACGGACTTGGTTTTTGCGGGGCACAATATTATAGCTGAAAACGGTAATATTTTGTCACAGTCTAAGAGATTTGAAAATCAGACTATTTACGCAGATATTGACCTTGACAGATTAGCAGCAGAGAGAGCAAAAATGACTACTTTTATCCCTGATGAAGAATTGTCTTATGAGGAAGTTGAAGTGGAATTGGAGCCAATAGATTTTGAAGTGGAAAGAGTGATAGATAATGCACCTTTCGTCCCATCAAATACTAATGAAAGAGAGAAAAGATGCGAGGAAATTCTTTCAATTCAGACAATGGGACTTAAGAAAAGATTGGAGCATACTAATTGCAAAAATGCGGTTGTGGGAATTTCAGGCGGCCTTGATTCAACATTGGCATTGTTGGTTACAGCAAGAGCTTTTGATAAGTTAAACCTTGACAGAAAGGGTATTATTGCAGTTACAATGCCCGGTTTTGGAACAACTGACAGAACATATACTAACGCAGTTTCAATGATTGAAAAGTTGGGATGTACTTTTAAGGAAGTAAACATTAGTGAAGCAACAGTTCTTCATATGAACCAGATTGAACATGATATTAACATTCACGATGTAACATACGAAAACGCACAGGCAAGGCAGAGAACATATTTGCTAATGGATTTTGCAAATGAACACAATGGAATGGTAATTGGTACAGGAGATATGTCAGAACTTGCACTTGGATGGGCAACATATAATGGCGATCATATGTCAATGTACGGTGTTAATGCAGGCGTTCCAAAAACACTTGTAAGACACCTTGTAAAATATTTTTCAGATACATGTGAAGACAAGGAACTTTCAGATGTTTTAAATGATGTTTTGGATACACCTGTAAGCCCTGAATTATTGCCACCTAAAGACGGCAAGATTGCTCAGAAAACAGAAGATTTAGTTGGCCCTTATGAGCTACACGATTTCTTCCTTTACTATATTTTGAGATTTGGATACACACCAACAAAAATATATTTTCTTGCAAAAATGGCATTTAAAGGAATATACCACAAAGAAACAATATTAAAGTGGTTAAAAACATTCTACAGAAGATTCTTCTCACAGCAGTTTAAACGAAGCTGCCTTCCTGACGGACCAAAAGTAGGAACAGTAGCAGTTTCACCAAGAGGAGACTTGCGAATGCCAAGCGATGGCTGTGTAAGAGAATGGATGAACCAGTTGGAAAACATAGAGTAGTTGAAGAATTATGGTGGAGATAATTGTTATGATTTTGTCATACATCAGATAGAAGAAATTGCCCCATAGGAGAGAAATTGGAATATTATGGGGCAATTCAGTAGCATATACGATTACGTGTCATACGAAAAATAATTCATATGACACGTAATTCTAGATAAAAATTCAAAATATACTATCTTAGGACTGGACATTATCCTAAAAAACAATGTGAAAAGAATAATTCACTCAAAAATTCTTTCTATTCCCCAACTTTCCCTTTCTCAATTGTATCTTGTATAGCATTATATAATATTGTATATGTATATTTGCTATTGTCATCAAACTTAATGTTTTCAAGTGATTGGTTTGTAACTATTTGATTTGCTATATCGTTGAAAGCAGGTTCTACTAAAGGATACATTGTTGTGATTGTGTCGCTAACATTATCAACCGTTATGGAGTTAATGTGATTATCATCAAGTGTTACTTTTACATCCATGGGATTGCCGTTAAGTGTGACACATGATGTGTAAACTCCAGGTTCGTATACTCCGGTATTTTCCTCTTTTTCCTGCTTGTTTCCTCTATTATAAAACATTATTACAAGTGATATAATCAGGATTATACCAAGGAGTATGAAGACTAAGGTATAAATAAGCTCCCTTAGA
>ERZ860445.1513-NODE-1513-length-12600-cov-5.344520_pt1 | contig 12600 bp, 11 predicted proteins | sample MGYA00509977_ERZ860445 | MGnify/ENA primary metagenome ERZ860445 (study PRJEB30046, sample SAMN00715233) | human gut metagenome | study: EMG produced TPA metagenomics assembly of the A metagenome-wide association study of gut microbiota in type 2... | reverse complement strand
TCAGGAGAATCCGTTGAAGAATCTTTCTCCCAAATTCGCATACGAGCAGGAAACGGTGAAATATCTCGAATTCATCGAAAAAATAGATAGTAAAGATACAGATGTTTCCAATTTCCGTATTGCCACCAATTTTGTGAATAAGAACCTGCGGAAAGTGCGTTTGCGTTGTAGGACGCTGACGGTGATGCGTGTCTTGCTGGGAATACTGTGTTTCATTCCTATTTTGGCTTTTGCGGTTGCATTATGCTTCTACGGGCTTCCGTTCACAGAAAACCCGTTGTCCGGTTTCTCAGTCGGTTCCATTGTGACGATGGGTATCATCTTCGGTATTCTTATTTTTGTAACTTCTGATTTTGAGAATCTTATCGGAAGTGCTATTTTAGGTTTTATTGTGGGGGCAATTATCTACTATACAGTCTATTTTGTGCTGGATCTCATCATGCCCTATGCTCATTATGTACTGGCTGGACTTTTGCCCCTACTGGCTTATTATCTGATGAAAAGCTGTTATTTCAAGCTTCCGGTTGAGCGGAGGTTGCATGATCATTTGCTGAATCCCGGTTTTGAGGAAACAGGCTTGGAGCCATTGCATTTTGCTTTTAAGGCGAGTGTGGGGACACACTTTGAGTCTTCTATTGGCGGTGAATCGGTGCAATATGCTAAATATCTGAAAGATTGTATCCGTAAGTTTTCTTATCGTGCTGTACTTTCCATGGTGGTGGTAGGTTGGCTGGCCTATCTGTTTGTGCAATATACTCCGGCATTCGGACTGGATGCCTCCCGTTTTCTGCAAAACGATGGAAAGCTTAAAGAACTGGTAGGTACATGGGAGGGTACGTTTGAAGGGCGTAATGCTACGCTGAACATAACGACAGCAAACTCGGAAGGCTTGAAAGCTACCATACATGTGCAATATACGAATCTGACCAATGAAGCACTGACGGGCACTGTGAATACCGTTACGAATACTATCCATTTTGACGATGTATACAAGAACGGTACTCTCGACGGGCAGTATAACGGTACGTTCACCGGCGATGGAATAGATGCTTTTGAAGGTACTTATGAGAATTATACGACCAAAAAACAAGTGAACTTCAGTTTCAAAAAAGCGAAAGCAGATGTAGAGAACTGATAAATGAAGATGACTATGAATTGTCCGAAATGTAATAAGCCGAACCGTGAAAAGGCTGTTTTCTGCAAATGGTGTGGTACCAATGTGGTTACTAAAGCTACCGAACCGCTGCGTGAGTTGGTGGGGATGGAAACCGTCAAGAACCAGTTGCAGGATTTGGTAAATACTTGTGAGTCGCTCGCTTTGCGTGCACAGCGTAGTGGCATTTCCATTCGTCTGGGCATGGACATGATTATTACGGGAAATACCGGAACCGGTAAAACCAAACTGGCAGGAGTATTGCAAAAACTATTGTATTCCAGTGGTATTATCAAGAAGCCTGCCATGAAAGTAGTGGATGCAGTGGATTATGAGGAGTTTGCCAAAGAGTGGGAAAAGAATACCGCCGATCTGAAAGGGGGGATTCTCTGCATTGAAAATGTGCAGAAGCTTTTGCCTTCGGGTGCAGCCAATGATATTAATAAGCTTGATAAGCTGTTCAGCTGTATGGATAAGTGGAACAATGATCCGATAGTCATTCTTTCCGGGCTTTCATCGGCCTTTAAAGAGTTTCTGGTATCCAATCCTGATGTGCGCAATCGCTTTGAGTATTACTTCGATCTGAAAGATTTCAGTATGGAGGAACTGAAGCAGCTTTGTATCTATGAACTCAAAAAACGTTATGGGATTGCATTGAGTGAGGAAGCGGATGCTAAATTGGAACGTGTGTTTAAGAATGAGATGCGACAGAAATCAGATGATTTCGGGAATGGGCATTTGGCTGTGAAAAAGGCGGCTGATATCTTTGCCAATACTATCAAGCGCGATCCGAATGCATCGGTTGCCATTCCTGAGGATATTCCCGGTAAAGAGTTCCGGCAGAAGAGTTATGAGGAGATCATGGCAGAGCTGGACAACGCAAACGCCCAGCTCAAGACCGCCCAGGACGGCCTGAAAGCCTTTGAAGGCAAGAAGAAGCCCGAGGAGTACGAGGCCGAGCTGACCAAGCTGCAGGCGGACATGAAGGCCCAGGCGGACGGCTTTGCCTTTGACAGCGCCCTGAACACTGCCATCCTGGGCAAGAAGGGCCGCAGCGTCAAGGCGGTGCGTGCCCTGCTGGATCTGGACGCTCTGAAGGGCTCCAAGGACCGCAGCGCCGACATTGACAAGGCTCTGGACGACGCTGCCAAGGCCAACCCCTGGGCCTTTGGTGAAGACGGTGCCGCCGGCGTGGCCGTGGTCTCTACCGGCGCTGAGCATGGCGTACCGCCCGCCAACGAATCCAATGGTGTGGAAGCCGCCTTTAAGTCCCTGAATCCCGAACTGAACCTGTAAAACGAAAGGAGTTCAACATGGCACATGCAAATCAGGAGCGGTATTCCGCTCTGGTAGACGCAAAGCTGCGGGCCACTCTGGTCACCCGTGACGGTGCGATCTTCAACACCCGCTACGAGGGCAGCCCCAAGGCCGGCAAGGTCAAGATCCCGGTGCGTGACACCGAGGTGGCCGTCAAGGCATACGACAAGGCAAACGGCGTGGATGCCGATGCCGGCACCACCACCTATCTGGATCTGGACATCGACAACGACGAGGCTGTCAATGAGATCATCGACGGCTTTGACGCTGCATCCGTGCCCGACGGCATCACCGCCGAGCGTCTGGACAGCGCCGCCTACTCCATGGCCCTGTCCATCGACAAGAAGTCCATCGAGGCGCTGCAGAGTGCAACCGGTGCTACCATCAGCGCCACCAAGACCGCCTGCACCGCTTCCACCGCCTACAAAGAGGCTCTGGCCGCCAAGCGCACCCTGAGCCGCAACGGCGTGCCCCAGACCGGCCGCTTTATGATCGTCAGCCCTGAGTATCTGGAGATCCTCATGCAGGATGACAAGTTCATCAAGCAGGGTGACCTGTCCCAGCAGCTGGTGCAGACCGGTGCGGTGGGTCAGATCGCCGGCTTTGCGGTGTACGAATCCAACAACATGGACTTCGAGAACACCACCCGTGTCAGCACCAAGAAAACTACCACCGAGTTCATCTGCGGCCACCCCAACTGGTGCCACCGTGTGATGGAGTGGCAGACCCCCGTGCACCTGCAGGATCTGGGCGGCTCCGGCAAGTACATTGGCGCGTCCGCTGTGCAGGGCCGCAAGGTGTACGGCATCAAGGTGTCCAAGCCCAAGACCCTGTACATCAAGCGCATCGAAGCGTAAGGAGGGCCCCGCCCATGAACTACTGCACCTACCCGGAGTACCAGGCGGCGGGCGGTACGGCGCCGGAAGCGGCCTTCGGGGTGCTGTGCAGCCGGGCGTCTCGCCTGATCGACAGCGCCACCTTTGGCCGGGCAGAAGCCCACGCCGCCGTGTGCGAGAGCTGCCGCCAGATGCTGGCGGATGCCTGCGCCCAGATCGTGGATCTGTTTGCCGCACAGGCCGCTGTGGGTGCTGCACCGGGCGCACAGAGCGTCTCCAATGACGGCTATGCTGTGACCTTTGCGGCCAACACAAGCCTGAGCGCCGCCGTGCGTTTTGAAGCCTGGCATGTGCTGGAAGCCGCCCTCGGGGCGGACCCCCACGGCCTGCTGTACAGGGGGATCATGTGAGATGAACACGTCTGTTACCGTGGTGAACCTCATCCACGACCCCAAGGCCGACACTGATACGCCCAAGTGCTGGGTGTTCCCGGCCTGCAGCTGGCGGGAAAAGCTGGACACCTCCGGCACCGGCACCAGCAAGGACCCCGAGCGCACCATCCAAATCCGCATCCCGGCCAGCGTTTGCACCCTGGGCTACCTGCCCTATGTGCAGTGGGCAGCCCTGCCCGCTGCCGAAAAGGCAAAGAACTGGACGCTCAAGCGGGGCTGGAAGGTGGTGCAGGGTGCGGTGCAGAGCCTGACCGCCGAGGAATACGCCCGGCTGGAAAAGACGCACCCCTGCTGCACGGTGGCGGCAGTCTCGGACAACCGGGAGCCCCTGCTGCCGCACTGGCATGTGGAAGGGAGATGACGGCATGGCCACCATCTGGGACAAGAGCCACGGCGGACGCCTGACCATCACAACGCCCATGGGCACCCTGTTCACAGTGCAGCACCGCAGCGGCAAGTGCAAGGCACATATCCGCTGGAACAAGGACGTGGGGGCCAACCTGACCCGGGCCATGGTCACGGGCCGAGGCAAGCTCATGCAGCGCATCATCCGGGACACCCACCCGCTGGTGCCCTTTGACACCGGTATGCTGGACAATTCCGCCCAGCTGGCCACCGACTACGAGACCGGTGAGATCATCTGGTCAACGCCCTATGCAAGACCTCAGTATTATCTGCACCCCCAGGGCGAGGGCCTGCACGGTGACACCGGCCTGCGCGGCAGCTACTGGGCCGAGCGCAGCAAGGACGCCAACAAAGTCTCATGGAACCAGTTCTGGAAAGCAGTGATGAAGGAGGAAACCAGATGACCCCTGCCATTCAGGCCATGCGCGACTGGCTGCGCACCTGCCCGCTGGTGGCCTCCGCACAGGAGGACGGCGTGGCGTTCCGGGTGGGCGGCCTGACCGGCGATGCCGAGGAATACACCATTTTGGACATGCCCGGTGCCCCGGAGCTCAAGCGCTATTTCAGCGGATCCCTCCGGCTGAAAAACTACGTTTTGGCCTCCCACACCATCTACACCCCGGACAACGCCGCCCAGCAGGCGGCAGCGTCCGGCTTCTGGGATGATCTGACCGAGTGGGTGGCCAGCCAGAGCCGGGCAAGAAATTTCCCGCAGCTTGGCAGCGGGCGCACCGTCCGGGAGGTGTCCGTCACCTCCAGCGGCTACATCCTCGAGGCAGAGGGCGGTGCCTGCCGCGCGCAGATCCAGCTGCAGCTTATTTACTATCAACCGAAAGGAGCAACCACATGACCGTTAAAGAAGTGATGACCGGCATCACCCCCAGTGCGGACTATGCCGGCCTGGAAATGGCGGACGACTTCGTGCTGGCATTCAAGACGGCGGACACGCAGAAGAGCGTAGGTGATTACATCGTCTGCCAGGAGTGCATCACCGAACATTCCGCTGCCGTGAACCCCGGCACCCAGGACAAACAGTATATCCGCAAGGGCAACGCCACCGTCAAGACCAGCGCCCAGCGCACCTTTTCCATCTCCGGTGACCGCACCCACGGAGACGCCTGGCAGGATTGGGTGACCAGCCTTGCCGTGATGTTCGGCACCGGCAGCACCGTGATCGTGCCGTATGTCTATTTCTCCATGCTCACCGGCAAGGGTGAAACCGGCAAGGCCTCCGTCATCGTCAACGGCGACGCCTCCAATGGCGCAGGCAATAACGCCGGCATCTCTGTCACCGTCTCCGGTGTGGAGAAGCCCAAGGAGTACACCTACAGCGCCACCTGAGTTTCCCACAAGCATGTCCCCGTCCACCTCCCCGGACGGGGATTTTTTATGCCCTGAACCAGCCAGATCAAGCCGGGGCAGCACCGGCGCAGGGCCCAACGAAAGGAGCTTTTTATGATTCTTCGCAACGTGAAATTCGATTTTAAGGTGACCAAAGGCAAGGACTACAAGCGGTACATCCAGGGCTACAAGGCAGCCATGGCGGCGCTGAACGTGCTGGACAAGGAAGATGACGAGTATCTCATCAAGTTCAACGAGATCCTGGATGACTTCTTTGCGGATCTGCTGGGCGAGGATTACGACCAGCGCCTGGGCATCGACGTGGATGACCTGGAAGATCTGATGCAGCTGCTGGCGGACTTCAACGCTGCCGCTGACCCGGAGGCACTGGAACGCATGGCCGCCCTGCAGCCCATCGACCGGGAAGCCATGAAGGACGCCAAGAGTTCCATCCCGGCACCCATCCCCATGCCCATGAACCGGGAGCAGCGCCGGGCAGCACGCCGGGCCAAGGCATGACCCGCCCGGACTGCTACCTGACCGACAGCCTGCCGCAGGGCTTTGAGACGGACTTCCGGGCGTGGGTCACCTACGACAACATGGCCGCCCGGGCCCACACACCCGAGCAGGAAGCCGCCCTGCAGGACTACGCCCAGCGGGTGCTCATACATGGCCCGCTCACAAAGGACAACCTCGACGCCTTTCTGGACTTTTACCGCTGCGGCGCCGAGGAATCCGAGCGGGAGAAGCGCAGCGCGGAGGCGTTCCGGGAAATGCCCCGGGGCTTTGATTTTGCGGTAGACGGCCCCCTGATCTGGGCGGCCTTTCTGCAGACCTACGGCATCGACCTGCGCACGGCGCAGCTGCACTGGTGGGACTTCATGGCCCTGTTCCGGAGCCTGCCGGACGAGTGCCGCATCTGCAAGATCATCAGCTATCGCACCGAAGATCTGACCGACATGCCCAAGGGAATGCGGGAGCAATACGAGAAGCTGCGCCGGGTGTACGCCCTGCCTGCGGAGGCCGGCGGCACGGCCCGGCGCTATGTGTCCATGGCAGACCGCAAGGCGTCCATTCTTGCCAGGCAGGCCGAATACCAGAAAGAGCATTCCGGGAGGTGATGCACCATCGCACGCGAACATGACGGCGAGGTCGTTTTCGGCGTCGTGACCGATTCCAGCGGGGCCCAGGAGGGCCTTGACCAGGTAGAACAGGCAGCGGAACAGGCGGCCCAGAAAACCGCCTCTGCCGCCGCCAAGGCCGCCGACAGCGTGGTGTCCGAAACGGAAGAAGCGGCCCAAAAGGCCGCCGCTGCCGTCAAGAGCGCTGCCGGGAAGGGCGAGAAGGAAGCCGCCGACGCCGGGGCAAAGGTTCGAAAGACCAGCAAAGAGACCTCCGACAAAGTGGGCACGGACGCCGATTCTGCCGGCCAGAAAACACAGCGCTCCGCCAAGGAAACGAAAGAAAAAGTCGTCTCCCAGTTTACCGCGGGGCAGGTGGCCATCGGCAACATCATCTCCAAGTGCGTGGACAAGGTGGTGGACGCCGGCAAGACCCTGATCTCCACCGGCGTGTCCTACAACGCAGAGATTGAGAAATACAGAACCGCCCTCACCAACCTGCTGGGCGACGCGGAAAAGGCCAACGCTGCTTTGGCTGCCATGCAGGCAGACGCAGCCCGCACGCCCTTTGACACGGCTACGCTGGTCAAGTCCAACGAATACCTCATTTCTGCCGGTGAGAACGCCGAGTACAGCCGCAAGACCATCCTTGCCCTGGGCGACGCGGTGGCAGCCACCGGCGGCGGGTCTGCCGAGCTGGAACGCATGGCCCAGAACCTGCAGCAGGTAGCCAACCAGGGCAAAGCCACCAGCGTGGACATCAAGCAGTTCGCCATGGCGGGCATCAACATCTATCAGGTGCTGGCCGACTACACGGGCAAGTCCGTGCAGGACGTGCAGAGCATGACCATCACCTACGATGTCCTGACCCAGGCGCTGCAGGCCGCTGCCGAAGAAGGTGGCCGCTACTATGACAGCATGGCCACCCAGAGCCAGACGCTCAATGGCCGGTTGTCCACCCTGAAGGACAACGCCACCCAGCTGGCGGGCGTGGTCATGGAAGATCTGACCACTGCCTTTGGCGAGGCGGTAACCAAGTGCAACGATCTGGCCATTGCCTGCAAAGAGGGCTGGCAGACCAACGGCATCGACGGCATGCTGGATGCCGTGCGGCAGACCACCCCGGAACTGTCCATCCTCGTTGGCGTCGTGCAGGGCTGCATCGACAATGCAAACGTCCTGCTGCCGCTGCTGGGCAGCATCGGCGGGGCGTTTGTCACCTATAAGACCACAGCCACCGTGGCAGCCGGAGCACAGGCAGCTTTGAACGCTGTCATGAACGCCAACCCCATCGGCATCGTGGTCACCCTGCTGGGTGCTCTGGCCGGGGCCTTTGGTACGGCCTATGCTTCCAGCGAGACGTTCCGCACCGGCGTGAACTCCGCACTCACAGCCGTGGCCAACACGGCACAAAATGCACTGTCCACGGTCATCGGTTGGCTGGACAGACTGAGCTTCAAGCTCAACAAGGCCCTGAACAAGGACGGCTATTCTACCTTTGACACCTACGAGGGCTGGAAGGCATCCCAGTACAAGAGCACCGTCACCGATGCAGACCGCCAGCGCCGCCAACAGCTGCACGACAGCCGGGTGCAGCAGGCGCAGACGGAGAAAGAGCTGGCCGATCTGACCGGCGGCGGGGTCATCGTCAGCGACATCCCGTCCTCCTCCGGTAGTTCCGGCACCAAGAAAACCAGCAAAAAGGCCACCGAGACGGTCCTGCGCTCCACCACCGACAACTACACCATATACTCCCAGAATGCCCTGGGGCAGGTGGAGACCACGGTGGAAGCGGTCAACGAGCACATCCGGGACAGCACCGGCAAGGAATTTGACCGCTTGACCGAGAAGGTGACCGAATCCGGCAAGGAGATGGTCAACGGCGTCGAGCGGGAATACACCCTGGTAACCACCAAGGTGGACGGCGTGACCCAGAAGGTGACGAAGTCCTACGCCGACATGTCCAAGGTGCTGACCGACACGGCCAAGAAAACGAGCACCAGTTACAAGGACGGGGCCACCGTCACAACCGCCGAGGTGACCAAGATCTATGCCGACGGGTCCCGCCATGTGGAGCAGACCGTCACCGAGGCCGGGGAGCGCATCGGTGCCAGCGGCCGCGAGACCTACGAGAAGATCATCACCTATGTGGACGGCGTGCAGGACAAGGTGGAGGAATCCGCCCAGCAGATCGACACCTCAGTCACTGCCACCCAGAAGCGCATTGACGAGGCCCTGTCCGGGGCCAAGAGCGAGCTGAGCAGCGGCATCTTTGGCATCATCAAGGACGGCATTTCCGCCGTCAAGAACAAGGATTGGGCCGGCATTGCCGAGACGGTGACCAAACTCATCTGGGGCCAGGTGAGCCAGAGCCAGCGTGATACCGTTTCTGCCTGGGCCAAGAAAGCGCTGGCTGCCATCAACGAGGCCTATGCCGGCGGCGGGCTGCAGGGTGCCTTTGGGGCCGTGTCCGGTATCTTTGGCAGCGGCATCAAAAACGGTGCCGGAGCCACCATCCAGGGCATTGGTGAGATTGCCAGCGGGCTGTCCGGCTCCGGCGGCATGGGCAAGCTGGTGGGCGCCGCCGTGTCCGGCATTGGCACCATCGGCAAGGCCGTGGCGGGCCTTGTGGGCAAGGTGGGCGGCCTGATTGCAGCCCACCCGGAGGTATTTGCAATCATCGCACTGGTGGCCGGCATTGCCGGGCTGGGGCTGTTCCTGTGGAAGAAGTATGGCCGCAAAGGCGGCTCTGCCGATGACGGCAGCGCCTCCGACGAGACACCGGCCCTGCCGCACCCGGACAGCAGCGGCTACACCCAGAGCGACACGATCACTGCCGCAGAGCTTACCCGGCGCACGCAGGCGGCCTCCATGGCCAACCAGAGCAGCATAGCTCGCACCCAGAACGGAACCGGTTCCGGGGCAGCGCAGCAGCTCACGGCCAGCTACACGGGCAGCCTGACGGCGGTGTTCAACGTGGACGGCAGAGAAATGGCCCGCACCACCGCGTCTTACATGGACGAGGAACTGGGCTTTCGGAGGTGATGAACCATGGAAGATTTTTATATCAACGACCACGGGGCCAGCGAGTTCGGGGCCCTGCTGCTGTCCAGCTGGTATGTCAGCGGCAGCACTCTCACCCAGAACTACCTCACCAGCTACACAGGCAGCCGGATCACCTTCTGTTCCACCCAGTACGGCCTTCGCTCCATCTCGCTGCCGGTGGACATCTACGGCGCAAGCCCTGCCGACGCAGCGGCCAAGCGCAGCGCCCTGACGGCGGCTTTTCTGGGCGGCACGGTGGAGCTGGCTCTGCCGGACGGCGGCACCTACACGGCTCTGCTGCTGGACAGCGGCAAGGCACAGGAGCAGGACACCGACGGCTGCATCCTCAGCTGCACCTACACGCTGGCAGGCTACCGGCACGGGGCGCTGGAAACGCTGGTGCTTCCTGCGGATGTCCAGACCTTTTTTGCAGCGGGCACCGCCCCGCAGATGGAGTGTCGCATCACAGAGACGGTAACGGAGGCCGGCAGCCACACCGTGCACTACCCCAACGGCGGCAGCTGCGTGCTCAAAGATCTGCAGGCCGGTGACACCGTGTGCGTGGACGGCATCACCCGGCAGGTGCTGTGCAACGGCCAGAACCTGTTTCAGGCCGTCACCGGCATTTCCGGCTGGCCCACCGTCCGTGCCGGAGAAAACAGCCTTGCCCACACCGGGCAGAGCTACGTCGAGTATTCCCCCATTTTTGTGTAAAGGAGGCGTTGCCCGTGCTTGCCATCGTGTCCGCAGACGGTCATCACATCCCGCTGGACTGTGATGATTACTGCATCGTGCACAACTGGAACGGCTGGGAGGATGAGATCAAATTCAGCCTGCCACGGGGCCACCAGCAGGCCCGCCTGCTCACCGAGCGGGTGCGGCTGGTGGAAAAGACCGAAGATCAGACCTATGCACTGTCCAGCATCAACGTGGGGCGCAGCTCCACCGACTACGAGGCCGTGCTGGATCTGGACAGCCTGTGCGGCACCCTGCTGAAGAACTGGAACAACTATGTGTCCACCGGCCTGTTCTCCAAGGGCCCACAGACCATGGCCGACACCCTCCGGCGGGCCATTTCCGGCCTGTCGGACTGGAGCCTGACCGTCCCGGACAAAGCCACCGAGAAGCTGGCCATTGAAAAGTTCACCGGCAACCCGCTGGAGTTGGTGCAGAAAGCGGTGGACGTGTGGAAGAACTACCCTGTGCGGTTCCTCGTGCCCGGCACGACTTCCGCCCGCCAGATGATCATTGTGGACCCCGGCGCCCGGACCCCGAACGGCACCTACTTCACCGACGAGCTGAACCTGACCGAACAGCCCTATTATAAAGGAAAAGCGGAGACCGGCGACAGCTACTATACAGCCCTACTGCTGTACGGCAAAGGCGATATCAGCGTGGAAGCACAGTGCCACAACTACGACAGCCGGGTCATCTGGCACAGCGAGACGGACAGCTCCATCTCGGACAAGTCCGCCCTGAAGATCAAGGCCGACGCCATGGTCAAGGCGGCAGCGTTCCCCAAGTGCTCCTACAGCTGCCAGATCGCCGACCTTGCCCGGCTGGCCCCGGATCAGTATGCGTATCTGTCCTTTGGCCTGTATGACAAGGTAGTGCTCATGGACCGTGACCGGCACACCAACACCACCATGCAGGTGGCCCAGTACACCGTTTATCCCTACCATGCAGAGAAGAACGCCGTGCAGCTCAACAGCGTGGCGGGCACCATCTCTTCCGGCAGCAAATCTTATTCCGGTGACGTGATCGAGTACACTGACCCGGACACTTCGGAGGCATCGAATGCAGATCCTTAAAATTGACTTTCAGTCCCAAAGCGCGCCGCCCGTCGTCCCGGTGATGCAGTCGGACGCGCAGAGCCGGTTCATCGGCATGGCCCTCTACAACGGCGGCACCCCGTACAAGGCCCCGGAAGGTGCGGTGTACACCGTGCAGTACCGGGGCGAGGGGGCCAACAACTTCGGCTGGTATGACCAGATCCTCACCACCAGCGGCAAGCACGCCGCCGTGACTGTGGACGCCGACAACGCCCACATCATCACACTGGAGCTGGCCGAGCAGGCCTTGCGCCGCCCCGGCGACGTACACGTCAACCTGTGTGTGATGGGCCCCGATACCGGCTACGAGCTGCGCACCTTTGACATCATTGTCCGGGTGGGCGGGGCCGCTTACCCGGATGATGTGGCCGTGCAGAGCTATTTCTTCGTCACCGGCGTCTCTTCGTCCTCATGGCTGTCTTATGTGTCTACCTGCCTGGAGGCACAGCAGGCGGCGAAAAAGGCGGTGACGCTTGCGGAAAATTCTGCAACCACTGCCAAGAAGGCAGCTGCGTCTGCATCTGCGGATGCGAAAAACGCACAGGATAACGCCAGCTCCGCCAAAAAAGCAGCGGACCAGATCACGTTCATCGCTAACGGCTGCAAGGGCTACTACAGCACCGCTCAGGACCTGCGTGACGCTTACCCCACAGCGGTCCCTGGTTCCTGGGCGATCGTTGCGGAAAACAGCACCATCTGGGTGTGGAACCCCGCTACCTCGGCCTGGAAAGACTCGTCCGTCAATGTGGACTTTTCTGACTACTACAAAAAGTCCGAGGCGGACGCCAAGTTCGGCACCCCCTACACCCTGCCTGCCGCCACAGCGGACCAGCTGGGCGGCGTGAAGGTGGGCGACTATCTGGACATCGCTGTGGACGGCACCCTGAGCGCAAAGACGCTCAATGACAAGATTGCCGCAGCTGTTGCGGTCAAGTCGGAGGCGAGACTGGTGTGGAGCGGAAAAACAACGATTGGGAGGAAAAAAACTCAGACAATTAACGTTCAGGACGGTGTAGATTACGTTAACCTCCGCATAAACGAAGCTGATTTTAATCTTACCCCTGGTATGACATATGAAACTGGCAGTTTTGGCGCGGG
>ERZ860445.1508-NODE-1508-length-12620-cov-2.696140_pt1 | contig 12620 bp, 10 predicted proteins | sample MGYA00509977_ERZ860445 | MGnify/ENA primary metagenome ERZ860445 (study PRJEB30046, sample SAMN00715233) | human gut metagenome | study: EMG produced TPA metagenomics assembly of the A metagenome-wide association study of gut microbiota in type 2... | reverse complement strand
GCAATGTGATTTCCAGCAGGCAGGTATGCAACTCTGTTGAATTTATCTCGTCAATCATGTCATCATCTCGTCACGTAAGTGACGTGATTAATTTTCTCGAATATTATATGTTTTTCCGTCTCAGATCCGATCCAGCACTTCCCCAATATCCCCTTTAATGCACACCGCTCTGTCACGGATCAGATCCGGGACACGCATATCGCTGGTGTTGATGCAGACATAAAGATTATCTTTATCTTCTGCTGTCATGCTGAAAAATGGATATTTGATGATTCCCGGCGTGTTGTATCCCACGCCGAGTTCCAGATACAGGATATGGCCTCTGTTGTGACGAAGCAGGAAATCGATGCGTCGGCTGGATGCCTCATGCCAGCCTTTATCTTCCACAAACGTGTCATCCGCGCGCAGATTCATGCTCATCGGTTTTCCGCAGTGTGGGCAGTACGGCACCAGTTCGGATGGGATCCGCATGCTCAGGTTTCCGTTCTCCGGCGGAACAAGGCTTCCGTCTTCCAGGATCTGATACCCCTGGGCAAGCAGCATCTTTCGAATGATTTCTTCATTGTCATACTTTTCCTTGCAGCACGGCTCAGAGCACTGAAACAGGCCGTAATCTCCCTGCGTGTAAAACAAACGGTTTTTATCAAATCCGGCTTTCTGGAAGCAGTGGTCTACATTTGTGGTGATGACAAAATAGCTCTTATTTTTCATCAGGCTGAGCAGTTTCTGGTAAACCGGTTTTGGCGCGTCCTGATAACGGTTGATGTAAATGTATCTGCTCCAGTACGCCCAGTATTCTTCCAGCGTATCGTAAGGGTAGAAGCCGCCAGAATACATATCGTGGAAACCGTATTTCTGTTCAAAATCTGCAAAATATTTCCGGAACCGCTCACCGCTGTAGGTAAACCCGGCCGATGTCGAAAGCCCAGCCCCGGCTCCTATTAAAATCGTGTTTTTTTCCTGCAGTGCGGTGCGAAAACGCTCCATCTTTTTTTCAAATTCTCTTTCTTTCCAACTTTCAAACATCACAAATTTACCTCTTCTTTTCTTTCTGCTTTTGTTCCCCATTCTTCAGCGATTACTTTTCTCCCAGCAGCTCCTCATAAATCTCCCGGTCGCGGTCCTTGAACACGTTGAAAATGACCTTCTCCACGCTCGTCTCTTTCTGCGCCAGAAACTCTTTCACCGTCGCAACGGCAATCTCCGCTGCTTTCTCGTTCGGAAAATGAAATTCTCCAGTGGAAATGCAGCAGAACGCCACGCTTTTCAGTCCGTTCTCCGCCGCAAGCGACAGGCACGACCGATAGCAGTCCGCCAGCTGCCGGCAGTGTGTTTCCGTCAGATGGCCGCCCACAATCGGTCCAACCGTGTGGAGCACATAGCGGCACGGCAGATTATACGCCGGCGTGATTTTCGCCTGCCCCGTCGGCTCCACATGGCCCTGCGCTTCCATCATCTCCTCGCAGTACAGCCGAAGCTGCACACCCGCAAACGTATGGATGCAGTTGTCAATGCACCGGTGATTCGGCACGTAACAGCCAGTCATCCCGCTGTTCGCCGCATTCACAATCGCATCGCACCGGAGCGCGGTGATATCGCCCTGCCAGAGATACAGCCCCTGCTGCACCGGCGTAAGGTCGTCGACATTCGTCACGCCCTTTTTTGCCGTCTCCTCCTGCAGATACGCATCCTGAATGTTCAGAAATTCTGCACTGCTCTTTTTCACCATGCGCACATTCATCAGCCCCCGCAGAAGCTGTCTCTGCCCGGTGCTGTCAGACGGAATCTGCATTCCGCGGTACTCCCGGCTCTCTTCCAGCAATGACTGGATCAGAAAATTTCTTCGTTCACTCTGGTTCATGTTATTCCCTCATTTCCATCGTTTCTATAGACTTTATCTTATCACTATTCCCATAAAATCTGTAGCTAAAATAAGGGGACTACTGCCCTCTTTTGCGAATCGTTCCTCTCGGACACGTCTCCGCGCATCGGCCGCAGTGCAGGCACTGGTGCTGGTCGATGACGGCCGGGATGCGGGTGATGTCGATGCATTTCTGCGGACAGACTGAAAAACAGAGCTTGCAGCCAATGCATTCGTTTCCCACCTCGTACCCAGCCATCGACTGCTCTGCGCCGCCGATCAGGATCGTGTCCCGCACGATATGCGACGGATCGCTGATGTCGAAGTATTCTCCCTCGGCCTCGTACACGCGGAACACCTCAAGTGCCGCGCGTGTATCGCCGGGATAAATTTTCTGCATGTATGGATTTTTTTCGAAAATTTCATCCAGCTTTTCACTGTGGATGTTCTGGATTCTGCCGCGGAGAGAGACTGCTTTTTTATCTTTTGTCGCAGAAATTGCCACATAGCCCTGCTCCATGAGCTGTGCATAAAAGGCTTTTCCTTTTGCCGTCAGAAAATACACTCCTTTCTTGTCCCACATCATCATATCGATCACACGGGTCTGTGGATGACCGTCTGCACCGATCGTTGCCATCGTGGTTGAGTGCATCTCCTCTACTAACATCTTCAGATAATCATTTCTCTCCATAGCGGCAGATTCCTTTCTCTTTTTACTTCAAATTCATAGCGACAGATTAAAACTCGTACGGCGGGTTTCCGGAAAAGTCTGCGATTACACCGTGTGCATTGTTCAGATAGAATACCTCGAAAATCGGGTTGTCAGCGGTTTGGTACTGGCCTTTTACAATCGGATTTCCCATGCACATTTCTTTTGCAGCCATGTTGTTTTCAAATACAGCTTTTCCGTTCAGACGGATCCATGCATAGGATGGGCTGGAAGTGGAAATTTCAATTTCCGGATTTGCCAGCATATCTTTATAAACATCTTTGGTGTTGTTGGTACAAAACCACAGTTTTCCTTCCATTTCGCCAATAAACATAAACGGACGGCATTTTGCTTTTCCATCGCGCCCTACAGTTGCTAAATACTGTACCGGGTTTTCTTTTAAGAATTCTACTACTTTACTCATGATGATGTCCTCCATTTTCGTTTTTTGATTTTGTTTTTGAGCTTGTTTCTTATGATTTGGTTTCGGCCTTTTTCGAATGCGCTCCAGACCTTTTTTCTCGAAAGGATTGCTTTTTTCTTTCGATGGCTTTATAATAAGCCCAAAGCGTCTTAACGTAAAGTAAGCACAATATTGTGCTGTAGTTACCAAAAGGAAACTATTGTGTAAATACAAGGTTTTCCGTGCTTACTTTTACAAGAAAATCTTTATGAAATGGAGGTTTTTTATGTCAGTTTCTGAAAAAAACGCAATATCTTTAGCCGATCTCCCGGCCTGCCCGGTAGAGACTACCTTAACCTTAATCAGTGATAAATGGAAAGTCCTGATTCTCCGTGATCTGATGCCAGGCACCAAACGTTTTGGCGAATTAAAAAAATCCATCGGTCACGTTTCCCAGAAGGTTCTGACGAGCCAGCTCCGTCAGATGGAACAGAGCGGGCTCGTCAGCCGTAAAGTTTATGCAGAAGTTCCACCGCGGGTAGAATATCCCCTCACCGACCTGGGCTACAGCCTACAGCCAATCATGGATGCCATGTGGAGCTGGGGAGAAAATTATAAGAAAAAACTCTCCGCCGAAGAATCCGAAACCGCCTGATATTCGTTTGTTTTTTGCAAAAAAAATGTCTCAAAACCAGTCTTTTGTTTTGAGACATTTTTATTTTTTATTTTTCCCGGAAATTCGGACTGTTTTCTTTCAGCACCACTGTTTCCCAGCTTCCGATTGTTCCATCATACTGTCCGTTCCACACCGGATACTGTTCGACCGGAAGTTTGATTTCCACGGCATTCCGATTAAAGTTCTGTACGAACACATACCGGATTCCATTCTTTTCGCGCGTTGTAACCTCCACGCCATCCGGAATCTCTTTCACCACCGATGTGACACCTGCTTCTTCTGCCAGTTTTCCGCAGAGCTCATCGTACAGACCCTGTTCAAAACCGGCACAGATCTGATATGCTTTTCCTGCGCCATACTGGTTTTCTGTCAGTGCAGGCATTCCTGCATAAAAATCTTTTCCATAAGTCATCAGCACTTCTGCTGTCGATGGTTTCACCAGTTCACAGAGATTGCTGCACCGGTACGTCCGGGTCAGATGCAGACGGTTTTGCGGGACCGGAACTCCTTCGTTCCATTCCCCATCGTACAGGCCGTCAATCTCCATGCTCCGAAGTCCCATTACATCCAGCAGTCCGTGCGGCGTTCCGCCAAGGAAACAAAGATCCGTCTCATCTACAATTCCGGACCAGTACGTTGCCAGGAAAGTGCCGCCTCCGGCCACAAACTGCCGTACTTTTTCCACCCATCCTTCCCGCTGCAGATAAACCACAGGCGCTGCCACGATCTGATAGTCCGAAAGGCCCTGCGTTTCATCGATGACATCAACATCCAGGCCGAGTCTGCGGAAGGCGCGGTATGATTTTTCCACGGTTTCTTTGTAAAACAGGCCCTGATTCCGTGGCCCTGCCGCATCTTCCAGTGCCCACCGGTTTTCGGTGTCATAAATCACAGCCACTTTCGGACTGCAGATGGCACCGGAAAGTTCCTGCATCTGCGCCAGGGTTTCTCCTACCTTTGTCACTTCCCGGAATACACGGGTGTCATCTCCTCCATAATGGTCTATCACCGCTCCATGAAACTTTTCGGAAGCTCCACGACTCTGGCGCATCTGGAAATACAGGACGCTGTCTGATCCGTGCGCCACGGCCTGCATGGATGCGGCATGCAGCATGCCCGGCTTTTTCAGTTTGCTGACCGGCTGCCAGTTTGTTGCGGACGGACAGCTCTCCATCAGATAAAACGGCTTTTTCTGGATACTGCGCATGATATCATGCTGCATCGCCGTATCTGCTGCCGTAACTGCTTCCGCTTCTTTGTGCCAGGTCGGATAATTGTCCCAGGAAACAAAATCAACAATGTCGGCAAACTTGTGATAATCCAGTCCCTTGAAATCATACATCATATTGATGGTCGTAGGCTGTTTGGCACCGGCATCCCGCAGCGCGCTGATCTCCCATTTCACAAAATCGGCTGTCTGATCTGTTACAAATCGTTTCCAGTCCAGATTCAGTCCGTGCAGCGATGCGTCTCCTTTTGGCGACGGACTCTCCACCTGATCAAAACTCTGGTATGTATGACTCCAGAACGCCGTGTTCCATGCATGGTTTAAGGCCTGTAAACTGCCATATTTTTGTTTTACCCAGTTCCGAAATGCCTCCTGGCAGAGCGGACAATGGCACTCTCCGCCTAGTTCATTCGAAATATGCCATGCAATGACACCTGGATGATCCCTGAACGCTTCTGCCAGTTTTGTATTGATCTTTCTCGTTTTTTCCCGGTACACCGGCGAGGTATAGCAATGGTTATGACGCTCTCCGTACAGATTTCTCTGCCGCATCGCATCCATGCGGAGTACTTCCGGATATTTCTGTGCCATCCAGCGCGGTCTTGCCGCTGTCGGTGTAGCCATCATGACGGAAATTCCATTTTCATACAGACGGTCTACCATTTTTTTGAGCCATTCCAGATCAAACACGCCTTCTTCCGGCTCCAGGAATGCCCAGGAAAAGATGCCGAGGGAAACTTCATTTATTTTCGCTTTTTTGAAATACGCAAGATCCTGTTCCAGAATTTCCGGATATTCCAGCCATTGTTCCGGATTGTAATCTCCGCCATGCAGAAGTTTTCCAAAATTTATATTCTGTCTCATGAAAATCTCCTTTTATTCTCAAATGCCTCGGAATGTAAAGGTAAATTCCAGTTTCTGGTCAACCGGAATCAGGTATTCCGGATGGGTCTGTGCACCCCAGCTGTCGTCTCCTCCGACACCCATCTGCTGTTTTGCCACGCGCACAACGGTGTAATGTACCTGCGGCAGTTCATACGGATGCATCGCATTTTCCAGCTCGTGCGGTGTGTACGGCAGTGCGGAAAATTCCATCTTGTCGCCGCTGAACATCATACCACGGCCCTTGCGGTTCGTCACGGTTGCCCAGCGTACACCAACCTTGTTGCCGCACTCCTGCGGAACGAGATATTTCGCCATATTGTCTTCGACTTTATTCTTATAAACGCCAAGCTTTGCTCCGGCGCAGCGGTCCACATACGTCTCCTCCGGTCCCATGCCATACCAGGTAACGTGGTCGTAATCGGCATCCAGCTTGAACATCACGCCGAATTCCGGCATATCGCCGAGCTCTTTCACCGGATCATACGTCAGCGTCGTCTGAATGCTTCCATCGCCGAAGACACGGTAGGTCAGACGGCACTCACTCGCCGGTGTGGTCGGCATTACATAGCGGTAGCTGACTTCTGCGCAGTCCTCGTGTACTTCGATTTCCGGCGCATACAGTCCCGGATAATGGCTGCCGTTCGGATATTTGTGGGACAGATACATCGAAGCAATCTTCCACTGGCTGTAACGCATCGGCATCAGGCTTCCGCAGTCATTGTCGATCGGCGCACGCCAGAAGTTCGGTTTCGGAATCATTTTGATCATCTCAACGCCGCCGTAACGGTACGATACGAGTCCGCCGTTCAGATCGGAGAACATCACATCGAAATTCTCGCCGCGCACACCAAAATCATGGTTGGAACGGATCACTTCAAATTTCGCCGGTTTTTCTGCTTTCGCCGGTGCTTCCACTTCATAAACGCCCTGTCCAAATGCAACTTCATGGCCGCGCTTGCCCCATACGTTATCTTCTTTCAGGCGGAAGGAAACGGTCACCGCATACTCACCCGGAAGTGTCTGTACGGCAATCGGAAGCTCCACTGTTTTTTCGGAAAGCGGTTCCACGGAAACTTCCATCGGCACTTCTTTCAGTTTCTTTCCTTCTTTTTCGAGAATTACCACGCAGTCAAACGCATCTGTATTCACAAACAGGTTCTTATTTTTTACAACCGCCTTGTCTTTCTGCACGTCAATGGAAATATTCTGATAGCAGAATTTTACTTCCTGCATCTTCGGGGAAGCATCGCGCTCGCCGCCGTATACAATACCATTTCCGCTGAAATTGTAATCACATGGATGATCGTCAAAATCGCCGCCGTACGCCTGAAATTCTTTTCCGTAGCGGTCTTTTTTGTAGATTGACTGGTCGATATAATCCCAGATAAAGCCGCCCTGGAACAGCGGTTCTTCCTCGGCAAGATCCATATATTTCTTCATCGCGCCGCAGGAATTTCCCATGGCATGGGCATACTCACAGCAGACGTACGGTTTTCTGCGGTCTTTCGCTAAAAATTCCCGGATCTCGTTGACCGTGGTGTACATCCGGCTTTCCATATCGCTGGTGTCGTTGTATCTGCGGTCATCGTTCACTCCCTCATAATGGACAAGGCGGGTCGGATCCATCTTCCGGTATAACTGAGACATTTCAAAAATAACCTTTCCGCCGAACGATTCATTTCCGCAGGACCAGATCAGAATCGCCGGATGGTTTTTGTCTCTCTGATACATCGAGTTGACACGGTCCAGCATGCAGTCCATCCACTCCGGACGGTCGCACGGTACGACACCGGAGAAATCCCCGTTCCGTACCGCATCCGTATCTCTCGTTCCATGGGACTCCATGTTGCACTCCGCGATCATGTAAAGACCGTATTCATCGCACAGATCATAAATGCCGACCGCATCCGGGTAATGGCAGGTACGGATTGCATTGATGTTGTTCTGTTTCATCGTTGTCAGGTCTTTGATCAGCTCTTCTCTCGAAACGACACGGCCGGATACGGAGCTGAACTCGTGGCGGTTGACGCCTTTAAAGACAATGCGTTTTCCATTCAGCATCATGATGTGGTCTTTCATCTCAAAGCGGCGGAATCCGACTCTCTGCGGAATCAGTTCCTGCACCGTTCCATCCTCTGCGGTGACTTCCAGCAGAAGATCATACAGCACCGGTGTCTCTGCGGACCACAGTTCCGGGTGATCGACTTTCAGAACAAACTGTGTTTCCCCATCCAGCACACCTTCGGTGCTCTGCAGTGCCGTTCCGTCTTTTGACAGGGTAATTTTCACTTTTCCTTTTCCGATCGTTTTCGTATCAATGACCAGATCTGCCTTCGTAAACGTATCATCCAGCAGCGTCTGTACTTTCAGATCCGAAACGTGAACCTCCGGAATCGTGTACAGATACACATCACGGTAAATACCGGAGAAACGGAAGAAATCCTGATCCTCGCACCAGCTTCCGCTCGTCCATTTGAAAACCTGCGCAGCCAGTTTATTTTCGCCCTCTTTCAGATACGGGGTCAGTTCAAACTCGGACGGAGTAAACGTATCCTCGCTGTAGCCAAGGAACGTTCCGTTCAGCCATACGGCAATACCGCTCTCTGCTCCCTGGAAGGAAACAAAAAGCCGTTTTCCTTTCATCTGATCCGGCACTTCAAAATATTTCACATAGGAAGCCGTCGGATTGAACCGCTCCGGAATCTCGCCCGGCTGGATTTCTTCTCTTCCTTCCCACGGATACTGCACATTGGCATACTGCGGTGCGTCGTATCCCTCCATCTGGATATGCGCCGGCACGCGGATATCATCCCATTTTGTGCAGTCATACTCCGGTGTCTCAAATCCCGGAATCGTGCTCTCGTAGTTCTTTGCGTAGTGGAATTTCCACAGTCCGTTCAGACTGTGACGGAAGTTTTCCACATGCTGCTCCATTTCTTCCACCGATCCATAATACCTGTGATCGGAATGCGCCGGTACCCGGTTCTCTCCATAATACGTCGGGTCCTTCACTTTTTCATACTGAAATACACCCATTTTTATTTTCCTCCTTCTGGAATTTTATTTTCTTTGATCTTTTGAAAAAAGGTGGATATTCATCCAAATATCCACCTTTTCTGTTCGGTTCTTTTTCTTATTTTACAGCACCTGTGATACCTTCTGTAAAGCTCTTCTGGAAACAGAAGAAAATGATTGCTGTCGGGATCGTACAGATGAATACGCCGAGCATCAGCACGCCATAATCTACAGTGTAGCCGCCGAGCAGGTTCGCTACCAGCATCGGCATGGTGATGGATTCATTGTTCTGTAAGATAACCTTTGGCCACAGGTAGTTATTCCATGCATTCATGAAGGTGATGATTGTTGCTGCCGCATACGTCGATTTCATGGTCGGCATATACATGCGGAAGAAAATTCCTGTCTCGCTTAAACCATCGAGTCTTGCCGCTTCGATAATATCGTGCGGGAAAGAACGGGAAGCCTGACGGAACATCATAATCATAAACGGAGTGGAAATCGAAGGAAGCATAAATGCTACCATCGTGTTGACCATTTTTAACTGTGAAAACATGCGGAACATCGGGATCATGATTGCTGCAAACGGGATCATCATCGCAGTCAGAAGCACGGTAAATACCGCATCTTTCGCTTTGTCATGATAAATTTCAAATCCATAACCTGCGATTGAGCAGACCAGAAGACAAAGAAACGTCAGTACCGTTGCATTCCGGAACGAGTTCCACAGTGCAAGACGCAGGTTCTGCTGCGCAATCAGTGACTTGAAGTTTTCCATCAGATAAGTACCCGGAATCAGTTTTCCGGCAATAACATCAATACTTCTGTTCGTAGACGCGCAGAACATATAGTACAGCGGAAATACAGAAAGGATGGATGCTACGGTTAAAATCAGATACATGAAGAATTTCTTTGTTTTTCCCATTATCGCTCGTCACCTACTTTCATCTGAAGCAGTGCCAGAATGGCTACCATGATCAGGATCAGGATGGACATTGCTGCCGCATAGCCAAAGTTCGGACTCTGTACAAAGGACATATTGTAAATAATGAGACATGGTCATGGTCGATTTTCCAGGACCTCCGTTTGTCAGGTTCAGGGACTCATCGAACAGCTGCAGAGTACCGTTGGTAGAAGTAATTGTGGTCAGCAAAATCATCGGTTTTAACAGTGGAACGGTGATCTTGAAGAAAGTCTGCAGCGGGCTTGCGCCGTCGATTTTGGCTGCTTCATAGATTGAATATTCAATGTTCTGCATACCGGAGAGATAGAATACCATGTTGTATCCCGTCCATCTCCAGATCAGGGCGATGATGATAACCGCACGGGCTGTCCACGCATTGGAGAACCACATGATCGGGCTCATGCCGAGGCCGCGGAGAACGGTGTTGATAAAACCGTCGTTTGCGAACAGGGAACGGAAAATCATCGCGTAAGATACGAGAGATGTTGCGCACGGCAGGAAAATGCAGGTACGGAACAGTCCCTTGAAACGCAGATCTTTGTTGTTCAGCATCGATGCAAACATCAGGCCGAGGATCAGCATGATCGGCACCTGAATAATCAGATAAAAGAAGGTGTTGCTTAAGGTCTGTTTAAAGGTCGGGTCTTTTAAAATACGGGCATAGTTTGCAAATCCGTTGAATTTCAGGTTGATGCCCATACCTGTCTGTAAAGACAGGATGAATGCCTGAATCATCGGATAAAAGCTCATCCATGCGATCAGGATCGTTGCCGGCATCAGGAAAGCCCAGCCGGTAAGATTCTGTTTTCTTTCCAAGTTCATTCCTTTTTTCTTCTGACTGCTCATGGAATCTTCCTTTCTTTTTTTACCTGGCGTGTGTTTGAAAAAATCTTTTTGCAGACAACATTTCATGTTCTCCTGCAGAAATCATTTTTCAAACACACACCGCATAGATACAGAACGGGCCTGCTTCTGTCTGTCCAGGAAGCAGACCCGTTTCTTATCGTCCTACTTTTTTATGTATTGCAGGATATCAGCCACCCATGTTGAACTCTACAGTTTCCTGTGCGGTCTGAAGTTCGCTGTCCATATCTGCTCCTGTCTGGATGATATTGGAAAGTGCGGTTCCGACAGCATCACGTGCATCGTAGTAGAATGCTCCAGTGATGTTGGATGGAGTCTTGGTTGCGAAATCAACGATCTTTGCGTAAACCGGGTCATCGCTGAAGAATGCAACTGGCTGTGCATATGCTTCGGACTCTCCTGCCGGTGCCCAGGTTGCCAGAGCGCCTTTTGCGATGATGTCATCGTAAAGAGCTGTGCTGCCTGCGAAGGTAGATTTCATAAAGTCAATGGCAAGATCGGTTTTCTTGCAGTTGGAAGAAATTGCCCAGGAAGAACCACCGTTGTTGGAGTAGTTGGTTGCTCCGTCGATGCCGTCCAGTTTTGGCATATTGGTGAGCGCCCATTTACCGGACTGATCGTCGTTTGCTGTGATGGAAGCCATGATCCAGCATCCGTTGATAACGCCTGCTGTGGTTCCGTTGTTGATGGATGCAATGTACTGATCCCAGTCGGTAACTTCTACCAGAGTACCGTCTTTTACCATCTGGCTGTAGATCTCAAGGATTGGTTTTAATGCTTTGTTGTCTACGATATTTACGGATCCATCCTCATTAAACAGAGACTCGCCGCAGGACTGCAGCATTTCCATAACAAGGTCCGGAGATCCGGCCTGAGATGTCAGGATTGGCTGGCCTGTTTTCTCTTTGACAACTTTTGCTTTTTCCATAAAGTCATTCCAGGTAATGTCTGTGAAATCATCTACGGTAAAGCCTGCCTCTTCCAGCATATCGGTACGCAGGCACTCGATCACAGCGCCATTGTCAAACGGAATTCCGTAGTTCTTTCCATCCAGTGTAGAGTAAGCAACTTTTGCGGATGAGAATTCACCAAAGTCGATACCGGAATCGGTCAGATCTGTGAAAATGTCCGGGTAGTTGGTTGCATATTTCTGGAAGGAGTTGTCCTGCATCAGGAAGATATCCGGCAGAGTACTTAAGTCTCCTGCAGAAACTGCTGTGGTCAGGCGGGTTTCAATGTCATCGGACTGTACTTCGCTGACTTCTACTTTAAAGCCTTCGTGATCCTGTGCGTAAATCTCAGCTGCTTTCTGGATCGCATAAACGTTGAAGTTCGGGTCCCAGGTCCATACGGTTAAGGTGTTGTCATCATCTGAACCACCTTCTACTACGTCACTGCTCTCTGATTTTGCAGTGGTGTCATCTGCTGCTGATGCATCGTTTCCGCCGTTGCTGGAGCTTGTTGTAGTTCCTCCGCTGGATCCGCATGCAGCCAGTCCAAGTACCATTGCTGATGCCATTACGATTGATACAATTTTTCTTCTCATATTGCACATCCTCCTTAAGATGTTATTTTACAACCTGACTTTTTCACATATATCGCCTAAAAGTCTTTTGGTTGTTTTGTACATTTTTTAGGTTTTTATCCCCTCAACATGTACAAATTATAACAACATTCTTTCGTCGGTTGTGCGCATATTCGACTCTATCCTATGCATTTTCAACTATTTATAGATATTTTCACTTTGTTTCACCATCCTTCCTGTGTTTTTATGTCAAATTTCAACAAATTCTGCTCGTAATGTTCCGGTGCCCTCCGCCATTGCTGGGGCGAAACGCCGAGAATCTTTCGAAAATTACGATTAAAAGTGGATATTGTTGTGAATCCGCAGTGCAGTGCAATGTCACTTACGGAGGCATTTGTCTTTCTCAGCTCTTTGCACGCTGCCCGGATCCGAACCCAGTTGATATATTCCACCGGCGGCATCCGCATGGATTCCTGAAAAATACGGCGCA
>ERZ860445.1504-NODE-1504-length-12659-cov-3.221120_pt1 | contig 12659 bp, 6 predicted proteins | sample MGYA00509977_ERZ860445 | MGnify/ENA primary metagenome ERZ860445 (study PRJEB30046, sample SAMN00715233) | human gut metagenome | study: EMG produced TPA metagenomics assembly of the A metagenome-wide association study of gut microbiota in type 2... | reverse complement strand
GAGATATTGCTCTCTCCTTCGGTCTGATCGGTGATAACCGACATCTGGAAAAGATTTATAATAACCCGACGCAGAATCCGCGTGTTGCCATCAGCTTCAGTGTCCCGATCTTCGACTGGGGAGAGAAGAAAGCCCGTGTCAAGGCGCAGGAAGTAGCCCAGAAGATCAACAGGCTGGAATTCCATGAAGACAAAGTCAACATTGAACTGAACATCCGCCAGACCTGGCGTAGCCTGGAAAACTTGCTTTCGCAGATCAAGATAGCCAAGCAGAATGTTGCAAATGCACAGCGTACCTATGATTTGAATCTGACCCGTTACCGGGAGGGCGATATAACTGGTATGGACATGAACCAATTCCAGACCCAGCTTTCAAATAAAAAGATCGCCTATACGCAGGCGCTTATCAATTATAAGATCGAATTATTGAACCTTAAGATACTTTCCCTCTACGATTTCGAGCACGATGTGCCTATTGTCCCGATGGAAGATTTAGTAACGAAAAAATAATATGAATATGAAATATACAATCACATCTCTCTTATTGTTCGTCCTGTTGACGGCAGGTTGTAATAATCAGCCACAGAATACACAGAACGATATTGCTACACCCGTGTCGGTAACGAAATTGAAGAAAGGTTCTATCAGCAAGCTGGTCAATACGACCGGTACGGCACAGCCTACCTATGGAGTAACGCTCAATTCCGAAATGAGTGGCTTGTACAAACTGCAAACCAATCCCCGTACAGGCAAGCCCTTTAAACTGGGAGATATCGTCTCCAAAGGACAACTGATCGTCCGCCTCGAAGACCGGGAATACGAAAACGGTATCGCTATCGATGCCAAAGAGTTGAGTCTTGAAATAGCCGAGCAGGAGCAAGTGAAGCAGAAAGCCTTGTATGAGAAAGGCGGTGTGACGCTTAGTGAAATGCGTAATACGGAGGTAAAAGTGACAAACGTCCGCTATGATTACGAGAACGGTAAGCTCAATTTGGAGAAGATGAATGTCAAAGCTCCTTTCGACGGTGTGATCGTGGATTTGCCCCATTATACGTCTGATGTCCGTATCGAACAAGGGAAACCGATAGTCGGTATCATGGACTATGCTCGTATGTACATGGATATCAATCTGCCGGAAAGTGCTATCGGGTATGTGAAAGCGGATCAGCCGGTCTATATCACCCATTATACGTTGCCCAAAGATACGATCCGAGGGGTGATTAGCGAATTGTCGCCTGCCATCAGTTCCGAAACCCGTACTTTCAAAGGGAAGATACTGATACAGAATGACGGTTTGAAACTCCGTCCCGGCATGTTTGTCAAAGCTGATATCGTGGTGAATAAGGCGGACAGTGCTATCATCATACCGAAAGATGTGATTCAGTCCAACCGCCGTGTCAAATACGTTTATATCGTCGAGAAGAACACGGCCCTGCTTCGCGAACTCAAGACCGGACTGGAAGACGACAAGAACATCCAGATTCTGGAAGGGCTGAAAGAGAACGATAATTTGGTGGTGAAAGGTTTCGAGACATTAAAAGAGAATGCAAAGGTAAAAGTTCAGAAATGAAAAGTATTATCAAATTTGCGGTAAGCAATCCGGTCACAATTTGTATGTTGGTATTGGCGATCCTGCTGTTGGGCAAGATTTCCTATGACCAGTTGGCGGTTGACCTGTTGCCCGACCTGAATAATCCCCGTCTTTTTATCGAGTTGAAGGCAGGCGAACGTCCGCCGGAGGAGATTGAGAAGCAGTTTGTCAAGAACATGGAGTCGATGGCGATTCGGCAGAGTGACGTGATACAGGTTTCATCCGTGATCCGTGCCGGTTCCGCCCGCATTACGGTCGAGTACACTTGGAAGAAAGATATGGATGAGGCCTTTCTTGACTTGCAGAAAGCTATGAACCCTTTTGCCCAAAATAAAGATATCACCGAACTCAAGATCACGCAGCATGATCCGAATCAGTCTCCTGTCGTTCTGATTGGACTTTCGCACCGTAGCATTACCGATATGGCGGAGCTTCGGAAGGTGGCGGAGAGCTATATTCGTAACGAGTTGATCAGTCTGGAAGGGGTTGCGGATGTTACGTTGTCGGGCGATGAGGTTAGTACGCTAATGATCCGTACGGACCCTTATAAGCTGGATGCCTTTAAATTGACGATAAATGATTTGTCTTCCAAGATAGAGGCGAATAACCAAAGCGTCTCCGGCGGTCGTGTCAGCGAGTTGGGACTGCAATACTTGGTCAAGAGTTCGAGCTTGTTTGCGACGGAGAGTGATTTTGAGAATCTGATTGTCGGTTATAAGCCGGTTGCGGCTGAGGCTACGGCTTCGGGGACTTCCGGTGCGGTTTCCACATCGTCTATGGACAAAGCTCCGATATTCCTACGTGAAGTCGCTACTGTCAGCTTCGAGAATGATCGTCCGGAAAATATTGTCCGCATCAATGGCAAGCGCAGTATCGGATTGTCTGTTTACAAGGAAATGCGTTTCAATACGGTGAAGGTTGTCGATGGTGTGATTCGCCGGTTGGCGGTTATTGAGCAGGCGTTGCCCGGCTATCGTTTTCAGGTGATCACGAATCAGGGTACCTTTATCAAGAATGCAATAGGAGAGGTGAAGAGCAGTGCCGTTTTAGGGATTATCCTTGCGGTGGTGATCTTGTTCGTCTTCCTTCGTCGTTTGGGGACGACGTTGATTGTCAGCTTGGCTATCCCGATTTCCATTGTCGCAACTTTCAACTTGATGTTCTTTAATCATCTTACCCTCAATATCATGACGCTTGGTGGATTGGCGCTCGGAGCCGGTATGTTGGTGGATAATGCGATCGTAGTGATCGAAAGTATTTTCCGTAATCAGGAGAAAGGGATGACGATACGTGAAGCTGCCATAGCGGGAACCTCCGAAGTGGCCGGTGCGGTCATTGCCTCGACGTTGACGACGATCGTCGTCTTTCTGCCGATTGTCTATCTGCATGGCGCTTCTGGAGAACTGTTTAAAGATCAGGCCTGGACGGTGACGTTCTCGTTGGTATCGTCGTTGTTTGTGGCGATCTTGGTGATCCCGATGTTGTATGACCGGATTACCGGATGGCAGGATCGTGGTGCTGGTGGTGGTACACGGGGGGGAAACGGCATCCGGATTACCGGTTACAGCCCCTTGTTGCGCACGCTGCTCCGCCGCCGTTGGGTGGTGATCGGCTGCGCTTTGATGTTGCTGGTGATAGCGGGGTTGTTGGTTCCCTTTATCGGTACGGAGTTTATGCCGAGAGCCGGGAGCAAGGCGTTCTCTGCCGTTATCAAGTTGCCGGAAGGGACTCCGTTGGAGCGTACCGCTTCGGCTGTCGGTAACCTGGAGGATTTGATGCACACCATCTCGCAAGACTCCCTGTGTACGATCTACAGCCATGTCGGATCGGGTAGCGGTTCGGAGAATGATATATTCGAAGGGGAGAATACGGCTGTCATGAAAGTGATCCTTTCGCCTTCCTGCCCCGTTCCGCCCGAAGAGGTGATGGCGCAGTTCGTACAGGCTACCGAAGATACCGAAGGGTTAGAGGTCACCCTGAAGCAGGAAGAGAACTCCCTCAGCTCCCTTTTGGGAAGCGAAGGAGCCCCCATCGTGGTCGAGGTAAAAGGAGAGGAACTGGACGAAATAGCGTCTATCACGGAAGAAGTAAAAGGACGGATCACCGGTCTGCCGGGACTTTACAATGTCCAGTCGTCCGTTGAAGACGGTGCCCCGGAGGTAACGATTTCCGTCGACCGCACGGTTGCCGGCATTCATAATGTCAGCGTCTCGACCGTTATCGAACAGTTGAAGCAGCAGCTCGGCGGCCTCGAATCCGGCAAGATGGAGTACCGGGGAGAGATGCGGGATATCCTGATCAAGGTTCCCGATATCACCTTGCACGACCTCGGTGGACTGGTCATACGAAACGGTGAGAAAGAATTCCGCTTGCAGGAGATCGCAACGATCACCTGTTCGCAGGCTCCGAAAGAAATCTTCCGTCGTGGACAGAACCGCATCAGCAAGGTAACGGCCAATCTCGATGTTGGCTATTCGCTTGACAAGGTGGCGGACGAAATACGCTTTGCAGTGAAAGATATTGACTTGCCTGCCAACTATTTGATTACCGTTACCGGCGAGGAAGAGAAGCGCCAGGAGTCCATGAACAGCCTGATGTTTGCTTTGGCCCTTTCGGTGATCCTGGTCTATATGGTACTCGCTTCGCAGTTTGAGTCGCTGTTGCATCCCTTCACGATCTTGCTGACGATCCCGTTGGCGGTGGTAGGGGCGATTCTACTGTTCTTTCTGACGGGGACGACGATCAATATGATGGGAGTGATCGGCATCGTGATGCTGGTCGGTATTGCGGTGAACAACTCGATTATCCTAGTCGACCGTATCAACCAGTTGAAACAATCCGGCATGGAGCTGACGGATGCCATCGTGGAATCCGGCCAGCAACGTATCCGCCCGATCCTAATGACGACGCTCACGACGATCCTAGCTCTCCTGCCGATGACGTTCGGCTTCGGCGAAGGTGCTTCACTTCGTTCACCTATGGCGATCGCAGTGATCGGTGGGTTGGTGACTTCGACCGTCATGAGTCTGATGGTAATCCCGTGTGTATATTATGTATTTGAAAAAATGAAAAGGGGAAAATGAATTTTTTACTACATAGGAAGATTGCGATCTGTATGCTGTTCATAGCCTTGACAGGATTAGGCTACGTGTCGTACAAGCAGTTGCCGGTAGAACTGTTGCCTAATGCGGAGCTTCCGATGCTGTTTGTACAGGTCACCTCGGCACAGGATATGGATCCGTCGTATGTCGAGTCGGAAGTCGTGATCCCTATCGAAGGGGCTATTGGGACCATAGGTGGAGTAGAGCAAATCGAATCCCTGATCGATAGCCGCCAGTCTTCCATCAAGATTGACTTCAAGTCAAATATCAACTTCAAAATTACTGCCCTGAAGTTGCAGGAGAAGATTAACGAAATCGCCTCTTCTCTTCCCGAAGGCTTTACAGTACAGGTACAAAAGATCGATGTTTCGATGCTTGCCGGTGGCTTCATGTCGCTCCAGGTGCGTGGATCGGGTGGTACGGACCGGGTTCGTAACTTAGTGGAGAAAGAGATAAGGCCCGACCTGGAAAACATTGACGGCATCGCTTCCGTCAATATCTATGGTGGTCGCGAGAAGGCCATAGAGGTGCAACTCGATCCTGATGCCTGCAAAGCCCTCAATTTGACTCCTTCCGCTATTAGCAGCCTCTTAACACAGAATACGCAAGAGAAGGCGTTTGTCGGCTATGCCAGTGAGCCGGACGGGAAATACTTTGTCCATGTCAATTCTCCTTATACCGAAGTTTCCGACCTCGAAAACATCGTCGTTGCCTCTGGCCCCGTGTTGCTGAAAGACGTTGCCACCGTTTTCTTCGACATGAAAGAGGAGACAAGCTACAGTCGGGTCAATGGCAAAGATGCCGTTTCCGTTTCCCTGCTTGCTGACTCGCAGGCCAACTTGATCCAGCTTTCTCACCGTACGGTCGGAGTGATTGACCGTCTGAACGAGCAGCTTGCCCCGCTCGACCTCTCGATCGTCGTAGAGAATAACCAAGCGGAGACGATGGAGGATAACATTGACCAAATCATCCGCCTTGCGATCGTGGGTGGTCTACTTGCCGTCGTCATTCTCTGGCTTTTCCTGAAGAACCTACGGTTGGTGTTCTTCATCGCTCTGTCCATCCCGATTTCCGTTTATACGGCATTCAATTTCTTCTACGGGGCAGGGATTACGATCAATAGCCTTACGTTGGTTGGTATGGCGCTGGCGATTGGTATGCTGCTGGACAACAGTGTGGTAGTCTTGGAGAACATCTACCGCATCTCATCTACCGGCAATACACCCGAACGTTCCGTGACGCAAGGTACGCGCGAGGTCTGGCGCTCCATCCTTGCCGCTACCCTAACAACGGTTACGGTCTTCCTTCCATTCGTCTTTTCCGATAATTTTTTGATCAAGCTGATGGGACACCATATCGGCGTTTCCATCATCTCGACTCTCCTGATCTCTCTCGCTGTCGCCCTCCTTTTCATTCCGATGGCTACCTATACGGTACTGAGGAAGCCGGATAGGGGCACGGTCTTTTATGAAAAAGTATCTGTCACGCAGCGGCCGGTACAAATCTATCTGGTGTTGTTGAAGACCTGCATGAGGAATTCCGGTGTGACGGTCTTTGGGGCCGTCATCCTGCTGTTCCTTTGCTTGATCCTTTCTGTCTCCCTGAATATCCAGGACCGAAAAGAGGTGGAGAGCGACCGTTTCAGCATCTATGTGACGATGCCGACCGGCAGCACGCTGGAGAATGCCGACCAGGTCGTTCGTGTCATCGAGGAACGCCTTGCCGGGTTTCCGGAGAAACAAGATCTGATCAGCCGTATCCGGGAAACGGACGCCGAGCTGACACTTGTTCTCAAAGAAGATTACCGCCAGATCGGGAAGCGCAGCATCACTGACATTAAATCCGATGTGCAAACTCGCCTCCGTACCATCAACGGCGCCGAAATATCACTTTCTGAAGCCGGAAGCGGTGGAGGCAGAGGGGGAGGCGGCTCCGGGGATATGATGGGTGGCATGGGGAGCTTCATGCGTCTTTTGGGTATCGGTGAGAACCGCGAACGCATTGTGATCAAAGGCTCTGATTTTGACCTTATGCAGCGGGTGGCGGAGGATTTTCGCTATTACCTCGACGAACAGGAGTTCATCCGCAATACCCGTGTCTCCTACAGTCGCCCGCAGCCGGAGATTCGTCTCGGTTTCGACCCGATCCTGCTGACCTCCTACGATATCTCTCGCCAGAACATAGCTTCCGGCCTCACATCTCTGAACCCGGAGATTTCGTCCGGGACTTCTTTCAAGGTGGGGGAGGATACCTACGATATCATCATCCGTAACCGGACGGTAGAGGAGGAAGAGGCTGGCAAGAATCGGGACAAGACGGTGGACGACCTGCGCGAAGTGCATATACCAAGCGCTTCCGGCAGCCTGCACAGGCTGGAAGATATCGCCTCCGTCAATTATGGCCGCGGGCGTGCCCGTGTCACCCGTGTGAACCAGGACAAGCAGATTGAGTTGTTCTATTCTTTCTCGCGCGACGTTGAAGAGTCGAGAGACCTCCTCGAAGGCTACCGGTCGGATATCGACCAGTTGGTGTCGGGTTATAACCTGCCTTCGGGCGTGGCGGTCGAAGTGTTTCACGAGGAAGATATGTTTGCCGACTTCAAGTTTCTGCTGTTGGCTGCCTTTATCCTGATCTTTATGATCCTGGCTTCGGTGTTCGAGTCCTTTGTGACGCCGTTCGTCCTGCTGTTCTCCATCCCGCTGGCTGCGATCGGTTCGCTGCTGGCGTTGTTGCTGACGGGCAACAGCCTGCTGAACAATGCGAACGTGATGATCGGGTTTCTGATCCTACTGGGAGTAGTGGTGAACAATGGTATTATCCTGATCGATTATGCCAACATTCTCCGCCGGCGAGGTTATCGCCGCAACAGGGCGTTGATGACGGCTGGGCTGTCACGTATTCGCCCGATCCTAATTACTTCCATCACGACGATCGTAGCCATGTTGCCGATGGCGATGGGTAACTCTGAGTATGCCGGAGCGATCGGTGCACCGTTTGCCATTACTGTGATCGGCGGTCTTTCCTTCTCTGCATTGTTGACGCTGATCCTGATCCCTACCGTTTGTATGGGACTGGAAAACACGCTGCAATGGTACAAGGAGCTGTCCGCGAAAGTATGGGTTCTGCACGGTTTGCTCTTTAGGGCAGGAGCCGGCTGTATCTGGTTTTATGGTGGTGGCCTCCTGTGGCAGTCCGTCTATGGGGTGTTGTTGTTGGCCGGTATTCCGGGAGTGACCTATTTTATGCAGACAAGTCTCCGCCGTGCCCGTTCGAAGGTGATCGATCCGGAGACGGACATCCATATATCCGTCCGCAACCTGGTGAAGATATACGACTGGCCGGGACGTGTCAGCCGCCAGTGGAAGAGTGGCCTGCTGATCCGTCGACGGTTAGGTTTGGAGAAAAACTACCTTATACCTGCCGGATTGCCGGATGACTGTCCCGTTCCCGTGCCTGACATGGGATCGCAAAAGATCAGTCCTGATACCTCCTCTGATTATGTGGATACCACTGGTGCTTCTGCGATCCCGCTTCAGACGCGAGAAAGAGGATTCTTTATGGAACTGGGCTGGCAGTTCGTCCTGTTAGGTTTCGGTGTCTGGTTCACCTGGTTCTTTGTCGGGAACAGGTTGTGGATATTTCTTCTCTCTTTCGCAGTCTACGCCGCAACGCTTTACCTGTGGCGCAAGGTACGTGAATATCTCTATGGACGGTTTGCAGGAAGCCGGACGGTGAAATACGTTAACCGGATCATCTTTTGGGGCCTTCCTCCACTGATCCTTTTTGGTCTGTTCCACAAATTGGATAATCCGAACTTGGTGGGGACGATCGGGGTGTTGTGGGCGTTCTGCATAGCAATCTATGTGACTTCTGGCTATCTGTACGAGAAGGAAATCAATATCGAGCGTGTAAAAGGACGTTTCGCCGGGCTGCGTCGTTCGTGGTTCCGTATGGTGAAAAGTATTCCGCTGATCGGGAAACGTCGGCAGCCGTTCAAGGCACTCCGAGGCGTATCGTTCGAGATCCGTACAGGTATGTTCGGCCTCTTGGGACCGAACGGAGCAGGTAAGTCCACCCTGATGCGTATCATCTGCGGCATTTTGGAACAGAGCTACGGCAGTATCTGGATCAACGGACTGGATACGCGTGTCTACCGGGAGGAACTGCAGAGCCTGATCGGTTTCCTGCCACAGGAGTTCGGGACATACGAGAATATGTCATCTTGGGAATTTCTCGATTATCAGGCGATCTTGAAGGGCCTCGTCAATCCCGAGCTGCGCCGTGAGCGGTTGGAGTATGTCCTCCGCGCCGTCCATATGTTCGACCGTAAAGATGAGAAAATCGGTTCTTTCTCCGGCGGTATGAAACAACGTATCGGTATCGCTCTGATTCTGTTGCACCTGCCACGTATTTTAGTGGTAGACGAACCTACTGCCGGACTCGACCCGCGCGAACGCATCCGTTTCCGAAACCTGTTGGTGGAGTTGAGCAAGGATCGTATCGTGATCTTCTCTACTCATATCATCGAAGACATATCCAGTTCATGTAGCCAGGTGGTCGTGATCAACAAAGGCAGCCTAAAGTATTTTGGCGATCCGGTTGATATGGTCGGCATGGCGGCCGGAAAGGTCTGGCAGTTCGATATAGGTAAGACAGAATTTGAACAGGCATTGGATAAGTCCCGGATCGTCAACCATATCCAAAAAGACGACCGTATCCGGGTCCGTTACCTCTCGACCACCTCTCCGTATGATGGAGCGGTACAAGTGGAACCGAACTTGGAAGATGCTTATCTTTGCTTGTTGAAAGAACTTTAAAAAGTTATGATTTATAATTTATGATTTATGCGTCGATGATAAATCATAAATCATAAATCTCAAATCATAAATCATTATGACACTGAAACAATTCATATATCTCTTGCCTCGCTTGGTAAAATATAACCTGAAGATTATCTTTGCCGGGAAATTCATCTGGTTTCTCCTGGCGGCATTTCTGTTCTTTGCCTATTTCATGTTTCAGATTGCTTGGAGCCGATCGGAGGTCAATGAAGGGGTGGTCTACAACCTCCTGATGTTCCCCTGTGTCCTGTTGGTGTTCTATCCTGCTGTTTTTGGTATCCAGAACGATGAGGATAGCCGGATACTGGAAATCCTTTTCGGCATCCCCGACTATAAATATAAGGTATGGGGTGTCCGTCTACTGATGATCTACGTGGCGATCTTCGTGATCCTGATCGTCTTTTCCTGGTTGGCTACGCTCTTGCTTTATCCTGTCAACCTTCTTGAGATGTCGGCTCAGCTGATGTTCCCGATCCTTTTTTTCGGGAACCTCGCCTTCATGTTTTCCACCATTACCCGCAGTGGTAACGGAACTGCCGTTTTGATGATTATCATCGGCATCGCCCTGTTGATCTTCAGCAATACGCCTCTTATTGAGCGTTCTTTTTGGAATATCCTCCTCAATCCTTTCTCCATCCCCCGCAATTCCCTGCCGGTCATCTGGGAAAGCATCATCATCAAAAGTCGCATCTTCCTCCTGGTCGCCAGTACCATCTGGATGCTGATCGGGCTTCTGAACTTGCAGAAGAGGGAGAAGTTTGTTTGATTGCGAGCCCGGTGGAAACCTTTGATAGTCTACGTCATATAACGAACGATTTAGGGTATGTGTTATAGAAGAGATCGCTCTCTTCCTTGATGGGCACTTGATTGGGGTGAGCTATATGGAAGGTCAACGTGCCTATGTGAACGAGATTTCTTATTAATAAAAGTTTTCGGGAACAATAACTATTATACGATCATAAATGAAGTTATATTGTTTGAAAACAACATGTTAAGGTATGATGGTTTTAATTTTTAACTATTATTCATCATATACCATCATGATTTAAAACGAAAAATAGCTATAGATCAGTCAAATATCAAATTAAAGATCAGTATTCCTTAGATGGAAAATATGCTAAAGCCATTTATTTTGTCACATAATCAAGCCTTTTTGGGAAAACAATTTGAAAAGTTTCCTGAGACCCGGATGTCGGAGCTTTGAGATCCAGATGCTGGAAGGTGGGAGATCCGGATGTCAAGGAACTGTGACAGGGATGTCGGACTGCTTTTCTGCCTTGTTTGGAGGGATTTTATACTCTGTTTTTCTATTCGGGGAAATATTTCGTTTTTAACAAAAACTGCTTCTGTTTGTTCATATGTTTTTTGGGGGCATAATTCACATAAACAACATATTATTAATTAGGGATATTCAGTAAATGTCCCTAACTCCATTTTATAACACTGAATATTTATTCCCTTAAATATGCTGGCATAGTCCATATATAAAGCCCTTTAGCATATTTGCTGCCCCGAAAGTGACGAAGAACTAAAATAAATTAAAAAATCTATTTCAACACCTTGTCTATCCATGGCAACACCAATTCTACTTTAAAATAATGATTCTTTGGATCGACATTAACTACTTGGAAGAATGTATCCAGATCAATGCCCTCGGGTACTCGATCTATCTGCTGTCGGTCTTTCGGGTTGGCAAACTTCTTATAATGATAGAACGTAAAATTATCCGGTTTACCTACTATCCGATAGGCTTCCTTTATCAGCTCAAAGTCACGGTCAAGTCCTCCTTCGGTACAAATAACAGGGCGGGGAGCCAAGGCAGCGACCAAATCAGGAAAATCAAACTGTGTCAAGAAACCAGGTATCAAATGCTCGATAGAATTCGGAAAAGGTCGCCTCCCCTTCTCATCTGGTTTTGTCATCACCAAAATCCGTTCAAGTGTACGACACAGAAAATCGTTATATACAAAGGCATAGATAGACGGATCCAAAACTCCTAAGACCATCAACGGCTCGGTCCCCAAAGAAAAGCCACTGATAATGACTCGTTCTTTATCTATATAGCTCTGTGCTTTCATCCAGTTCAGAATATTCCAGTCTTGCCAAGCAGTCAGCCCTAGATAGCTCCATCCCACTTCCAATAAGATACGCGAAGTATTGAGATAATCGAAATACCCGTTGTCAGAAAGCTCGCCGCACGACGGGTTATCTACAGCAACCGCAACCAGACCTTTCTTTACATAACGCAAAGCCATCGCATTCTTCCGTTTCCCGTATCACCCTAAGTTTCCTTACCTCTTCCGTCTCACCCGCCAGTTCCTCTTTACTGCCACCAAAACCCGGTATACAAAGCACAGAAGGCACCTTATCCTGAGTTGTATCGATCCCGTCAGGTATCAATACCAGATAAGGAACAACGCTTCCTGGCAACGGATAAGACTCCCATTTCTCCACCCGATAGCCATCCCTCTGTACCATTTTGATACGTACTGGGGCGGGCTGGTCTTTCACCTCCGGAAAACGTATCAATTCTTTCATAGTGGAACACAAGCCCAACTGCCATTTCTTAAACTCCGTCGCCGTAAATGCCGGATTGAAAGTAAACGCAGGTTTCTGCTTCAACATATATTGGACAGCTCCTCTTGAACTTGAGAAACGACCATCTTCACGATTTGCTGTTATCCTAAAAGAATTGTTGAGATCAGACGTTTGTCCCATTACCGGCAAGATCAACAGCAGAGTAAATAATGTATTAATTATTTTATACATGATATTCATTTAATTCAATTTCTATACGACCATCATATAAATATCACTGTTCTGTTGAAAACAAACGAACGATCAAATCGAAATTAGAATCACGGAAAGATGCCTCCCAGGGTGTCGTATTCGTTTGGTCATTACGCGACTGAAGCATTCCCACAGCCTTTTCTTTTTCTCCCCGATAAATAGCCGTACACCATTGGACTACACGATTTTCAGGGAAATCCGTGCTCCAGGCAGCTACCATATGATCTGCTTCCTGCACTTTTCCTGACTCGCGCAAAGCCAATGCACTTAACAGATTACCAGACTCAAAATGAGAACGGGATATCGTATAGTCGGCTACGGCAGCTAATAAAGCAGA
>ERZ860445.1500-NODE-1500-length-12684-cov-3.287513_pt1 | contig 12684 bp, 13 predicted proteins | sample MGYA00509977_ERZ860445 | MGnify/ENA primary metagenome ERZ860445 (study PRJEB30046, sample SAMN00715233) | human gut metagenome | study: EMG produced TPA metagenomics assembly of the A metagenome-wide association study of gut microbiota in type 2... | reverse complement strand
TGAACGCTCAACCTCTACGGTGAAGTCTACGTGTCCTGGAGTATCAATGATGTTGATACGGTGTTCCAGAGCACCTGGTTTAGTCTTGCAGTGATCCTGCAGAGTCCAGTGACATGTTGTAGCAGCGGAAGTAATTGTGATACCTCTCTCCTGCTCCTGCTCCATCCAGTCCATGGTAGCCGTACCCTCGTGCGTTTCACCGATCTTATAGTTGACGCCGGTGTAGTACAGAATACGCTCAGTCGTGGTGGTCTTTCCTGCATCAATGTGGGCCATGATGCCGATATTTCTTGTATTTTCCAGTGTAACCTTTCTCGGCATACCGTTCTCCTTTTTCTCTCTTTGCGGGGATTACCAACGGAAGTGGGCGAATGCCTTGTTGGATTCGGCCATCTTGTGGGTATCCTCACGCTTCTTCACAGCGCTGCCGGTGTTGTTGGCAGCATCCATGATCTCGCTTGCCAGGCGCTCCGCCATGGTGCGCTCGCTGCGAGCACGGGAGTAAGCGGTCAGCCAGCGCAGACCCAGGGTCTGACGACGGGCAGGACGCACCTCCATGGGGACCTGATAGGTGGCGCCGCCGACACGGCGGGCCTTGACTTCCAGGCTGGGCATGATATTCTCCATAGCCTGGGTGAACACTTCCAGAGGCTCCTTCTCGGTCTTTTCCTTGATGATATCAAAGGCGCCGTAGACAACCTTCTGGGCAACGCCCTTTTTACCGTCCAACATGATGCTGTTGACGAGCTTCGTCACCAGCACGGAGTTGTACATAGGATCGGGCAAGATCTCTCTCTTGGGAACATTACCTCTTCTGGGCACTATGCTTCCCTCCTTCATAAAAATATGATTTCATAGGTACTCAACAGCCCGGCGGCTGTTGTTCGGCCTGCCAAAGAGGTAGTTATATAAAAACCTTTTCGGCAAAGCTCATTTCATGCGGGAATTACTTGCTCTTGGGCCGCTTGGCACCGTACTTGGAACGGCCCTGCATACGACCGTTGACGCCCTGGGTATCCAGCGTACCACGGATGATGTGGTAACGGACGCCGGGCAGGTCCTTGACACGGCCGCCACGGATCATGACCACAGAGTGCTCCTGCAGAGAGTGACCAACACCGGGAATGTAGGCGGTGACCTCATAGCCGTTGGTCAGACGGACACGGGCGATCTTGCGCAGTGCGGAGTTAGGCTTCTTGGGGGTCGCAGTTCTCACGGCGGTGCAGACGCCACGCTTCTGAGGGGAGGACAGGTTGGTCTCCTTGTTCTTCAGCGTATTCAGGCCCTTCTGCATAGCAGGGGAATTGGACTTGTAGGTAGCCTGTTTCCGGCCCTGCTTGACCAGCTGATTAAAAGTAGGCATGCAATGAACTCCTTTCTAAAGATTTGTTGGGATGACTCCCTTTATTTTCCACGGAATAAGAAATTTTATTCCGGAAAAACCGTTTTAACGGCTGGGGACGGCGGCTGCGGCGGTCCCCACGGCGATGCCGGCGGCCCGGCCCAGCTGTGACATGGTAAACTCCGTCACGGCAGGCACTCCCACTGCACGGCAGGCCGCCAGCAGCGGCTCCACCAGTGCCGGGTCGGCATCCTTTGCCAGAAAGACCCGTCCGGCATGACCGGCAGCCAACAGGCGGCGTGTCTGCTTCAGGCCCACCACCCGGTTTTCGCAAGACAATTCTTCCAGCATGGAGAGCCTCCTCGTTGAAATATCGCCCTGCATGGCAAAATTCGCAGGCTCCAAACCCACGCAATTCAGGATTATAGCATAAACCCGTCCCAGCGTCAAGTAGATTTCCGGCAAAAATTTGTGCGTTTGGCTGAATTTCTGCCGTGTTTTTCTGGGAAATACACAAAGCCCGCCGGAGCGGATTTTCCCCTGTACTTTCCCGCCTCGACGTGGTATCCTAATATATATTAAGAATCGCCGGATATCATCCGAGCCTATGAAAACAGGAGGGATCGCCATGATCCTCATTCAGAACGCTCACATCAAGCCCATCGTCGGGCCGGAGCTGCCCAACGGCTGCCTGCTGGCGGAGGATGGCCGCATCACCGCCGTCGCCCCCCACATCGACGCCCCGGAGGGCTGCACCGTCATCGACGCAGGCGGCCGTCTGCTGACCCCCGGCTGCGTGGAGGCCCACTGTCACATCGGTCTGGACAATGAGTGTCTGCGCTGGGAGGGCATGGACTACAATGAGATCGTGGAACCCCTGACGCCGCAGCTGCGGGCCATCGACTCCATCAATCCTCAGGACGGTGCCTTCCCCAACGCCCTGCGGGGCGGTGTCACCACCGCCTGCACCGGCCCCGGCAGCGCCAACGTGGTGGGCGGCACCTTTACGGTGCTGAAGCTGGCCGGTAAACGGGTAGACAATATGCTGCTGAAGGAGCCCGCCGCCATGAAGTGCGCCTTCGGCGAAAACCCCAAGGGCTGCTACGGACAGGGCCTGAAGAAGAGTCCCATGACCCGTATGGCGGTGGCAGCACTGCTGCGGGAGCTGCTGTTCAAGACTCGCCGTTACCGGGATGACAAGCTGGCCGGGAAGAACCCCCCCTTCGACATGAAGCTGGAGGCCATGCTGCCGGTCATCAACGGTGAAATTCCCCTGAAATGCCACGCTCACCGGGCCGACGACATCCTCACCGCCGTCCGCATCGCTAAGGAGTTCGGCGTCAAGGCCACGCTGGACCACTGCACCGACGGCGAGCTCATCTCCGATGAGCTGGCCAAGGAGGGCCTGCCGGTGTTCGTAGGCCCCACGCTGGGCAGCAAAAGCAAGGCCGAGCTACGCCACAAGAGCTTCACCACCCCCGGCACCCTGTACCACGCCGGACTCACCGTCAGCATCATCACCGACGCCCCGGTGATCCCGCTGGAGAAGCTGCCCATGTGCGCCGGTCTCGCCGCAAACGCAGGTCTCCCCATGGAAGAGGCGTGCCGGGCCATCACCATCAACCCCGCCCGCAGCTTGGGCATCGACAGCCGTGTGGGCAGTCTGGAGCCCGGCAAGGACGCCGATCTGGTGCTGTGGACGGCAGACCCCCTGACCACCATCGGGGCCGAGGCCTACTGCACCATCGTGGACGGTAAGGTGGTCTATCAGGCGGAGTAAGCTAAAAACGTCAATATCTTGTCGAAAACCATCAAGATAATGCAGAAGAACCGCACTGTGATACTTCACAGTGCGGTTCTTTTATGGTTCTTCGGATGCTCGTTCAGCGCAGCCACAGCCAGCCCGCCAGCGCCAGCTGCACCACCAGAATAGCCGGGATGCCATAGCGGAAGTACCAGTGCCGGGTCTTGTGATGAAAGCACCACATCCCCAGCAGCGCCCCCACGCCGCCGCCCACGATGGCCAGCAGAAACAATGTCTTTTCCGGCACACGCCAGCGCCCCTGTCTGGCCCGCAGCTTATCGGCTCCGTACACGGCAAAGGCAGCCACATTGACGGTCAGCAGATAGACGCCCAGCCAGTTCGGCAGGACCGCCAGCAGCTCCTGCATCAGCCCTTCAGAGCGGCCAGAGCGCAGGCAGTCTTAGCGCCCAGAACGGCGTTATTGTACACCAGCTGGATGTTGCTCTCCAGACTGTCACCGCCGGTGAGATCCTTCACCTTGGCCAGCAGGAAGGGCGTGGTCTCCTTGCCGTGGATGCCCTGTGCCTTAGCCTCGGCCAGCGCCTGCTCGATGGCCTTGTCGATGACCTTGTGATCCATGGAGTACTTCTCCGGGATGGGGTTGGTGACCAGCATACCGTTCTTCATGCCCAACTCACGCTCGGCGTGGAAAGCAGCGGCCAACTCCTCCGGGGTATCCAGTTCATAATCCACGCCGAAGCCGGACTTGCGGGTGTAGAAGGCGGGCAGTTCGTTGGTGCCGTAGCCGATGACAGGCACGCCCTTGGTCTCCAGATACTCCAGCGTCAGACCCAGATCCAGAATGGACTTGGCACCGGCGCACACCACCATCACAGGGGTCTGGCCCAGCTCCTCCAGATCAGCGGAGATGTCCATGGTGGTCTCGGCGCCACGGTGTACGCCGCCGATGCCGCCGGTGGCAAAGACCTGAATCCCGGCCATGTGGGCGATCATCATGGTGGTGGTAACGGTGCAGGCGCCGTCGCTGCCCTTGGCCACCAGCACCGGCAGATCACGGCGGCTGGCCTTAGGCACAGCGTGGCCGGCACGGCCCAGATAGTCGATCTCCTCGGCGGTCAGACCGGCCTTCAGGCGGCCCTTGATGATGGCGATGGTGGCAGGCACAGCGCCGTTTTCACGGATGAGCTTCTCCACGTTCATAGCGGTCTCCACATTCTGGGGATAGGGCATACCGTGGGAGATGATGGTGCTCTCCAGCGCCACCACGGGCTTGCCCTGCTCCAGAGCCTCTTTGACCTCAGTGGAAATGTCCAGATAACGATTCAGCATGATTCAGTTCCTCCTGTTGATAAATTCGATTTGTTTCGATTGAAAATATATGTAGTTAGTAAGGAATGACTTACAGGGCCATACGCCGCAGCAGCTCCGCCTCGCTCATGGAGGGGTGGATGGTCTCGGCGCTCTCCATGGCGATGGAACCGGGAGGAGGCCGCCAGGCCCGCACGGGCCGACCTCTCCAGATCGCTGCCCTGCAGGTAGGCCCACGTCAGAGCGGCCATAAAGGAATCGCCGCAGCCGGTGGTGCTGACCATCTCCGCCTTGGGGGCGGGCAGGGTCACACTGCCGCTCTGATCGGCAGCATAGACGCCGTCGGCCCCCAGCGAAATGAACACCCGGTGCAGCCCCGTCTCCAGCAGGGTCTGCGCCGCACGGTGGAGGCTGTCGGTGCCGGTGATAGGCACGCCGGACAGCAGCTCCGCCTCCAGCCGGTTTGGCTTCAGGGTGTGGAGCTTTCCCAGCACCGGCCGCAGCTTCTCGGCCTTCACCGTGGACACGGGGTCGGCAAAAATAGGGGCGTGGCAGTTATCCGCCAGCCATGCGATGCTCTCCGCCGGGAGGTTGGTGTCGATGACCACCACCTGACTGCCCTCCAGCAGCTGCTTGCGCCCCGCCAGCACACGGGGCGTCAGATTCCGATAGATGTCCATATCCGACACCGCCAGCTGCATATCCCCCTGCTGGTCGTTGATGAAAAGATAGGTGGAGGTGTGACCGCCGGGGATCACCGGGGACTGGGAGATATCGATGCCCAGCTCGCCGCACACCGCCGCCAGCTTCTGGGCGTACACATCGTCGCCGAAGGCTGTCAGCAGCCGCACATCCAGCCCCATCAGGCTCATGTTGTGGGCGATGTTCCGGCCTACGCCGCCGGGGCTCATCCGCACCCGGCCGGGGTTGGAATCCTGTGCCACCAGTTCCTCACTGGGCCAGCCGCCGATGTCCATGTTCATGCCGCCCACCACCGTGACATAGGGGCTGCGGGTCACGATGTAGCCCTTTCCGGCGATGCAGCCCTTTTTCATCAGGTTGGAAATATGCACCGCCACGCTGGACCGTGTGATGCCCGCCCGCTCCGCCAGCTCCTGCTGGGAGATCATGGGATCCGCTTCGATCCAGTTGAGTATCTGCCGTTCCCGTTGGGTCATGCCGCACCTCCATAAGCAAAACTTTACTTTCTAATCATATGCTTATTATACCATGTGTTCCCGCCGTGTCAAGTCCTTTTCCATAGGCGGAAAAACTTTTTTTGCTCCCGATGGGGCGGGCTCTTGCAAAAGTGGCGACGGGCGGTTATAATCTACGTTATACCGATTTTAGTGCAAGGAGGAACGCACGATGGAGCGAATGAAGATCGCTGCCCTTTTTGCCGACCAGGAACAGCTGGACGGCAAGGAAGTCACCGTGTGCGGCTGGGCCCGCACCATCCGGGATATGAAAACCTTTGGGTTCATCGAGCTCAATGACGGCTCCTGCTTCAAGAATTTGCAGGTGGTCATGTCCGCTGATGAGCTGAATAATTATAAGGAGATCGCCGGGCAGAACGTGGGCGCCGCTCTCATCGTCCGTGGCGCCGTGGTGCTGACGCCGGAGGCCAAGCAGCCTCTGGAGGTAAAGGCCTCCTCCATCGAGGTGGAGGGCAAGTCCACCCCGGACTATCCTCTGCAAAAAAAGCGCCACAGCGTGGAGTTCCTGCGGACCATCCAGCATCTGCGGCCCCGCACCAACCTGTTCTCCGCTACCTTCCGGGTCCGCAGCGTAGCAGCCTACGCCATCCACGAGTTCTTCCAGAGCCGTGGCTTCGTATATGTCCACACTCCCATCATCACCGGCTCCGACTGCGAAGGCGCCGGCGAGATGTTTCAGGTGACGACGCTGGATCTCAACGACGTTCCCCGGACCGAAGACGGGCAGGTGGATTACAGCAAGGACTTCTTCGGCAAAAAGACCAGCCTCACCGTGTCCGGCCAGCTGAATGCCGAGAACTTCGCCATGGCCTTTGGTGACGTGTATACCTTCGGTCCCACCTTCCGGGCGGAGAATTCCAACACCCAGCGCCACGCCGCCGAGTTCTGGATGATCGAGCCGGAGATGGCCTTTACCGATCTGGCGGGGGATATGGATGTGGCCGAGGCCATGATCAAGCACATCATCCGCCGGGTGCTGGAGCGCTGCCCCGACGAGATCAACTTCTTCAACAGCTTCGTGGATAAGGGGCTCAAGGAGCGTCTGACCCACGTGATGACCTCCGACTTCGGCCGGGTCAGCTATACCGAGGCGGTGGAGATCCTGAAGCAGCACAATGACCAGTTCGACTTCAAGGTAGACTGGGGTACCGACCTCCAGACGGAGCACGAGCGGTTCCTGACGGAGCAGGTGTTCAAGCGCCCGGTGTTCGTCACCGACTATCCCGCCGAGATCAAGGCCTTTTATATGCGGATGAATGATGACGGCAAGACGGTGGCGGCGGCGGACTGTCTGGTCCCCGGCATTGGTGAGATCATCGGCGGCAGCCAGCGCGAGGAGCGACTGGAGATGCTGGAGGAGCGCATCCGCCAGCTGGGCATGAACCCGGAGGACTACTGGTGGTACTGCGATCTGCGGCGCTACGGCTCCTGCAAGCACGCAGGCTTCGGTCTGGGCTTCGAGCGGATGGTGATGTACCTGACAGGTGTCAGCAACATCCGGGACGTGGAGCTGCATCCCCGCACCGTGGGCAATGCGGAGTTCTGATGCACTTCCGGGCTTTTGACGGCAATACAAAGCTTTTGCCGTTCCAATAAAAGAGCTGCATCGAGGGCGCTGGCGCAAGCCGGCGTCCTTTTTCCTTTTGGCTCCAATGGATCACTTTCCCGTTCTGCCGCTGGCCGGCTGTTTTTGCCGGCAGTCTTTTCTCCTATTGCCGCCGGCGGCATACTTTTTGCCAACAGCCCCTTCTGCACAAGGAATGTGTCTCCGACGGCCCGCTTTTCCCACCAGCCGGAAAAGCGGGCAAAAGCACCCGCCGGAGGTAAAAGCCTGTGAAAGTCCCCTTCCCACATCATAGGCGCTATTTGGCCCTTCCGGCATATGGCAGCTGATATTTCAGTAGGAAGACACTTTGTATTGCAAAATTGTACACATTTCTCTCTTCTCGGCGGCCCCCCTCTCCCCCGTCTGCGAAAAATGCAAAAAAAAGTGGCATTTCTCTGTGCAGTCTGTTATAATGACTTAGTATGGAGTCAAATTGTTACTGGCCGCATCTAATATGCAGCACAACATAAACTTGTAAAAACAGATATTTCATAATAGGAGAAGCCAATGGAAACACAGAAAAAGCGCCGGGGCGACCGCAAGGACGGCCGCCTGATGCGGGAGCTGGACTCCCTGCACTACGTCACCGGCATCCTCTACCCCAACCGATGCGACAACGAGGCCTACATCTCCCAGCGCATCGACCTGACCAACATGAACGCCTATATCGCCAAGAAGAATGAGACGGAGACGGAGTTTCCCTATACCATGTTCCACTTGGTGCTGGCAGCCCTGATGAAAACCATCACCCTGCGCCCCAAGCTGAACCGCTTCATCGTCAACAGCAACTTCTATCAGCGCAACGAGGTATCCGCCTCCTTCGTGGTGAAGAAGCAGTTCTCCGATAAGGGCGCCGAGGCGCTGGCCTTCCTGCACTGCAAGGACGAGTACACGCTCTCCGACATCCACGACTACATCCGCCGTCAGGTGACGGAGTGCCGGTCGGACAAGGTAGACCCCTCCACTGGAGCCATGGATATCCTCAACAGGATCCCCCGCTTCGTCAGCAAGGCCGCCATCCACCTCCTCATGTGGCTGGATAAGCACGGCTGGGTGCCGGCGGACATCATTGCCACGGACCCCTATTACAGCTCCGTGGTCATCTCCAATCTGGGCTCCATCAAGCTCAAGTGCGGCTATCACCACCTGACCAACTGGGGTACCTGCTCCCTGTTCTGCATCATCGGGGAGAAGGCCGTGCGGCCCATCTACGCCCCGGACGGCACCATGACCATGAAGGAGACGCTGGATCTGGGTCTCACCATTGACGAGCGTTTGGCGGACGGCTATTACTATTCCAAGTCCGTCCGGCTGCTGAAGCATCTGCTGGAGCACCCGGAGGAGCTGGAGAAACCTATGAAGGAGGAAGTTATCTATGAGTGAGACGGTACAGATCAAGACCCCGTGGCTGGCATCCAAGGATCCCGAGGTGCCCTCTACCCTGAACTACTCCACCCTGTCCATGTGCGGCCGGGTCGAGGAGATGGTACGTCAGTACCCCAATTACATCGCCTATGAGTTCATGGGCAAAACCACCACCTACGCCGAGATGTGGCAGAAGATCAACGCCTGTGCCAAGAGCCTGAAGGCCATCGGCATCCGGGAAGGCGACAAGGTCACCATCTGTATGCCCAACGCCCCTCAGACCCTGTGTATGTTCTACGCCGTGAACATGGTGGGCGCCATCGCCAACATGGTCCACCCTCTGTCCGCCGAGAGCGAGATCTCCTTCTATCTGCGGGACTCCAACTCCGTGGCGGCCATCACGCTGGATCAGTTCTACCCCAAGTTTGAAAGCGTCCGCAAGACGGTAGATCTGCCCTGCCTCATCGTCACCTCCGTGGCCGATGAGCTCAAGCCCCTGCTGCGGGTGGGCTATCAGCTCACCGAGGGCCGCAAGAACCCCAAGGTCCCCCGTGGCCCCGGCGTGGTGCTGTGGAAGGATTTCCTTAAGCGTGGCGAGCACGTGGAGATCTACCGCATCAAGCGCAAGGACACCGATCCCGCTGCCATCCTCTACTCCGGCGGCACCACCGGCGTCACCAAGGGCATCCTGCTCTCCAACCGCAACTTTAACGCTCTGGCCGCCCAGATCGTGGCCACCAACCCCTTCTTCCATCCGGGTCACAAGATGCTGGCCATCATGCCCATGTTCCACGGCTTCGGACTGGGCGTGTCCATCCACTCCATGGTGGCCAACGGCGGTCACTGCATCCTGATCCCCCGCTTCACCCCTCAGAGCTACGCCGAGCTCATCAAAAAGCACAAGCCCAATCTCATCGCCGGCGTCCCCTCCCTGTTCGAGGCGCTGCTGCGGGTCAAGGAGATCGAAGGCGCCGACCTCAGCTGCCTGAAGGGTGTGTTCTCCGGCGGTGACAGTCTGTCCATTGAGCTGAAGAAGCGCTTTGACAAGTTCCTCCACGACCACGGCGCCACCGTCAGCGTCCGGGAGGGCTACGGCACCACCGAGTGCGTCACCGCCAGCTGCCTGACCCCCATCCACAAGCAGAAGGAGGGCTCCATCGGCATCCCCTTCCCGGACACCTATTACAAGATCGTCAAGCCCGGCACTCAGGAGGAGGTCCCCTACGGTGAGGAGGGCGAGATCTGCCTGTCCGGCCCCACCGTGATGCTGGAGTACGTCAACCATCCGGAGGAGACGGCCCAGACCAAGCAGACCCACGCCGACGGCCTTACCTGGATCCACACCGGCGACCTGGGCATGATGGACGAGGAGGGCTTTATCTACTTCCGTCAGCGCATCAAGCGCATGATCGTCACCAACGGCTACAACGTCTATCCCTCCCAGTTGGAGAATATTCTGGATGGCCACGACTACGTCCACCTCAGCTGCGTCATCGGCGTCAAGGACCCCATCAAGATGCAGCGGGTCAAGGCATTCGTGGTGCTCAAGCCCGGCTATCAGCCCACGGAGGCCTGCAAGAAGGAGCTGCTGGACTACTGCCGCAAGCACATCGCCAAGTACGCCATGCCCTCCGACATCGAGTTCCGTGAGGAGCTGCCCAAGACACTGGTGGGCAAGGTGGCCTACCGTGTGCTGGAGGAGGAAGAGAACGCCAAGCAGGCTCAGAAGGCCGTAGAGGACGCTAAGCGTGCCGAGGAGGATGCCAAGCGGGCCGAGGCGGCGAAGGCTGAGAAGCTCAGTGCCGCCAAGAAGCCTGCGGCCAAAAAGCCCGCCCCTAAGAAGCCCGCTCACCCCACGGCCAAGCCCGAGCCCGCCAAGCAGGCTCAGAAGGCCGACACCCCTCATGACGGCCAGAACAACGACATCAAAGAATAGTCGCTCCCATGGCGGGGAGCGCAGGAGGTTCCTATGGACAGAGAGATGAAACGCCACTACACCCTACTGGTAGACTTTTTGGGTAAAATTTTGGGGCCGGACTACGAGGTGGCCCTGCATGAGCTGCTGGATGACTCCAATGAGATCATTGCCATCGCCAACGGCGAACTGACGGGACGGCATTTAGGCTCCCCCCTCAGCAACAAGATGCTGGAATTCCTGACCAGCCGCCTCTATGAGACGCAGGACTACGTGCTGCGGTTTGAAAGCACCTCCGTCACCGGAAAGAAGCTGTGCTCCAACTCCCTGTTCATCAAGGATCCCCACGGCCGTCTGGTGGGCCTGCTGTGCATCAACTTTGACAGCAGCCGCTACCGGGAGCTGTCCGCCCGTGTCATGGACCTGTGCGGCAGCCTGCTGACCCCCGGCGCCCCCAGCGGCACCCACCTCATCGTGGAAAACGACGAGCACACCTATCCCTCCTCCATCGCCGGCGCCACTGCCAGCATCGTCTCCTCCGTCATTGCGGACTATCCCGTGCCGGTGGACCGTCTGACGCAGGACGAGAAGATGGAGATCATGGATGCGCTGAACCGCAAGGGCGTGTTCCTGCTGAAGGGCTCCGTGAGCCATGTGGCACGGGAGCTCCACAGCTCCGAGGCCAGCATCTACCGCTATCTGGGCAAGCTCAACAACAAGGACTAACCGTAAAAATCGGGAGGGACGGCTGCGCCGTCCCTCCCGAAAATTTCCCCTTCGCCGCATTTCCCCCTATTTCCGGGAAATTCTTCCGTCACTGTTGCAAATATCACGGTTATTTGGCAGCAGGTGTGGTATACTACCGGCAAATAGAAATAGAAAAGGAGATCTTAACTATGGCCATCGTACACGCAAACGCACAGACCTTCCCACAGGAAGTGCTTCAGTCCAACGAAACGGTGCTGGTGGATTTCTGGGCCGCCTGGTGCGGTCCCTGCAAGATGCTGGCCCCCATTCTGGAGGAGCTGGACGGCGTGGCTCCCTGCAAGATCGTGAAGGTGGATGTGGATGAAAACCGGGCGCTGGCGCTGCAATACGCCGTGGCCAGCATCCCCACGCTGCTGGTGTTCCGCAATGGTCAGCTGGTGAACCGCTCCGTGGGTCTTATCTCCCGAGAGGACGTGCTGAAGCTGGTGCAGGCGTAAGCTTTTTAACGAAAAATGTGCGGGGCTTTTGCCCCGCACATTTTCTCACAGCTTCTCCATCTCATGGGCCACCTGCTCCTCACAGGAGCGCATGGCCTCCAGCGTCCGCTCCAGCAGCATATCCAGCTCCCAGCCCAGACGCTCCGCCCCTTGGGCGATGACGTCACGGGAGCACCCGGCGGCGAACTTCTTGTCCTTGTACTTCTTTTTCAGGCTCTTCAGCTCCATATCCTGACAGCTGTGGCTGGGCCGCATCAACGCCGCTGCCCCGATCAGGCCCGTCAGCTCATCTGCTGCAAACAGCACCTTCTCCATCTCATGCTCCGGAGCCACGTCGCAGCACAGGCCGCAGCCGTGGCTGCACACGGCGTGGATGATGTCCTCGCCGCAGCCTGCCTCCCGCAGCAGCTCCGGTGCCTTTTGGCAGTGCTCCTCCGGCCAGCGTTCAAAATCGATGTCGTGGAGCAAGCCCACAATGCCCCAGAATTCGGCATCGTCGCCGTAGCCCAACTCCTTGGCATACCACTGCATGACCCCCTCCACCGTCAGGGCGTGCTGCAGGTGGAACGGCTCCTGATTGTACCTCCGCAGGGCGGCCCACGCCGCCTCCCGGCTGATGTGCTCTCTCATGGGAAATCCTCCTTTGCTGCTGATGTTTTCCATAGGATAGCACCATCCGCCGGACTATGCAAGCACCATCTGCTCCAACAGGCTCAGCAGCTGCCGGGCATGTCGATATTCCGCCGCCGACAGCTCCTCCCATATCTCCCGCAGACACACGTCCTCCGTGGTCTCTGCCGCCTGTGCATAGCGCAGACCGCCGCAGGTCTCGGCGTGATACCGGGTCCGCAGCACCTCCCGCCACGGCAGACGCTCCACCCGTCCCCCCTGCAAGCGGGGCTGATAGCAGCAGCCCGTCACCAGATAGTACACCCCCATGAGACGGCGGGCGTGGCTCCCC
>ERZ860445.1477-NODE-1477-length-12926-cov-5.572683_pt1 | contig 12926 bp, 13 predicted proteins | sample MGYA00509977_ERZ860445 | MGnify/ENA primary metagenome ERZ860445 (study PRJEB30046, sample SAMN00715233) | human gut metagenome | study: EMG produced TPA metagenomics assembly of the A metagenome-wide association study of gut microbiota in type 2... | reverse complement strand
ACAACCACGGTCTATTGTGGTATACTATATACAGACAAAGGGAAAGAGAACAAAGACAGAAACCCGGAGTCAAAACAATAGGTTGTAGGATATACAACCAGTAGTTGTAGTATACCCATGTACAATTTGCATAGTCCAGACAACTGGACAGAAAGGAAACACCATGGAAAAGACCAACAAATTGACCGCTAACCAGAAAGAAATCATCATGCAGAATCCGAAAGTTCAGGCTTTTGACGGCGCTGTCTCTCGTCTTGAGAACGTCGGACGCCTCGCAGGTGTCCAGTTGGCTTGCTTGGTATACACTGCCGACCATGACGGCACATCTGCCGCAATGGGGCTTGCAAGTGCCGCCGATTATCTCCAGCAGGTGCGCAAGTACAGCAAGTCGCAGGCCATGAATCTCCAGCGCGTGGGCAAGTTCCTCAAGGGCAACGCAGACGTGGCACAGGATAGCAACGGCAATGCCATCAGCTTGTCCGCCATGGTGCAGTTGCTTGAATCCTGCGACAGCGAGACGCAGGCGCGCAAGCTCATCGCGGACGGAACGGTTAACGCTCTTACACCCGTTAAAAAGCTGAAAAAGCAGATTGACAAGCTGAACGGAAAAGAGATCGCCGCCGACGCCGAATCTAAAGAGGTTGAGGGCGACACTACCCCCGAGGACACTGCGGAAAAGTTCCCGCCGGACGTTTACACCATCGATGTCGCCGTTATCGCACCGGACGGGAACGGCGGCAACGTGACTGTAAAGTCCGAAAACCTCAAATGCAAGTTGGACATGGTGCATACTCGCATCAAGAAGATGCTTCCGTTGGCAACTGCCCCGGGCGCCAAGGTCGTTTTGACCGTCACCCCGCGCAAGTAAACCGAATATGACCGGCCCAAACGGGCCGGCCACTTTTTACCCCAACATATGCACATTTGTTCACATGAACAAGTGTAGGTCCATTTGTCTGGACCGTTAGCACTCCATAGCTCAGACTGCTAACAGTCAACTGGCACTCGAATCAAACGACTGCCAGCATCCAGTATTTTCCAGTTTTGGCATAAACTGGATTTACAACCATAGGTTGTTGACTCACAACCAGAGGTTGTTGACAACCTTTGGGAGTATTTCTGGCTGGATACTATCGCGCATTTTATGAATGCAGTGAGTGTCGCGGTAAGTCCAGTCGTCTGGACCAGTTCCAGAAAACATCCGCCTGACCAAAACACCCACCTGAGGTAAATTTCGATGAAAGATAAATTTTCGCTGAAAGAAAAGTTTCAGTGGTTTCAGTATGAAGTAGTTCCCTACTTCGCGTTGCCCTTCGGCATCGCAGCATTCTACTTGGCGGCGGTGATTGGACCGTGAGTGTTCCAGGTAAACCTGCTTGCCCTGATGATTGTATGTGCTGGCGTTGCGCATGGCATGAAGTATACGAGTGTTGCTGTAATGATACAGCGCATAATTTGGACTGTCCCGAAATGAATCTTGGTCAGTCCTGTCCCGATTTCACTCCGATTCATGTCCAGACGTCTGGACTGAATAAATAAAACCGGCCTGACGGCCACAAAGAAAGGAAATAATATTATGTTCGACTTCCGTAAAGCTGCTCTCGATTCCACCCTGTTGTCTACCCTTCAGAATGACCGCGAAAAGATTTCCACCCACGACCTCATTCAGCAGTTCCCCGACGGCATCACTGTGAATGCGTTCGACTTCGCCACTATCGACGACAAGTCTTTTGCCGTCGTGACGTTCAACGAGGATGATACCAAATACTACAACGGCGGCACCGTCCTCTCCAAGATGTGCGTGGCATGGGCGGCCGGGTTCGCGGGTGATCCTGAAGCGGCTTCTACCGCTCTGGCAAAGGCCGGCGGCGTCAAGCTGAAGTTCACCGAAGCCAAGACCAAGAACGGCAACAACGTTACCACCATCACCGTCGTCTGATTCTGAAAGTGAGGTGACTAAGGGAGTCCAGTCGACTGGACTCCCTTTTGTTTTATGGATTATAAAAAGATTGCCAAAATCTGCGCTGAAGCCCGTAAAGAATCGGGAGTTTCTCAGTATTACATAGCAGATTATATATCTACTACACAGCAGAATATTTCCAATTTTGAGTGTGGGCGTAATTTTTCGTCTAGAATACTTTTATTTTACGTTTCCGAGATTCTCAAAAGTGACGACTTTGATAAAATAAAGGGGGTAGTTCGCAATGGCAAAAATAACAACAGAAGAAATTCTTCAAATGGGAGTCCAACAACTCCGCCGGCTACCTGAGAAGGAAACAAGAAAATACCTATCTCAGGTTTTTTCCGCCGCTAATAAAAGAGTTAAATCATTGTCAAAACTTGAATTCACTCCAACCGCTCTAAGACACGTCCAGTCAACTGGAATAAAAAAATTTGGCGTCAAAGGCAAAGAAACCAATGATTTGTGGAAACAGTATGCGGCAGTTCAAGACCTATGGGCGCAGAAATCCGGAACCGTAAAGGGAGCGCGGGAAGTACAAGAAAATATTTTTCGCCTTCAAGCAACCATGGTTACATTAGGGCCGGAAAAACAGCATTTATTCTGGGACATTTACAACAAAATTGAGAACGGCGAAATACCCGGTTCTGATGTGTTCATGAAACAGCAGTTCGGAAGTGATAATATGCAGAATTTTATTTTTGATGAAATTACAGCAGGGCGAAATGAAGATGAAATTCTTAACAAAATCACAAGAATGATTGAGGGGCAGGAACCTGTGAATGAACCAGACGACTTTTGGTCTTTCGGACAGAATTAGGTCTAATGCCGAGTTTCTGTCCGAAATCGAACGGCAGATAGTTTCCTACGACCTGATAGGAACGAATAAGAAAATTAAATATTTCAATGTTCCCGCGTCGTTCGATATTGAAACGTCGTCTTTCCAGTCGTCGGGACTAAAAATGTCGCTCACTTACGAATGGGCATTCGGAATAAACGGAATAGTAACCGTCGGAAGAACGTGGGAAGAATATGAGGAGTTGATTAGAAATGTAGAAAACTTATTCGGGACATCTGAAAATGTTCACCTAATTGTATATGTTCATAACTTGTCATACGAATTTCAATTCATGCGGAAAATCTTTGAATGGGATAAAGTATTCTCGTTAGATGTTCGCAAACCAGTATACGCGATAACTAAGTCGGGCATAGAGTATCGCTGTTCTTACAAGTTATCTGGTTACAACTTGGAAACCGTAGGCAAAAACTTACAAAAATACAAAGTTGAAAAAATGTCTGGCGATTTGGATTATTCCAAAGTACGACACAGCAAAACTCCGCTGACTGAAAAAGAATGGCAGTATGGCGTTCACGATGTTCTTGTTGTAATGGCTTACATTCAAGAAAAAATAGAGTCTGACGGCGATATTACAAAAATACCGTTGACAAAAACTGGGTATGTTCGTAACTATTGCCGTAATAATTGTTTTTATCTGTATAAGTCTCATAAGCGTGGTGGTTGGAAATACAAACAGTATCGCCAACTTATGCGTAATTTGACTCTAACTCCAGATGAATACAACCAACTAAAATGCGCGTTTCAAGGCGGCTTCACTCACGCCAACGCCATGTACTCCGGCAGAACTCTTGAAAATGTCGGTTCGTTTGATTTTACTTCATCGTATCCTTATGTTATGATTTCAGAAAAGTATCCTATGGGTCGTGGGGAACGAGTAAAAATAACGTCCTCAGAACAGTTTGAAAGGTGTTTAAAAAACTACTGCTGTATGTTCGATGTTGAATTTAAGAACATTGAATCTATAACATACATTGAGCATCCGATTTCACTGTCTAAATGTCAAGTAGCAATTAACCGCGTTGTTGATAATGGTCGTGTAGTATCCGCTGACCTTTTACGCACCACTATTACAAATTTGGATTGGGATGTTTATAAGCATTTTTATCACTGGGAAGATGCAAAAATAGGAAATTTCGTTCGCTATCCTAAGGGATATTTACCGACTGATTTTGTTAAATCAATTCTGAAATTGTATCAGGATAAAACTACACTTAAAGGTGTGGAAGGAAAGGAAGTGGAATATCTAGGCTCTAAGGAAATGGTAAATGCGGCATATGGTATGACAGTGACAGACATTTGTCGTGACGAGATTATCTATGACGAGTCCAGTCAACTGGACTGGGAAAAGCAAAAGCCAGATATTGAAGATGCAATCGAGAAGTACAATAAATCTGCTCGTAGATTCTTGTTCTATCCTTGGGGTGTATGGGTAACTGCATATGCTAGACGAAATCTTTTTAGTGGGATTTACGCCGTCGGAGAGGATTATGTGTATTCTGATACCGACAGTATCAAAGTCCTGCACCCAGAAAATCACATGGATTACATCGAGGAGTACAACAAAGTCGTCATTCGTAAACTCGATGCCGCAATGGAGTTCCACAAATTGCCAAAGTCGTCATATAAGCCGAAAACCATCAAGGGCGTTGAAAAGGTCTTAGGTGTATGGGATAATGAGGGTGTTTACTCTCGTTTCAAGACGATAGGCGCAAAACGGTACTTGGTAGAGAAAGACGGTAAGATTAACCTCACAACATCCGGTGTAAATAAGGGTACTGCAATGCCATACCTGTTGAAAAAATATGGTGATAATATATTTGACGCTTTCGCAGAGGGTCTATACATTCCACCGGGATATACAGGTAAGAACACACTTACTTATATTGACGATGAACAGCACGGATTAGTAACAGATTATCTAGGAGAAACTGCTGAGTTTTATACACCGTCAGGTGTACACATGGAACCGACAGACTACACTTTCTCAATGTCCGCAGAGTATATCAAATATCTATTGGGGGTGCAAACCTATGAGAAGTGATGCGGTCCAGTCAACTGGACCAAAAAAGAAAACCAAATATTACCGATTGAAAAACATTCTCCAAAAGAACGCCACTTATAATGTGATGTTTGGAGAGCGTTCCAACGGTAAAACCTATGCAGTACAGGAATATTGCATAAAAGACTATATAGCAGGTAAAGGACAAACTGCATGGATTCGTCGATGGCAAGACGACTTCAAAGGAAAACGAGCCAAGACAATGTGGGATGGTTGCGTAAATAATGGCGAGTTGGCTAAGTGGACTGAAGGCCAGTTTGACCACATTAACTACAAAGGCGGCGCGTGGTATCTGGCAAAGTTCGACGAAACGCTTAATAAAGATGTTGAGTCGTTGACGCCATTCGCCTACTCATTTGCAATCAGCGCAATGGAGCATGATAAGTCAACCAACTATGACGGAATCGTAAATGCGGTTTTAGATGAATTTTTGACCCGCAGTTACTATCTGCCCAACGAGTTTGTCCTGTTCATGAATGTTTTGTCTACAATTATCCGTGAACGCGATAATGTAAAGATTTTCATGATGGGTAACACCGTCAATCAGTATTGCCCGTACTTTGCAGAAATGGGCCTGACTCATATCAAAGAGATGAAGAAGGGTGATATTGACGTTTATGAGTACGGAGAAAGTGGTCTGACTGTTGCTGTAGAGTATACCGACTCGCCCAACAAAGAAGGCAAGAAGTCCGATAAGTATTTCGCCTTTAACAATCCCAAGCTGTCTATGATTACAGGTGGTGCATGGGAAATTGCAATCTATCCGCATTGCCCATGCAAGTATAAACCGCGTGATGTGTTGTACACGTACTTTATAATCTTTGACCGCGAAATGTTGCAGTGCGAAATTATCTTCACCAAAGACGAACGGGATAACGACGTTCTGTTCACGTTCATTCATCGCAAGACCAGTGAACTGAAAGACCCTGACCATGAGCTGATTTACAGCCCTGACTATTCACCGTTACCTAATCGTCGTCGTAAGATTACGAAACCAACAGACGAAAGGGAACGTAAAATTGCATCGTTTTTTGGCAAGGATAAGGTGTTCTATCAGGATAACACTGTAGGTGAAATCGTCCGCAACTATATCATGTGGTGTCAGAAGGGAGAATGAGTCCATATGACTGGACTAGAACGAGTTGAATTACATCTGAATACTAAGCTCGACCAACTAAGAGTACAAGAACATATTTGGGCTAGAATGTCTGATTGGAGTATGGTCAAGTATATCATGGCACGAGAGGATGAAGTAATCGAACTTAAAAGGTTCATCGAAGATATTAAAAAAGACGGAGCTAAATAACAACAGCCCCCAGTCCAGACGTCTGGACTGGGGGCTGTTGTTATTTGGTAGTGTAGTTGATGCCGAGTTTCTTCAGCAACTCGGTCACGGTCTTGAAGTCGCCAGCCGACAGCGGCCCGGCGTTGATATAGTACAGGTTCACCGTGCTGTCACGCTTAACGGAATGATAGACGCCATTCGCCACGCTGGCGTATTTGTTGACGAAATCATCATCGAGCCAGTTCAGCGGGTTCCACCGCTTGCCCTTCCAGATAACCTCAAAGTGCAGGTGCTGGCCAGTCGCGTTTCCAGTCGAACCCATGTACCCTATAATCTGGCCGCGGTAAACGTTCTGTCCCTGCTTAACCAGAATACGGGACATGTGCGCGTACCGCGATTGAAGTAGGCCGCCCTCGAAGTGTCCGTGGTTCAACCGAACCATGTTACCATAGGACTGCATACCGGTTTTGGTTCTGCCGTTCCAATATTGGAGCTGGTCGACGCGCCCGGATTCCGCGGCATAGATGGGCTTCAGTCCAGACGTCTGGACTGTCTCGGTGACAATGTCCAAACCGTTGCCATCGTTGATGAACCCGCGGGTCAGCTGATGCGGAGCATCAATAGGCCAGTCAAACAACCATTCACCATTACTCTGAATTCCCATTAGAGAATCACTCCTTCCTTGAGCAACTGCTCAATCTCTTGTTTTTCCGAGTCGGTAGCGGAAAGATTTTCAACATGGCAATACTTTACCTGCGTGAATCCTTTGCAAGCCGAAAGCGGAGTGTAGGTATTAGACGGATAACCAGACAGGGTTTCAAACTTATCTGCCATAGCCGTCTGCGGACGAGAAATAATGAGATATGGGACTTTAGACCCCATAGCACCGGAGTTACCAGTGAACGACCCAGAACGGTCAACATTAGTGTGAAGTCTGGTCGCACCACCGAGAGCAGGTAACAGATTACCACTAACAATGCTAGTGGCTACACCGATAAGACCGCTGACAATTCCCATGTACGACCCACTAGAAACAGGATACCGCACTGCCGCGTCACCGCTGAAAGTATACAGAGTACCGCCTGACGCATCACGCTGAACATTTACTTCAGCAAGACACGCGCCAGTAAGCACATCAATATGATACTTGACGGAAATAGTAGAACGCATAACATCAGACGGGTCAAGCTGACGAATTCCAATGAACGGCAAATAGATGGAAACTTCGGTATACGGTGGGTAATCGAATACATTACCGAAGTATTCCTGCATATCAACAGACCCGCAATCAACGGTGACGTACTGCTCGCTTACAAGTTTACTGGGAACTTGAGAATCAAGATACCCGCACTTGATAGTACCCTGTCCAGACGTCTGGACTGGACTGTAAACTTTGTGAAGTCCAATGATGGCCTGCATGGGGTCATTGAACAATTTCTTCAACTGCTCAACAAAGTCGGACGACCACAGCCACGAGCCAAACTGGTTTACCTGTTCCAAAGTCGGATTGTAAATCGACCATAGAGAGGATGCTTTTCCGACGGGCGGAACAACTGTCGGAGAATCACCGCCGCCGGTGTCGGGAGGGTTAGGCGTAGTAGAACCCGTAGAACCAGAAGAGGAAATAGTATCCTTGATGGAAGTATCCATATCGGGATTTACTACTGTATCTTTCTGGCTCTGCTGAGAGCCATCGCCAGTTGGTTGAGTATCCATCCAGTTAGTAGCGCTAGGCGTAGGAACAGGAACATAAGTGAATGTTTTCAAAGTACCATCTGGCTGAAGTACCTGACGAGTTACAGAATTGGTCCAGTTGTCTGGATATTGCTGTTTAAGGAGAGTCTTGAAAGATTCGAGGTCAGTAGCGTTAGATAGGTCAGGGGTCGTAGCGTTTGGCTGAGTAGCTACCCCATCAATAGGTCCTATAGCTTTTACTAATGAAGCTAATACATACCTAGATGGATACGAATTACCAGCCAGTGCTGCAAAACCGCTAGAATCATATATATTAGTTGAAACTCTATCCGAGTATACCGAACCTTGTATATATTTAAAAGAACCACCTTTATATTCGCGGGTACCAGTGCTGGAATCAACGTCACCAATAGTAACATTATAAGGAGTATCTGCTGTGTAAATAGTATAAGGAACACCAGTTCCCACAAGATGGTCAGCAGTCGATATTGCGCATATATTATAATCCTTAAAATACTCTAAAAATCTACTCCTATATGGTTCAGGCATAGTGATATTATAGCTAGTAATAGATATTCTATTGCCAACAGTATACTTTCCGGGTTTAACAGTGTATGATGTATTAAAAGCACCCATACTCTGCAAGTACCACGCCATATACGCATAGGCATCTTCATCAATATACATCTGCGTGCTCTTGTCAGTGCTATCAACTCCAAGAATGGTATCGAACACTTTACGACCAATTTTACCAATGGTAGGATAACCCATGGCAGTCCACTGTTCATCGACAGCACTAGAAATTAGTTTCCAGTTGTCTGGATTCAAAGCTTCCAACTGTTCATCTGATAGAAATCCCGGTTTAGCAGCATAAAGAGCCTTGTCGATAGTAAGGCCAAGACTAAGACCTGTAGCAACAGCGGCTATAGCAGGAGCTACACCGCCATTAGCCAATAATTTGCCACTTACAGTCGGTGGAGAATTTGCAAATGTAAAACTTCCCGAAGAAGTCTGTGTTACTGCTGGAGAAGTTTGAATATTTGTTAGAGCAGTAGACTGATTCGTTCCGCCAATCGTATTACTATTAGAGACGCTACCAATGTCCCTAATAATGTTTTCAGAACCAGTGGATTTATTCCACCAACCAACAATGGTGCCGTCAGTACGCTCAATAACCTGAACGCTAGGATTACTACGAATAGCGTTATACGCCTGTTCAAGATTATATTCATTACCGGGTTTGAAAATAGTTTCCCAACCACCATACTGTACTAAATCGTTAGGATTAGTATAGAAATCAAGAACTGTTCTCGCCATGTCGTTATAGCTAGCCATTAAGAATCACCCCCTGCCGTAATAAGAATAAACTCGCCCTGTTCGCTAAGACCGGACGGAAACACCTTAATGTCTGTCTTAGTCTTAACAAGACTAACCCAGTTGGGGCTAGAAAGATAATTGCTCAACCCCGTTTCCTGCGTGTTATCAAGGATTACATTCAGACCCTGAATTTCGTCCTTATAACTCATAAGAACATCGCACCTAAGTGAGACGACCCAACAGTTAGTTCTTACACTCACAATGTCGGTGATATAGTAATATCTACCAAACTCCGAAATGTAAGCGTAGTTGTAAGTAGAAATATTATCCGCCGATTCAATCCTAATACTCGGATTCAAAACGCTCGTCTGGTTACGAAGTTCGCCAGACAACTGTTTTTCATCAGTAAGCGTTTTAACAACTCTGTTATTCTCCGAATTTGTCTTGAACAACGAAATTGTAAAAGCCATCTTATATCCTTTCCAGTCCAGTCGTCTGGACTAAAGATAAACGGGCTGACGGGTTTCCCGCCAGCCCGTAGGTTGGTTATGCGACGTAGAACACCACGAAGTTCTCGTTGAGGTCGTTGAAGTAACCAGCGTCCATCTTGTAGAAGTAGTTGGTGAACTCGGCCTTGGCGTTGTAGTTCGTGGTGGTGCGGCGGTTCATGTTGCAGACACCCAGAGCGTCACGGTCAAACATGACGCACAGGATACCGGCGGCGTTGACCTCGTTGCCATTTGCCGTCTTGATGTGAATATCAGACGTGCTGGAGAAAGCGAAGTCAGTACCAGACCCCTGCCAGAACGGGACACTCTCGGCCTTGGGCAGAGCGACGAACTGGTCATGGTAGGTGTCGCTCTGAAGGTAAGTGGACACACCGGTCTGGAACTCGGCCAGCATGACAACATGCAGCATGTCGGAAGGCGTGAAACGAGCCTTGCCGCCTACATTGAACAGCTTGCTCATGGAACGCATACGAATCTCATAAAGACCCATGATGTAGGCAGCGAAGCGCAGGAACTCCTTGTCGAAAATGGCCTGCTCGGCAGTCAGTTTCGCGGTGAACTTGGTGTTGTACAGCTTCAGCAGATTGACAGCACGAGCGTTGCCAGCGGCGGTGTAGTCATCAGTCGGCATAGCGTCATGCAGGGTTTCGGCAGTCATGTTGTTGATGGTCTGCATGATAAGGCCGTCCAGCTTGACGGTGAAGGACTTATCGACCTCGTTGAAGATCATGTTGATGAAGCCCATCATCTGGGAGGCAGAACTGAACGCGGACTTGACCTGACGCTCAGTGATAGAGTTCTCGATCTCGAAGGTCACACGGCTGGAGAAGAACTTGGTTTCGGCCTTGGGCTTGTGGAACACATTGGGGTCATAAGATGTGCCGTCGGTCAGCTCCCACGACTTGTTCTCGGTGGCCTCAGGCATTTCGCTGGCGATCTTTTCCAGAATTGCTCCGTACTCCCAGCCATCCATCAGAACGGACGGGGCAGACCCCTGATAGGCTCGGTTGACGAACACGACTTTGCCGATGTGGTCAACGAGGGTTTTGACATAGTTGTCGTAGGAAGTGGCGTCAAGGGCCTGTTTGCCCATGTCGATAAGGCCTTCGAGGTCAACGGTCTGAATGGCGGCTTCGCCGACAATCTGCTGCTGAACGGCATTGACGATAGTTGCTACCTGATTAACAGTCATTGTAAATCATTCCTTTCATTTGTTAAGTCCAGACGACTGGACTTAGTAGATGGGGATAGTGAGGACGGAGTCAACATCTTTGAATACCTGCTCAAAGAAGTTGTACATCCAAAGGCTCCGCTCCTGCTGAAGCAGGTTCTGGAAAGTGTTTGTACCGATATTACCCTTGCGAATCAGCTTGCGGGTGTTATCGCCTGCGGTGGTATCGGTTCCGGTTTCGGTGTCGGTCAGGTCACGGGTGTTGGTGTTATTTGCGGTATTAGTACCATCCTGCATGTCAGATGGAATAGAGGAGTCGGAGTTGAATCCCCAGAGATTATTCTGGGTATTCAAAGTAGTCGAACCCTCATCCTTATCAGTACCCGTGTGCTTGCGAGTGAGGTTTGGGGTTCTGGTGTCTGTGTGATTTCCAGTTTCGTCCTCGGTCATCTGGTAGTTGGTCAGGGGGTCGTAATCGACAGGTTTCATAGTGGCCCAAAGGCGCGTCCACTGGATACCGAACATTGCCCACAAAATGTTTGCAATAAGAGTTCGGTTGTCAGCCGAAAGAACCTCGGAATCGCCAAGACGATGATTGATGAAGTTGGAACAGTAGCGCTCACCAGAATGTCCGTCCAGATATGCAATGTCGAGATTCATTCCCGTCATTGTTTCAGTCCATGGGGCATTTGCCATTGGCGAGAACACACCGCCGTCCGTTGTGTAGTTGGCGTACACATCAATCATCTTGTTCAGGTTGATTGTCTCAATCATCATCACCCTCTTTCTTTTCTGGGTCAGTTTCCTGTCCAGTCGACTGGTCTCCCTCGGCTTCGGTTTTCATTTCCTTGATGGCGTACTCAGATTCCAGTTGAACATCTTCCCACGCCGAAGAAAGTTTCACTGAAATATTTGTGCCGTACATAGCGTTGACCTTCTCAAGGTCTTGCTGACGACAGAGCAGCATCTGGTCAATCATGGGGAGCATAATGTCGTTGTTCAGACCCAGCTCCGCGGAGGACAGAGCCTCGCGTTTCATGTTATAGTTGGCCTGAAGTCCAAGGTCATTAAACCATTTGGATTCAAGATACTGATGAAGTTCAGTGAGTTCCGTAATCTGGGACGAACCCGAGTTCTGACCATAGGGTTGCGCCGTGATACCGTCAAAGAACGGAGTAGTCATTACCGCCGAAAGTTTACCGTCTACAAGATCTTTTACGAACTTGTCCGCGGCTTCCTTGTCGCGGTCATTGTCGGCCCGCAAGAAAGTCTGCGTTCGCTTGTTGATTGACGCCATACGGATAGAAATGAAGTTCTCCGCCAAGAGGGTTGCGTACCGGGAGCAGATCGGCTTCAAGCCCTCAAAGAGAAAGTCATTTCTGATGATTTCGCAGTCCTTACCGATTTCTAACGAACCGTCATAGTGAAGAGCGGGGTTTGCAACAGTAAGAACTGTTGGTTGATAATACACATCGGGGACTCCGCCTAAGCCGCCCCACATCGCGTACAACTCACCCCTGACCTTGACGATGCCAGCGAATCCAGACGACTGGACATATGCTTCCAGAAACTTCTGGGGAATTGTTTCGGGAAGCCCCGTGTACTCGAACATTGCTTGCGTACGGATAAACATATAACGAACTAGGTCTGTGATTAACTTGTTCTTGTCAGTGAAGTCGTAGACAACATTTCCAAGATGCAACCAATCGTTACCATAGTCCCAACACGGGGTGTTCTTAGTCATCGTTCTTACTCAACAGTGTCACAAGCTGTTTCGTTGCGACAGTGTTATCGTTGATAACGCTGGTGAGCTTGGAGATTTCTTCAGCGTGGGCTTCGGTCTGCTTGTTCATGTGATAGTACATCAGCAAGCACATAGCGCAGGGAAACCCAATGTTGGAGATAACCTGAGAGATAGTATTCGCGTCCATTGTAACACTTCCTTTCTTTAGAGTCCAGACGACTGGACTAGCCAGTTGAGTGGCGATTCAGAAGTCCAGACGACTGGACTACCGAGCAGCGGACAGGGTGGTAGCGTGGCCCCACTTCTACCTCTGTAACTACATTGTAC
>ERZ860445.1472-NODE-1472-length-12973-cov-3.022836_pt1 | contig 12973 bp, 6 predicted proteins | sample MGYA00509977_ERZ860445 | MGnify/ENA primary metagenome ERZ860445 (study PRJEB30046, sample SAMN00715233) | human gut metagenome | study: EMG produced TPA metagenomics assembly of the A metagenome-wide association study of gut microbiota in type 2... | reverse complement strand
GGCCACGGCTCCCACGGCCGTCATCGCGGCCGCGGTCGAAACGACCGACGAGCCTTCGCCGATGGCAAGGTTCCTGACCGTGGCGCCCTTCAGCACGCCGAAGAGTCCCCAAGCCGAACCCGCCGCAGCGTCGGCCGGAACGACGATCTTCAGATTCCTGACCGTATGGCCCTGTCCGTCGAAGGTGCCCTGAAACGCCGGTCCCGTCATCGCGTTGGCCGTCGTATAGGCGCCGTTTCCGATCGGGGTCCACGCCACGTCCTTCATGTCGATATCCTGCGTCAGCACGGCTTTGGCGGCCGCCTCCTCGCCGCCGGCATTGACCGCCGCGGCGAAAGCGACCAGCTGGTCGGGCGTCGAAATGGCGACCGTACCGAGCGTCGCGGCCTTGTAAAAGAGCGGCTTCACGATCACGTTGTCGGCCAGATCGTAGGCCATGACGATAACCGTACCGCGCGAGAACGAAGCGTCGAACGAAACCGTCACCGTCTTCGCGTCGCGGTCGATCACGGCGTCGAGCCCCTCGGCCTTGGCGACGGCCACAATGGCCGTCTCCTTAGCCTCGCCCGAAAGCTCGTAGGATACCGTAATGCTCTTCGAAGGGTCTGCGACGGTGGTAACCGGCATCGCGTCCAGCTTGAGGTTGAGCGAGTTGAAAACCCGCAGGGAGATCGTGCTTCCGTCGCCGAGCGTCAGGCTGAAATTGCCGTCGCCGTCCAGCTCCGCCGAGCGGAATACCGACGTGGCGTCGGTCGTGGCCTTGATCGGATTGCCCGAAGCGTCGAGTATCTGCACGCCGTCCACGGTCCAGCAGCCGTCGGCATCGACCGAAATCGTCGGCGTGTAACCGCTCACGGGGAACTTCTCCCCGTCGTCGTCGGTCAGCCACGTGATTTCGCCGTCGATGCACTTGGTCCAGTAATAGACGCCGTTCTCGTCGAGCTTCACGCCGATGATCGGCACGTCGACGATGTCGTCCATCGTCGCCAGCACGACCGTATGTTCGACGTCCTTGTTGTCCTTGTAGGTGACGACGTATTTCCCGTCGGCGTCCTGCGACACGGTGGTGATGACGTTGCCGTTGGTCAGATAGCTCAGGTCCGCGAGCTGCTTGCCGAGCGTCTCGGCCTTGGCTTTCAGGGCTTCGATCCGGTTTTTGTAGCCGTCGATCCGGCCGCGCAGCTCCGAATCGTCGAAGTCGCTGCAACCGCAGAAGACCACGGCCGCAAATAGTATGATGATATTCAGTATCTTTTTCATTGTCGTTCCGTTTTTCTGGATTACAGCCTTTTAGTTGTTTATCGTCGGATCGTAGTACTCGTCGTTCTTGTACGAGAACGCATTGTGAACGGTCGCGGCAGGCGCCGAAGTCGGATTGTCCTTGTAGGTGGTGTAGCTGCCCACGTATCCGCCCATCGTACAGCTGCTGACGTTGACCCACTCGCCGCTCGACTGGCCCGAATATCCGCAGGCCCATGCCGGACCGTGGTCGGAATTGTAGACGTCGCCCAGAATGGCGCCCTGATTCGCGCAGCCGATGATCCGGATGTTGGAGTGGCCGATGAATCCGCCCGTGCGCCAGCCGATATGGGTGAACACGTTGCCGTAGTTGGTACAGCTCTCCACGGTCGCCGTCAGCACCTTCTTCAGGTCGTCCGTACCGCCGATCAGGCCGCCCATACGCTTGCTGTTGTAGGAATTCTGTGCAGCCGCTCCCTCGAACTTGCCGACGATGTCGTCCTCGACCGTACCGCGGTTGTCCGAATTCTTCACGTTGCCGTTCATCAGCGTAGCGACCAGACCGCCCGTGCGGCCCGTCGGGCAGCTGATGTGTCCGTAATTGACGCAGAACTGAATCAGGTTGCCTTCGTCCTTGGCCATGAAGCCGCAGATACCGGCCGTCTGCATGCCGTTGCCGCCGTTGCCGTTGTTGGTGATCTTGCCCGTGCGTACGAACCCGTAATTCGCGCATCCCAGCGACTTGGCACGCCGCCGATGGTCGAGTTCTTCATCACACCGACCAGACCCGAAGCCACGCAGAGCACCTCGGAACCGCTGTCTCCGGCGAAGTCGATGTTGTAGTAGTTGGTGCACGATTCGATCGTCGAGTTGACCGCATAGACGGCCAGCGACGCGACGCTCGTCGCCTTCGGGGCGTCGCCCGTGAAGGTCCACGTGATGTCGGTGTCGGGATCGCCCAGCGTCAGGTTGCGGACCGTAGCCCCATCGAGCGAGCCGAAGAACGCGTAGCCCCACTTGCCGGTGGACATGTCGGCCGTATAGTTCAGGTTCTTGACGGCGAAGCCCTGACCGTCGAAGGTGCCCTTGAAGGGATTGACCGTCTTGTAGGGAGTCGTCGTATTGTACTCGCTGGCATCCACGCCGCCGATCGGCGTCCACGACTCGACGGCCGCCATGTCGATATCGTTCAGCAGCACGACTTCGCCCGCCTCGTTCTCCCAGCGTGCGGTGCTGGCTCCGGCATTGACCGCCGCGGCGAAGCCCATGAGGTCGGCCGCGGTCGAGATGCCGCCTCCGCCGCCTTCGGGAATCTTGGGCGACTGCTTGACGACGATTGCCGCCGAGATGTCGTAAAGCGCATTCGAGAAGCGGATTTCGCCCGTGCGGAGCGCGCCGCTCGCATCCTCGTAGTAATCGGCCGTGAAGACGTGCGTAAGGGTCGTCATCGCACGGGTCGAGTTGTATATGAGCCACTTGGAGGCTGACTCCTCGACCGTCACTTCATAGTCGATGCTGGCCGAAACCTTGACTTCGAACTGCGTCATGTCGCCTTCGAGCACGATGTCGGCCGTCGAACCGTTGTAAACCGGATCCTGAATCTCGGCCGTGCCGTAGGTGAAGAAAAGCGGTTTGAGAATCGTATTGCCCCCGGCGTGCGCCATGACGAGGATATTGCCCTCTTGGGCACCCTCCTTGAGCGAGACGGTGATCGTCGATATGGATTCGTCGATCTCGGCGTCGACATTGTAGGCGGTGAAGATATCCACCAGCGCGCCTTCCGCCTGCGAACCGCCGACGGTGTATCTGATCTTCACTTTCGACGCATAGTCCGGAACGGCCGTGTAGGTCGGCGAGTCGAACGAAACGGACAACGCCTCAAACATCTGCAGGCGCAGTTCGGTGCCGTCGGCGAGAATGAACACGGCTTCGCCAGTCTTTTCGTCCACGTAAGCCTCTTTGAAGAGGATGTTGCTGACGTCGTCGGCCAGCACCTTGTCGCCCTTGGCGTCGGTGATCGGCTTGCCGTTCACCGTCCAGAAGCCCTCGGCGTCGATGCCCACTTCGGGCTTCTCACCGCCTGCGGGAACCTTCTCGCCGTCCACGAGTATCCATTCGTAGGTCTCGCCGTTGTCGGAGGTCTGGCGCCAGTACCACACGCCGTCCTCGTCCTTGGCGATGCCGATGATCGGCAGGGTCACGACCTCTTTCTGGGTGGCGAGGGTGAGCGTGCGGCTCTCCCCGCCGCGGTCGATGTAGGTGATGACGTAGTTGCCTTCGGCATCGGTCGAGATGAGCGACACGAACGAGCTGTTTATCAGCTGCGTGAGCGCGTCCATCTGCGTACGGAGTCCGTCCACGGCCTGTTCCAGTTCATCGAGAATCTGTCCCACGTCGTCGAGGTCCTTCTTGATACGGGTATCGTCGTATCCGTCGCTGCATGCCGCTGCAAACAGGAATGTAGCGAGGAAGATCGTATTCAATATCTTTTTCATCGTTCTGTTCATTTAGTCGTTTATGGGTTCCTTGCTACTTGATCCTGACATGCATGTAGTTCATGCAGCTGCGCTCGCCCTTCGAGTCGCAGGGCCTGTTGGCGATCGCGCCGGCGCCGTTCTCCCATTTCCACAACGTCGTGGAGCCGCCGCCGTCGAAACGGATCGCATTGTGAAGCCCCAGTTTCTTCATGGTCATGTAAAGCTGCCAGTAGTTCATGCCGGTGTCGATGCTCGTGCGGCCGTCCACGCAGACCAGCTTGACGGTCGTGCCGGCCTGATCGGCTCCGATGCAGGTGGCCGGCATGAGCGTCGCGTCGTTCACCGCATTCCAGTTGCCGCCGTTCAGGAAGCGGTACATGCTGGAGTTGTGCATGATAATCTGTTTGGAGACGCTGCCGATAGACACGTTGGCGTTGATCCGGACAGCGTCGCCCACCTTGAGCGCCGCAGCCAGCGCCGCAGCCTTTTCGCCCGTCACCTGAAGCACCCAGTCGGTCTTTTCGCTCACGAACGGCACCTCGACCGAGGCTCCGTTGCGGCCGTCCACGATCGCCGTGACCGTCGCGTCGAACCAGCCGTCGTTGACGGTCATCTGCTGCGAGCAGCGGCCCACGACGAAGAGCGCATCGCTGCCCACCGGATTGTAGATGCCCGGATGCGGCTCCTTTCGGAAGCGCGAAGTATAGAGATTGGCGTCGTAACCGTCGGTGTTGTTGAGCCGGACGATCGTATCGTTCACCGAGTAGTATTCGTAGTCCGTATCGTTCACCTTGAGATAGCCCGTGAAGCTGCGGTTGTCGAAGCTGACGGTACGGTCCTCGAAGAAGGTGAAGCCGGGACGGTGGTTCGAAAGCGACTGGCGCACGGTCGGGTTGTTGATGAAGACCGGTTCGCCGTATTCGATGTGGAATCCGCGCGGGAAACCGTCGTGCGAATTGAAGAAGCCCGTGTTGATGCCCGCAACGATGTTGCGGCCCTCGGCGCGGCGGCGCGTACAGGTCTCGGAGAGCGTTTCGCGCAGTTTCTTGCCGTTGTTCGAGTTGTTGTTGGCATTGGGGTTGAGACAGAGTTCGTCGGCCATGACCGTTTCGAACACCACGTTGGGATTGGTCAGGTCGGCCTCGACGACATAGACGTTCTGGGCGAAATTCTTCATCGCGTAGTGGTAGAACTTCACACCCTCGGCCAGCTGCGTCTCCGCCTTCACCTCCCAGTCGTAGAACTCCTCGTACTGGTCGCTCAGGCCGTTGAGCGTCGGATCGAATTTTCCGTGTACGATTGCCATGGCATAGGTCGCTTCGGGAGCCGACTGCGGATTGTCCTTGTATGCGGTATAGTCGCCCACGCGGCCGCCGACCACACATTCGGTAATCAGGTCGGCGCTCTTGTTGTAGCCTGCCGCCCAACCCGAACCGTGGTAATTGGTCCCCGACAGCGTGTGGTCCGAAAGGATGACGCCCTTGTTCTCGCACTTGGTGATCTTGGCCTCGTTATGGCCGACGAAGCCGCCCGTGCGGCAGCCCAGCTGCGAGAAGACGTCGCCGTTGTTGACGCACGAAGTGAACGCGGCGTCGGCCGAAGCGCCGCCGGCGAGTCCGCCCATGCGCTTATAGCCCGGATTGGCGCCGAAAATACCGTTCACGTCGTCCTGCACCTTTCCGTTGTTGACGCATGCGGTCACTTGACCGCTGGTAGCCACGGCCACGATGCCGCCGCTGCGTCCCGACGGAGCGCTCAGAGCGCCGTTATTGGTGCATTCGGTCAGCGACGAAGTCTTCATGTAACCAACGATGCCGCCCTGATGGAATCCCGAATTGGAGCCGTTGCCCGTGTTGGCGATCGTGCCGCAGGTCAGCGCGCCGTCGTTGACGCACTGCGTCAGCGTCGCGTTCTGGACATATCCGGCGATGCCGCCCAGACATACCGAGATGTTGGCGGCGTCGCTGCCCGCGAATGCGATCGCGGCCTTATTGGTGCAGGAGGTGATTTTGCCTTCGGCATAGCCGGCGAAAGCGCCGATCGCCGCACCCTGCGGAGCCGCGCCCGTCAGACGGATGACGCCTTCGATGGTGAGGTTCTTGATTTCGCCTTCGGCGCCGAGGGCCGAGAAGAGACCGTGGGCGACGTTGCCGTCCGCAAGGTCAAAGGTCCAATCGACGTTCTTCAGCGCGAAATTCTTGCCGTTGAACACTTTATCGAAGACATTTTCACCCATTGCATAGGTGACAGCCTTGTTCGCATCGGCGGTGCTGGGAGTTACGACTCCGCCGATCACATAATCGCTCCAGTCCGTGCCCGCCATGTCGATGTCGTTCATCAGACAGACTTCGCCGTCGATCGTATATTTGGCCAGACTCTTGCCGGCATTGACCGCCGAGGCGAAAGCCTTGAGATCGTCGGCGTTGCGGATACCCGTCGGCGCGCCTTCCATCGTCGTAAAGATCAGCGGCTTGATAATCACGTTGTCCGCGCCGTCGTAGAACATCACGACCAAACGGCCCTCCTCGAAGCCGTCGGGGAAGGTCACGGTAATGGTTTTGGCCTGCTCATCGAGTTTGGCCGCGAGTCCTTCGGCCTTCTCGACGGTCAGCACCGAAGTTTCGGTCTCGCCCACGAGCGTATAGGTGATCACGAGCGGCTGCGCGACGTCGGTCACTACGGTCCGGGGTTCGACGCTCAGCAGCACGTTGAAGCCGTTCTGAACCTGCGCCGTGACCTGCACGCCGTCGCCCAGCGTGAAGACCACCGTGCCGTCGTCCTTCATTTCGACCTTGGTGATCACCGAAGCGCTCTTGCCCTCGGCCTTCACCGGATTGCCCGACGCATCGGTGATCCGCTTGCCGAAGAGTAGCCCTGATCGTCTACGCCGATTTCGGGCGTACGGCCCGTAACGGGAATTTTGGCGCCGTCGGTATCGAGCAGCCACGAGGTCTTGCCGCCCGTGGTGACGGTCCAATAGTAGATTTCGCCGTCGGCCTTCATGCCGATGATCGGCTGGGTATTGGCGTCATCCATGGTCGCAATGTCGATCGTGTGCTCCACGTTGTCGGCATCCTTGTAGCTGAGGACATAGTGTCCGTCGGCATCCTGCGTGATCGAGGTGACGGCACCGCCGCTGACGACTGCGGCCAGCGCGTCGAGCTGCTGCTGCATCGTCGTGACCTGAGCCTTGAGTTCGTTGAGGCTCTTGTACATCCCGTCGATGTCCTTCCACAGGGCCGAATCGTCGAAGTTGTCGCTGCATCCGTAAGCGAAAACGGTCGCAGCGGCGAACATCAGAGTCAAGATTCTTTTCATTCGTTTTAATTTTAAGGTTTGTTGAGTTTCGGTCGGTTCAGGGGCGCCGCCGTAACGACGCCTATATTAGGAACACATATCCGGCTCCGAATACGTAACCCGCAAAAGATGTTTTTGCCTGACGAATGAAAAAATCCGCTCCGCATGCCCCGGCGGCGGGAACGGCCCGAAAAGAGACGTCCCGGAGACCGCAACGGTCTCCGGGACGCACCTCCTCAGATCGGTTCCGCGCGCCGCTATTCGGCGTCGTGCGGGAAATATTTCATGTATTGAACGCGCTGGTAGACGTCGCTTTCGGCATTGCCGTAATTCATCTTCCCGCGGAACTCGGCCAGCGACTCGAAGCCGTGGCGTTCGGCCCACAGGTCGATGAAGCGGTTGATGTCCACGATCACGCCGCAGCCCTTCTCGTGGATCGCCGAGCAGATCTGCACGGCGTTCGCGCCGCACAACAGCGCCTTCACGGCCGCTTCGCCGTCGTGCACGCCCGTCGATACGGAGACGTCGAGCTGCGGCACGGCCGTCGTGCAGAGCGCCACGCTGCGCAGGACGTTGCGCAGTTCGGCCGGCTCGCTGAACGGATCGCCGTTCACGAAGGTCATGCGCTCCACGTCGATATCGGGTTCGAAGAAGCGGTTGAACATCACCACGCCGCGGGCGCCGCGCGCCAGCAGCGAATCGGCCACGGCCAGCACGTTGGTCAGGCGCATGGGAAGCTTCACCGACACGGGAATCTTCACGACCTCGGCCACGCGGCGTACGACGTCGGCGTACTCCTGTTCCAGCTCCTGCGCCGAACGGTGACGGTCGGTCGGCTGCAGGAAGATGTTCAGCTCCAGCGCCGCGGCGCCGGCCTGCTCCATAGAGACGGCATAGTCGGTCCACGCTTCGGCCGAAGCGATGCAGTTGATGCTGGCGATGACGGGCACGCCCGTCGTGCGCGCATCGGCGACGAGTTTGAGGAATTCACCCTTGTAGGCATCGCCGATATAACGTTCGAGGTACTCGCCCGAATCGTCCATGCCCTGCTGCGACGCATAGTCGAGGGCCGCGGCATGGCGGATGATCTGCTCCTCGAAGATCGACTTGAGGACCACGGCGCCCGCACCGTTGCGCACGCACTGTTCGATGTTGGACACCGTGGCCGTATAGGGCGAACTGCTGACCACGACGGGACTCGAAAGGTCGAGTCCGAGGTATTTTGCTTTCATAAAAAGAGCTTTTTATAGTTACTAATCGCTTTCACGGCCGGGACTGGCCCGGCTCAGGCGGCTGTTCGGCACAGCCCCGCCGCAGCGGATTAAACGAACGGAATCTTCACCACTTCGGCGCGGAGGGGTTTCTCGCGCACGACGACGGCGATTTCCGTTCCCGCCTTGGCGTATTCGGGCGTCACGTAGCCCAATCCGAAACCGACCTTCATGCAGGGCGACATCGTACCCGAAGTGACATGGCCGATCCGCGTGCCGTCGGGTGCGGCGATCTCGTAGCCGTGGCGCGGAATGCCGCGGTCGATCATCTTGAATCCCACCAGCCTGCGGGTCACGCCCTCGGCCTTCTGCTTCTCCAGCAGGGGGCGGTCGATGAACTCCTTGCCCTCGGCGAATTTGGTGATCCAGCCCAGTCCGCCTTCGAGCGGCGAGGTGGTGTCGTCGATGTCGTTGCCGTAGAGGCAGAAGCCCTTCTCCAGACGCAGCGTATCGCGCGCGCCCAGACCGATATTCTTGAGTCCGAACTCTTCGCCGGCCTCCCAGAGCGCTTTCCAGAGTTTGTCGCCGTCTTCGTTGGCCGCGTAAATCTCGCAGCCGCCCGATCCGGTATAGCCCGTGATCGAAAGGATGGCGTCGCAGCCTGCGACCTTCATCTTTTTGAAGGTGTAGTACTCCATCTCCTCGACCGGCTCGTCGCACATCTTCTGCACGATCTTCATGGCCAGAGGTCCCTGCACGGCGAGCTGGCAGATTTCGTCCGAAGCGTTGTAAAGCTCCTTGCCGTGGCCTGCCTCCATGCCGAACGCCCGGCCCTGTTCGCAGATGTGGTTCCAGTCCTTTTCGATGTTGGCGGCATTGACGCAGAGCATGTAGGTCTCGGCATCGACCCGGTAGACGAGGATGTCGTCCACGATACCGCCCCGGCCGTTGGGCATGCAGGTATACTGCACCTTGCCGTCGTAAAGTTTCGACACGTCGTTGGTCGTGATGCGCTGCAGCAGGCCGAGGGCCTTGGGTCCCTTGACCCAGATTTCGCCCATGTGGCTCACGTCGAAGACCCCGGCGCCGTTGCGCACGGCCATGTGCTCGTCGTTGATGCCCGTGAATTCGATGGGCATGTTGTATCCCGCGAATTCGGCCATCTTGGCGCCCGCGGCGATGTGGTACTTGGTGAATACGGTGGTTTTCATATGTAACGAGTGTTTGATGCAGGCTTCATGTATTCAAAATTCCTCCGAAATCTCCCGTTGGAAAGAGAGACTTGCAGCACAACAAATCATTCCGAACGGCGCTTCACGCCCAGGCGCGGACAGCGGTGGAACTCCTTCGTGCGGTCGAACAGGTAGCGGTAGGTGGTGTGCACCTTGTGGCGCGTAGCGCAGACGTAGGTCTCGATCATGCGGTTCATCACGGGGTTGAAATCGCCGATCCACGCCAGCTCCATCGACTTGTAGGGATTCTTCGTCCGCTCGAGGAACTGCCAGTACTTGACCATGATGGCCGACTCGACGCCCTTGCCGTGGAACTCCGGCGTGATGCCGAAGATGATGCCGAAAATGCGGTCGCACGACTTGCGCACCTTCAGGTCCCACATCAGCCGCAGCTTCTGCCGCAAGCCGAATTTGCCGTTGAATTTGCCGATCAGGCGGTTCAGGTCGGGAACGGTGATGAAAAATCCGATCGGCTCTTCGTTGAAATAGGCGAAGAAAATGATGTTGGGGTCGATGATCGGTTTCATCTCCCGGACCATCTCCAGCGCCTCCTCCTGCGTCATCGGCTTGACGCCCGAGAACAAGGCCCACGCCTTGTTGTAAATGACGCGGAAACTCTCGGCGGCCTCCTCCAGATTGTTCATGTCGATGTTCTCGACCCGGTAACCCGGCACGGTGTAGAGACGCTCGGCGCGGGCGAAAATCTGCTTGTTGGCCTCCGAATCGTTCACCCGCCAGATAAAACTGTGCTGATTGAAATAATTCTTAAAACCGTAGTTTTCGAACAACTCCTTGTAATAGGGCGGATTGTAGGGATTCTTGTAGAGGGGCTGGAATTCGTAGCCCTCGACCAGCAGCCCCCACCAGTCGCGCCGCTGTCCGAAGTTGATCGGGCCGTCCATGGCCTCCATGCCGCGGCTGGCCAGCCACATGCGCGAGGCTTCGAACAGCATGTCGGCGACCTGCTGGTCGTCGATCGACTCGAAGAACCCGCAGCCGCCCGTGGGCTGCTCCTCGATCGAAGCCTTCTCGCGGTTGTAGAACGCCGCGATGCGGCCGACAAGCTCGCCCCGAGCGTTGCGCGCCACCCAGCGGATGGCCTCGCCGTCGGCGAAAAGTTCGTTTTTCGACGGGTTGAAAACCTCGAGGACATCCACGTCCAGCGGGCAGACCCAGTTGCGGTTTCCCTTATAGATTCGTTTCGGAAAGTCCAGCCACTCGCGCTCCAGGGCGGGAGTGGTGACCTCCTGCAGGGTATATTTCTCCTTGTTCATCTTGTCTTGCGGTTATTTTCAGCGTTTCCGATTTCAAAGGTAACAATTTTTTCCTTATTTTTGTTGGTAGAACAAATTTAGCATCCGAATGAACAAAAGCCTGGAACAATACATGCCCGACGGGAGCAAACTCCCCTACCGCTTCATGAAATACCGCATCCACAAAATCCTGCTCGTATGTTGCAGCTACGACGGGTACATCCTGGAGGAGGACGGGCACATCGAGTCGCAGATCAACCAGGAGTACATCGACCTCAACATGTCGAACCCGCCGTCGCTGACGCGCGTCAGCTCGACCGCCGAGGCGCTGGAGGCGCTGGACCGGGACGATTCGTTCGATTTCATCCTCACGATGTACAACGTCGGCGAACCCGACGTTTTTTCGTTCGCCAAGATCGTCAAGGAGCGGCACCCCAACACCCCCGTGGCGCTGCTGACCTCCTTTTCGAAGGATATTTACCGCCGCATCGAGGAGCAGGACCGCTCGGGACTGGATTACATCTTCTCGTGGCACGGCAACACGGAACTGATCATCGCCATCATCAAGCTGATCGAGGACAAGATGAACGCCGACGAGGACATCCGCGAAGGGGGCGTGCAGGCCATCCTTCTGGTCGAGGACTCGATCCGCTTCTATTCCACCTATTTACCGGAGATCTACAAACTGCTGCTGCTGCAAAACACCGAATTCCTGAAGGACGCCTTCAACGAGCAGCAGCAGGTGCTGCGCAAACGCGCACGCCCGAAAATCCTGCTGGCGCGCTGCTACGAGGAGGCCGTGGAACTGTACGAGCGTTACAAGAAAAACCTGCTGGGCGTGATCTCCGACGTGGGGTTCGTACTCCGCCGCAACGACCCGCCCGAGAGCGAGAAACTCGACGCCGGCATCGACCTCTGCCGCCGCATCCGGGAGGATAACCCGCTGATGCCCGTACTGTTGCAGTCGTCGCAGGTGGCTTTCGGCAAACAGGCCGCGGAGCTGGGTGCGGGATTCATCGCCAAGAACTCCAAGACGCTGCTCTCGCAGCTGCACGACTACATCGCCAAAGAGTTCGCCTTCGGGGACTTCGTTTTCAAGGACCCAGACACGGGCGCCGAGATCGGCCGCGCGAAGGACCTGACGCAGATGCAGCAGATGATCGCCACGATCCCCGACCGGGCGTTCGAATACCACACCTCGCAGAATCACCTCTCGAAATGGCTCTACTCGCGGGGACTGTTCCCGCTGGCATCGTCGATCCGCCAGTATAACAAGAGCCACTTCTCGTCGGTCGAAGAACACCGCCGCGTGCTGGTAGGACTCATCCGCGACTACCGCACGCTGCTCGGGCAGGGCGTCGTGGCGCGTTTCGACACCGAGACCTACTCCGACGCCGTGGCCTTCGCGCGCATCGGCGAGGGTTCGCTCGGCGGCAAGGCCCGCGGCCTGGCGTTTATGAACTCGATGCTTATGAAACACCGCCAGTACGACAAGCACGAAAACGTGCGCATCATGATCCCGCGGTCGGTGGTCATCGCCACGGAGTTCTTCGACGACTTCATCCGCCACAACGGACTGAAATACATCATCTCGCAGGATTTTTCCGACGAGGAGATCCTCTCGGAATTCGTCAGCTCGGTACTCCCGTTCCGGTTGCGCGAGGCGCTGAAAAGCTACATCCGCACCGTGCGCACGCCGCTGGCCATCCGCTCGTCATCGAAGCTCGAAGACTCGCACTACCAACCCTTCGCCGGCATCTACTCGACCTACATGATCCCCTACGTCGACAACGAGGACCAGATGCTGCGCCTGCTGCTCAAGGCGGTCAAAAGCGTCTACGCCTCGGTCTATTTCGCGGCGTCGAGGGCCTACATCCAGTCGTCGCAGAACCTCATCTCGGAGGAGAAGATGGCCGTGATCATCCAGGAAGTGTGCGGCACGGAGCAGGACGGGCTGTACTTCCCCACCTGTTCGGGCGTGGCCCGCTCGATCAACTACTACCCCATCGGCGACGAACGCCCGGAGGACGGCGTCTGCAACATCGCCATGGGCCTGGGCAAACTGGTCGTGGACGGCGGACGCACGCTGCGCTTCTCGCCCCGCTACCCGCAGAAGGTGCTCCAGACCTCGACGCCCGAACTGGCGCTGCGCGACACGCAGAACGAGGTGCTCGCCCTGAGCCTGCGGCCCGAGGAGTTCCGCACGTCGATCGACGACGCGGTGAACCTGCGCCGGCTGGGACTCACCCAGATCGGCGGCTTCC
>ERZ860445.1457-NODE-1457-length-13105-cov-3.712567_pt1 | contig 13105 bp, 9 predicted proteins | sample MGYA00509977_ERZ860445 | MGnify/ENA primary metagenome ERZ860445 (study PRJEB30046, sample SAMN00715233) | human gut metagenome | study: EMG produced TPA metagenomics assembly of the A metagenome-wide association study of gut microbiota in type 2... | reverse complement strand
TGCAGGGATTGAATAAAGCCGAGACTGCCGAGAAATATGGAGAAGAACAAGTGCTTGTGTGGCGTCGTAGCTATGATATAGCTCCCAATCCGCTTTCGGAGAGTGATTTGAGAAACCCGCGTTTTGATTACCGTTATCATGAAGTGCCCGACGCCGGGTTACCTCGTACCGAATCATTGAAAGATACCATTGAACGTATCATGCCTTACTGGGAAAGTGATATATTCCCCAGCCTGAAAACGGCCCATACTTTATTGGTTGTGGCTCATGGTAATAGCCTGCGGGGTATCATAAAACATTTGAAAAATATCTCCGATGAAGATATCATAAAACTGAATCTGCCTACTGCTGTGCCTTACGTTTTTGAGTTTGATGAAAACCTGAACGTGGCCAACGACTATTTCCTGGGAAACCCGGAAGAGATCAAAAAACTGATGGAAGCAGTAGCCAATCAGGGAAAGAAAAAATAGAAAAGTTACACATTAAAAAATGAAGTTATGAGTAAAGTAGTAGAATTATTAAGAGATAAGGCCTGTTATTACCTGGACCACACTTGCGAAACCATTGATAAATCATTGATTCACGTTCCGTCTCCCGATACAATTGATAAAGTATGGATTGATTCGGACCGGAACATCAGAGTATTGAACAGTCTGCAAACGCTGTTGGGACATGGTCGCCTGGCAAATACCGGTTATGTGTCCATACTTCCTGTCGATCAGGACATCGAGCATACTGCCGGAGCATCATTTGCTCCCAATCCGATCTATTTCGATCCGGAGAATATCGTGAAGCTGGCTATTGAAGGAGGTTGTAATGGAGTCGCTTCTACCTTTGGTATCCTTGGTTCCGTAGCACGTAAATATGCCCATAAAATACCTTTCATCGTCAAGTTGAATCACAATGAACTACTTTCTTATCCCAACACTTTCGACCAAGTACTGTTTGGTACAGTCAAAGAAGCCTGGAATATGGGAGCAGTAGCGGTAGGGGCCACCATCTATTTTGGTTCGGAACAGAGCCGCCGTCAGCTCGTGGAGATTGCCAATGCTTTTGAATATGCTCACGAACTGGGGATGGCAACCATTCTTTGGTGTTACCTGCGTAATAATGATTTCAAGAAAGGTGCTGTCGATTATCATGCGGCTGCCGATTTAACAGGACAGGCCGACCGTCTGGGAGTGACTATTAAAGCTGATATCGTAAAACAGAAACTTCCTACTAACAATGGTGGTTTCAAAGCCATCGGCTTCGGCAAGGTAGACGAACGTATGTATACCGAACTGGCTTCCGAACACCCGATTGACCTTTGCCGTTATCAGGTTGCCAATGGCTATATGGGACGCGTTGGTTTGATTAACTCCGGTGGAGAATCTCACGGAGAATCAGATTTGCGTGATGCTGTCATTACAGCCGTTGTCAACAAACGTGCCGGTGGTATGGGATTGATTAGCGGACGTAAAGCGTTCCAGAAACCAATGAACGAAGGGGTGGAATTATTGAATACCATTCAGGATGTATATCTTGATTCGTCAATTACGATTGCTTAATCAGGGATGAATAAAAATAAATTCTTATCTTTGACTATTAGATCGTTAACCATTAAAAATTAAGAGTATGAAGTTTTTTATTGACACAGCTAATCTGGAGCAAATCCAGGAGGCTTATGACCTCGGAGTACTTGACGGAGTGACTACCAACCCTTCGCTGATGGCGAAAGAAGGTATCAAAGGAACGCAGAATCAGCGTGAGCATTATATTAAAATATGCGAGATCGTCAACGGAGATGTAAGTGCCGAAGTGATAGCAACCGATTATGAAGGAATGATTCGTGAAGGCGAAGAACTTGCCGCGCTCAATCCGCACATCGTAGTAAAAGTTCCCTGTATTGCCGATGGCATTAAAGCTATCAAGCATTTCACGGAAAAGGGAATCCGTACGAACTGTACATTAGTCTTTTCAGTAGGGCAGGCATTGCTGGCAGCTAAAGCCGGAGCTACGTATGTTTCACCTTTTGTCGGCCGTCTGGACGACATTTGTGAAGATGGAGTAAGGCTTGTGGGGGATATCGTACGCATGTATCGTACGTATGACTATAAAACACAGGTATTGGCTGCTTCCATCCGTAATACGAAACACATTATCGAATGTGTAGAAGTAGGAGCCGACGTTGCTACTTGCCCGTTGAGCGCTATTAAAGGATTGCTCAATCATCCGCTGACTGACTCGGGATTGAAGAAGTTCCTGGAAGACTATAAAAAAGTCAATGGTTGAGTAAGCAATGAAACTTGCAATATATTAAAATGTTAGGCACGAATTACATGGATTTCACGGTTTTTAAAATGATAGTTATCATAAAACAACTATAAAAAGAAGTGAAACCTGTGTAATCCGTGCCTAAAAAATATTTATTTTCCGGGTAGCTTCTTATTGCTCTTTTTTCCTTTCCTGTTTCTGCTTTTCTTTGTATTGAGTCGGCGTTTCTCCCGTATATTGTTTGAAAGCCGTACTGAAATAGCGTGAAGTAGTAAAACCGACCTTCTCAGCAATTTCCGTGAACGACAGGGCTGTACTGGTGATTAAGGTGATCGCTTTCTCCATCCGGAATTTATTAATGTAATCATTGGCTCCCATATCGGTCAGAGCTTTCAGCTTATTGTAAAGGGAGGCTCTGCTCATACCTATCTCTTTACAAATAAAAGTGACATCCAGATGACTGCTATCCAAATGCTCCAGGATAATTTTATTCAGTTTCAACAGGAATGTTTCATCTGCCTGGCTAAAGGTGCTTTCTTCCGGCGCAGGGACTAGTCCTGTATTCAAATATCTCTTCTTGATAGATTCGCGGTTCTTCAACCGGTTGCGAATGATTTCCATCAGCATTTCTATCTCAAAAGGTTTAGTCAGATAAGCATCCGCCCCGTTCTTGTAACCACTCAACTGGCTTTGTTTATCATCTCTTGCTGTCAGCAGAACGATAGGAATGTGACTGATCGTAATATCTTCCTTTATATTTTTGCATAGTTCATATCCATTCATTCTCGGCATCATCACGTCGCTGATGATAATATCCGGGGCATGGCTTTTGGTCAGTTGAAGGGCTTCCACACCATCCGAAGCAATCACTACCCGTTTGAAATATTCTCCCAGTGACTTTTTCAGGAAGTCCGTCAAGTCCGGATTATCATCCACTACTAAAACACTGTAAGGACTCGTGTCGAAATTATCTTCCTCCGGTTGTTGTTCTTTACTATCGTCACTCATTAATTCGTTCAAATATGCTTTCGGTTGGCAGATAATCTCTTCCGATTGTTGTCTCAAGGGCAGTTCAAAGAAGAATGTCGCACCAGCATCCTGATTATCTTGCGCACCAATGGAACCTCCGTGCAGTTCTACCAGAATCTTGGAATAAGATAATCCGATCCCTGTGCCGCTCTGTTCTCCTGTACCCTGATAGAAACGGGTGAAGAGTTTCTGTGTATTTACTTGTTTCAATCCGTTTCCCCGGTCAATGATGGAGATACGTACGCTATTTTTCTCGGAAAGCAACTCCGATGTAATTGTTATTTCTGCATCTTGTGGACTGTGTTTCAAGGCATTGATAAGCAGATTGCTTAGAATAATCTCACACTTATCTTTATCAAAACTTACAGTATCGATATGTGGATCAAGCTGATAACGGATATGGACGTTCTTTGCTTCTCCTTCACTGATGAAATCTTGGGATACATGTTCAATCCATTGATTGAGAACATACGGTTGTATCTGCAATTTGCTTTCTCCAACCTCCATCTTGCGTACATCGAGTACCATATTAATAAGGTTTTTCATTCGCTGCGCTTGACGGTAGATCGCTTTTATTGGCAAATACTGTGTATCTTCGGTAGAAAGGGATTTCAACATCCGGTTAAGTGGTGCGTATATTAACGTTAAAGGTGTACGCAACTCATGACTGATATTAATAAGAAAACGTACTTTTTCTTCATATACCTGTTGCTCATGTTCTTTCATTGCCCACTTTAACTTCTCTTCTTTACGTTTCCATGCTCTTCGGAAAGCTTCGATAATAGCGGCAGCAATAAAAACGGCGCAACAAAGAATAAACCACCATGTCCGATACCAGGGAGGAAGGATGGTTAGTTCCAGTACTTCCTGACTGGGAATCCAATTACCATCCTTGGCGGTACAGGACGCCATGATTTTATAACTTCCCGGAGGAAGTGAACGTATGGTCAGTTCGGGATTGTATGATTCGATTTGCTGGTCATTCAGCCCCTCTATTTGGTATCTGTACACTTTCTGTCGAAAAATATCTTTCTCTTTCGACATGATTCGAATAGTGATATTACTATTCCAGGGAGCAGAAATCCCTGCTGGATGATTCGTTAATTCGTTATTTACTGACTCTCCATTAATGATGACATCTGATAATTGGAGTTGGGGAAGTTCGGAAGTGGTTAATGGTATTTTGCTGTTAATATGCAGTAACCCTTTCACTCCACCCATGTAGACGTCTCCCCGCATACTTAATAGACGAGGTTTGGAAAGATATTCGTTTTGGATTACACCGTCTGATTCACCGAATAGAACGAATTTTTTCTCTTTGATGAGCCAGGCGAAAAGCATACTGTCGGCTCCTATCCATACTTTTCCCTGCTGGTCGCATGCGATCAATGTGATTTCACTAAATAGAGAGGTCGGGATTGGTGTCTGTATTTTGGTGGCAGGATTGTAGTGTACCAATCCGTAGTTGTTTCCAATCCAGAAATTTCCCTCTTCGTCTCGTGCAACAGAGTTGATCGTTGTATCTTTCCAACATCTGTATAGGGCTTTCAGCCGGTTGGTATGGTTGTCCAGTTCATATATGTGCTTCGTATCATTTAGATAAGTGGTGTTCCTATAATTGCCGATTGGCAGGAGAGCACCGATAATATCTTGTTCTTCCTGTTCTATAGCGGTACTGAAAGTACGTGTATTCAAATCATATATATAGATATGTTCTCCAAGGAACAGAATATTGTGATGAGTGTTCCGAAGTAGATTTACAGCCTTGCCTCGATTGCACAAGAGTGCTGTCGTTTTAGCGTCAACAATGGTGAAAGGCTGTTTTTCTCCTGTTGCCGGGTTGAAAATAAATACTCCCTGTGAGAAAAGAGAAATTAATAATTTGCCGGGAGTAAACTGGCAGATAGAGGCTACTTTGTCTTCCCAGGTGGAAGAGTAATGGGTAAATTTCTCTGTGAGTGGGTTAAAGCTGTTGATGCCTCCTCCGTCTGTACCGACCCAAATTTGGTCTTGAGATTCTTGGAAAAGACTTAGAACGGTATTGTTGCTTAGTCCGCGGTCGTTGCCGGGAGGTACATCTGTATACGTTTTCATGGAAACTTCCCGGATGCTGATTAGTCCGTTACGGATGCTACCTGCCCACATATTATTGTTGCAGTCGTTGTACAGACATAAAATAGAGTTAGCGGGGAGTGAGTAGTTGTCACTTCCGGGCATATGCTCCAACAGCGAAATACGTCTTGTTTCCGGGTCGAGAATATTAATGCCTCCTCCGTCTGTTCCAATCCAGATTTCTCCTTCCCGTTCGGCGAGACTTAGTATGACATTGTTGCTTAAAGAGGAGTTGTGGGTAGTATATGTAGCCAGTAGTTTACCGTCGCGTGTCAGACAGTTCAGCCCTCCATTGTAGGGAGCTACCCAGATTCTTTTTTGTGAGTCTATGAGTACATTCATAATTTCTTTTCCGCAATCGAAAGGAGGACGTCGGCATTTTCCAGTATTCAGGTCGAGCAGGAGTAGTCCTTGCCACCGGCTGCAACAGAGTAATGTGTGTTTATCCCATAGATTTAGTAGAGTCACATTATAATTGGGTTCTAAGTCAAATGTTTGTAGGAGGCGTAAAGAGGTATCCTGATAATTATAGAAAAAGATTTTATTTTTCGAACCGAATAACACTCCATCATCAGTCAGGCAGACGGAATAGGCGATGATATTATTTCCTGTCTCATCAGTCGGTATAAAAAAGTCATCGCTTTGCCTCTGATAACGTGCCACTCCTTTGTCTGTCAGAATCCAGATATTGTTTTGTGCGTCTTCTATCATCTGGTAGATTAAATTGTGAGGAATGGAATGAGGGTTATTTGCCTGATGAATATATTTTTTAAGTTCGTGTCCGTCATATCTCCCTAATCCGGAACGGGTTCCAATCCATACAAATCCTTGTTTGTCCGTTAAAATACATCTCACGGTAGAGGGAAGACCATCTTTTAGGGAGATTTGCTTATAGTAATAATGACCGGCTTGAAGAGTGGAAACGCCGATAAACAGTGTGATAAATGCAATGCATAGTAGTAAAAAGGTTTTTGTTCTCATGAGATCAGGTCAGTTAAACTGAAACAAAGATAGTCTATTCGGATGAATATTAGTTAAATCCCCTCTCTTATTTTTTGGTTTTTATGCTTATCTTTGCTCGAAAATATACGACTATGATTACCGAAGAACTACAGAAACTTTATCAGTCATATACGGGCGTTCCCGCTGAAAACATAACAGAATTACCGTCTTCCGGTTCCAACCGCCGTTATTTTCGGCTGACGGGTATAGAAACATTGATTGGAGTCTACGGGGCTTCTATTGATGAGAATGAGGCATTTCTTTATATGGCAGGACACTTCCACAAATGTGGACTGCCTGTTCCCGAAGTGCGCATTGCCTCGGAAGATAAAACCTATTATTTGCAGGAAGATTTGGGCGATACTCTGTTGTTCCATGCCATAGAGAAAGGACGTGCTACCAGTGTTTTTTCAGAAGAGGAAAAAGAGTTGCTTCGCAAAACGATCCGTCTGCTTCCTGCTATTCAATTTGCCGGGGCGGATGGATTTGATTTTTCCCGTTGTTATCCTCAACCGGAGTTCAACCAACGCTCCATTCTGTGGGATTTGAATTACTTCAAATATTGCTTCCTGAAAGCTACCGGTATGGAGTTTCAGGAAGACAAACTGGAAGATGATTTCCAGAAAATGAGCGATGTCCTGCTCCGCAGTTCTTCCGCTACTTTCATGTATCGTGATTTTCAAAGTCGTAATGTGATGATAAAAGACGGGGAACCGTGGTTTATCGACTTTCAGGGCGGACGCAAAGGCCCGTTCTATTATGACATAGCCTCTTTCCTGTGGCAAGCGAAAGCGAAATATCCTGATAGCCTCCGTAAAGAACTGCTGCAAGAATATATGGAAGCTCTTCGCAAATACCAACCGATTGACGAATCCTATTTTTATAGCCAGCTTCGCCACTTTGTCCTTTTCCGTACGCTGCAAGTGCTGGGAGCCTACGGTTTCCGTGGTTACTTTGAAAAGAAACCGCATTTTATCCAAAGCGTTCCTTATGCCATCGAAAACCTGCGTGAACTGTTGAAAGAAGAATATCCGGAATATCCGTATCTCTGTAACGTTTTGCGGGAGCTTACTGGACTGAAACAATTTACGGACGACCTGAAAAAGCGGCAGCTAACCGTCAAAGTAATGAGCTTTGCCTATAAGAAAGGAATTCCTGATGACTCTACCGGCAATGGAGGAGGTTATGTATTCGACTGCCGTGCCGTGAATAATCCCGGCAAGTATGAGCGTTACAAACCTTTCACCGGACTGGATGAACCTGTAATCACTTTCTTGGAAGAAGATGGCGAAATACTTCGTTTCCTCGATCATGTCTATGCTTTGGTAGATGCCTCCGTGAAACGTTATATGGAACGCGGATTCAGCAATTTGTCCGTCTGCTTCGGTTGCACCGGCGGACAGCATCGTTCTGTTTATTCAGCCCAGCACCTGGCAGAGCACCTGAATCAGAAATTTGGTGTGAAAGTCGAACTGGTGCATCGGGAACAGAATATCGAACATACGTTTGAGGCAACAATCTAAGAAGAGTAAATGTAAAGAAGAAAGTAACCGAAAGAATGAAAGCAATGATATTTGCAGCCGGTTTGGGTAGCCGGCTGAAGCCGCTCACCGATACCATGCCGAAGGCTTTAGTTCCCATAGCCGGACGTCCGATGTTGGAACATGTGATTTTAAAACTGAAAGCTGCCGGATTCACAGAAATAGTGATTAACATCCACCATTTTGGCGAACAGATACTTGACTTCCTGAAAGCCAATGAAAATTTTGGACTCATCATACATATTTCCGACGAACGCGACTTGTTGCTCGACACCGGTGGGGGAGTTAAGAAAGCCCGTTCTTTCTTTGAAAATTCCGATGAACCTTTCCTGATACACAATGTAGATATTCTTTCAGACGTGAACCTGAAAGAACTATATGACTATCATCTACAAAGCGGTGCTGTTGCCACTTTACTGGCCAGCCAACGTAAAACCTCCCGCTATCTTCTTTTTGATACAGACAAAAGACTTTGCGGATGGATAAACAAGGATACGGAACAAGTGAAACCGGAAGGTTTTCAGTATGATCCTTCTCTTTATCAGGAATATGCATTCAGTGGTATCCATGTACTTTCGCCCGCCATTTTTCAATGGATGACCTCTCCCCGTTGGGAGGGTAAATTCTCTATTATGGATTTCTATCTTGCCACTTGCCGGCAAGTAAACTATGGTGGTTATTTGAAAGAAAAGTTACATCTGATTGATATCGGCAAACCGGAAACATTAGCGAAAGCAACAGCCTTTTTATACCAAAATACCAAATAAAGATACTGAAAGAGGCTTTTTTTAGCCTCTTTCTTGCTATGTAACAAAATATTTAAGTAACTTTGCTTGGATAAACAATCAATATTGTAATACTATACAAATTTTGCTGCATGGAACAGACTTTGGAAAATGGGATAGCTGACAACTTATTGCACAACATCTTTAATGACCTGTCTGTAGGCTTGGAGTTGTATGATAAGGACGGTCTCATGATAGATGTCAATTATTCGCGGTTGAGATCAATGGGGATAAAAGACAAAAAGGATATTCTGGGCTATAATCTATTTAATTACACTAGTTTCTCTGATGAAATCAAAGAACAGGTCAGAAAAGGAGAAACAGTGCGTTTCATGGCAAAATATAATTTTGATGACGTGCGTCATCTTTTTCCTACTAATCTGTCCGGTATAAAATTCTTCGAGATTACCGTTTCTTTCGTACATAATGAAAAGTCGGAAATTATGAATTATATGGTGATTAGTCAGGATGTCACCGAACGTGTTCTGTGGCAAAACAAATATGATAATCTTTACGAAGAAGCGGTGCGCTCAAAAAAAGAACTTCTTGAGAGCGAACAAAGAATGATCCAATTGATCCGTCAGAATGAGTTGGTATTGAACAATATTAATTCGGGATTGGCATATATTGCGAACGACTATATCGTACAATGGGAGAATATCTCGCTTTGTAGTAAAAGCCTTTCTTATGAGGCTTACAAAAAAGGAGAACCTTGCTATCTGACAGCCCATAATCGCACCACTCCTTGTGAGAATTGTGTGATGCAACGTGCCCGGAGATCCGGTCAGGTAGAGTCTATCTTGTTTAATTTGGATAACAAGCATGTCATAGAAGTTTTTGCTACTCCCATATTTAATGAACAGGGAGATGTTGACGGTGTCGTGATTCGCGTAGATGATGTTACCGAGCGACAGCACATGATAGGTGAACTTGAAACGGCAAGGAGCCGTGCTGAACAATCCGATAAGTTGAAATCCGCCTTTCTGGCAAATATGAGCCACGAAATCCGTACACCGTTAAATGCTATCGTTGGTTTTTCCGATTTATTGATGGTGACGGAAGATCAAGAAGAGAAAGAAGAATTTATTCAGATTATCAATGCCAACAATGAGTTGCTTTTGAAGCTGATTAACGATATACTGGATCTTTCGAAAATAGAAGCCGGCTCGGTAGAACTGAAATACGAAGATTTTGATTTGGCTGTTTATTTCAACGAATTAGCTGCTTCGATGCATCGTCGTGTAGTAAATCCGCAGGTTCGGTTAGTTTCCGTGAATCCTTATGAAACCTGTACCGTTCGTTTGGATAAAAACCGATTAGCGCAGATTCTCACTAACTTTGTAACTAATGCTATCAAATATACCTCCAAAGGAACTATTGAAATGGGGTATGAAAAGATAGACGGAGATATTCGTCTTTACGTTCGCGATACAGGTATTGGTATACCGGAAGATAAAAAAGACAAGGTGTTCCATCGTTTTGAGAAACTGGATGAATTTGCACAGGGGACCGGACTGGGACTGTCTATTTGTAAAGCCATCGTTGAGGCTTGCAGGGGAGAGATAGGCTTTGAGTCGGAATTTGATAAAGGGTCTTTATTTTGGGCGGTTTTGCCATGCCAGTTTGATTCGGTTGACAGCGAGCCGACTTCTTCACGTCGGAATAATGAGAAAGATGCAGATAATGAAAGCGTTCTTGACTCCGAAGAAACAAAGAAAGTACCTAAAAGAGTGCTGGTTGTTGAAGATATTCAAAGTAACTTCTTTTTGGTATCTTCTATCTTGAAAAACAAATGCCAGTTGTTACACGCACCGAATGGACTGGAGGCAGTTGAGATTGTCCGTACCCAACCAGTGGATTTGGTACTGATGGATATGAAGATGCCTGTTATGGACGGGCGTACTGCAACCTCGGAGATCCGGAAGTTTAATGCTGAAATTCCGATTATCGCCTTGACTGCTCATGCCTTTGATGCTGACCGGGTAGCTGCGTTGAAAGCCGGTTGTGATGATTATCTGGTGAAGCCGATCAATGGAGCGAAGTTGATGCAGACTCTGAAAGAGTATGGTTGTTGAAAGGATGGGATTAAAAATGTGCTGATCTGAAAAAGGGTATATTCTATTCTTTCTGTTTTTAATATATCAGTCACTTGTTTGTGGTGAAGGAAAAAACGCTCTGCATTTTGGATGAAAGAATGTAGGATTGTTTGTTATCCTGGATAATTCCTGTCTAAAAATAAATAATTCCTCTGTATTGCTATCTATATGCTTACTGTTTGCCCGTATGTAGTTTGTTTTATCATTCTTTTTTGGTGCGTATATGATGATGAACTAGCCTATAAACGGGCTTTTCCGAGGGCTTTTATAACTTGGTTGGTGAGTATGGAAGGCTTTCTCGGTGAGGAAGGATGTGTTCCTCACCGAGGAATGGCTTATTGCTCACCGAGGAAAATCATTTATTTCTTTAAAGAAAACGCATATCATCTGAAAATATATGCTGTATTGTGGCGGTAATATGCATATATATGTGATAATATGGATGCTTTTAATTCCGGATTACCATCTTCAATAGTTTTGTTTTCTTTCTTAATCTGAAAAATAGAACATTTCTCTTGTTTGTTTGGAGGAATTGAAAGGGAGACAGCTTACTATAAAAGGCTATAAATCCGTAAAGTTTGGGATTGTTTTTTATGTTTATGGATTTAAATAGTTACCTTTGCTAAAAATAGAATATCATGTCCAAATACGTCAATCCTTTTACTGATATAGGATTTAAAATTATTTTTGGTCAACCGGCCAGTAAGAATTTGCTCATCACTTTGTTGAACGAACTACTTGCAGGTGAACATCATATTACAGAACTTACTTTTCTGGATAAGGAAGATCATGCGGACAATGTGAGTGATAAAGGTATCATTTATGATCTTTATTGCCGTACAGCAAGTGGTGAGTATATTATCGTGGAGATGCAGAATCGTTGGCACAGTAATTTTTTAGATCGTACACTTTATTATGTTTGTCGTGCTGTGAGTCGGCAGATAGAATCTCCTTCTTCAAAAGAAGTCCCTGTCCCTGAAGATCCGATGACTGCAAGAGAACCACTTGTCTCTTATGGAAAGCAGTATAGACTACCTACTATATATGGAATTTTCCTGATGAATTTCAAGGAGGAAAATTTAGAGGCTAAATTCCGTACGGATACGGTTCTTTCCGACCGTGATACAGGGAAGATTGTTAATCCGCATCTCCGGCAGATTTATTTGCAATTTCCTTATTTTACAAAGGATTTGTCGGACTGCCATACATTATATGATAAATTAATTTATGCACTGAAGAATATGAGCAATTGGAATAGAATGCCGGATGCTTTGAAAGAACAAGTGTTTGAACATCTGGCGAGATTGGCAGCAGTTGCCGATCTTTCGGAAGAAAATCGTATCGCTTATGATAAGGCATTAGATCGGTATAGGGTCAACCAAATTGTAGAGGAGGATGAACGGCGTAAAAACGAAGAGATGCGGAGAAAAGCGGCTGAAGAAGGGATGAAAGAAGGGATGAAGGCCGGGTTGGAAAAAGGAGTGAAAAAAGGAAGGCTAGAGGGAATAAAAGAGGGAATAAAAGAAGGGATGAAGGAAGGGTTGGAGAAAGGGTTGGAGAAAGGAGAGCAAAAGAAGCAAATTGAAATTGCTCGGAAGATGAGAGAGGACGGAATATCCATTGATATAATTATCAAATATACGGGTCTTCAATCTTCTGATATAGAAAACCTATAATATATCTTCATAGGAAAATTGTTGTAGTTATATTAGGATAAAATATAAAGGAGGCGGGAATATTCAGGAATGGATACTTCCGCTTTCTTTTTTTGATTCGTAAGATGTTCAAAGATGTCTGTGATTCCATAATTAATCGATGAAATGGACGATTTTAGACAAATTTGGAAGAATCGTAGCTAAAATAGAACATTCTTTGCCTTTAATATAGCTTACATTTGTGGCAGTGATTGTCAAAAGGGACAGCACAATTATTAAATAAAGCTAATCTTAATTATTAAATTTATGAGAAACAAATTCCTATTTCTTTGTCTCCTCCTTTTTGGAACGTTGACAGCTTGTAAAGACACAAAATGGGTAGACGTTCCAACTGGTACTCCTCCTGAAGGTGCAATCACAGGAAAACCTGGTGAACCGGAAGAACCGGATAATCCTACTGTAAAATCATTCATTAATTGCTCTTATATTCGGGGGGATTTTTTTGAAATAAACCGTATTTCGGCACTATATGAAATGTCTACACGCTGCGTAGACATTTTGAACAGGCTAAAGCCGTACTAAAAATGTCACCATGCCGACGCTCTGGACGAGCCTCGGCATTATCGTAA
>ERZ860445.1456-NODE-1456-length-13113-cov-3.088298_pt1 | contig 13113 bp, 12 predicted proteins | sample MGYA00509977_ERZ860445 | MGnify/ENA primary metagenome ERZ860445 (study PRJEB30046, sample SAMN00715233) | human gut metagenome | study: EMG produced TPA metagenomics assembly of the A metagenome-wide association study of gut microbiota in type 2... | reverse complement strand
GAGCTATTGTTTGTGGTGGTATGGGAAGAGAAAGAAATCTCATCATAGATAATAGACTTACAAATTTTGTACCTGTTACTCATATTAAGGGTGAAGTTAACAGGGAAGGAATTCGTAAAATGACACCTAGAGAATGGGCAAGACTGCAGGGATTCCCGGATGATTTTAAGTTAGAATTGGCGGATACACATTTGTATAAACAGTTTGGTAACAGTGTAACTGTTAATGTCATTGAAGCAATAGCAGATAAAATTAAAGTGATTCTTGATGCAGATGAAAAGGCAAAATCCGTTGTAGAAACTGTAAATATCAGGCAAACAAAGAAAGAACGCGCTGTAGGATAATCAGTAGGGGAGGTATAGTAATATGATAAAAGGCAATAAAGGTGAATGGAGTGAACTATATGTGTTATTGAGACTGTTGGCATATGGCAGGATTTATGCAGCAGATGATCAGGTTAAAAAGATTGAAAATGTATATTTTCCAATTCTTAAAATAATGCGTGAGGAAGTAAAAGGAAAAAAACTTGAATATAGGATAGGAACTAATGAAGATATTGAAATCTATAATAATGAAATTAAGATAAAAAGCGTTAGTAGGGAACAATTAAAAAAAGAGGCGGACTATTTATATAATGAAATAGTAAATATGAAGAGTAGATCATTTGAGATTGAACATACAGAAAAATTTGCAAATGCTATTGAGTGTTATCGTCTTGCAGCACCATCTAGTGACAAAACAGACATTACAATGCAAATACATGACATACATACAGGATTTGAGCCAATATGTGGGTTTAGTATTAAATCGGAATTAGGTAGTGCTCCAACACTTCTGAATGCATCAGGTGCAACGAATTTTGCATTTGAGGTCGAAGGAATTAGTGATGAACAGATGGAACAGATAAATGCACTTAATAATCCAAAGAGCAAGATAATGGACAGAATGGAACAGATTTTTTCGCTTGGAATAGTTAAGTATTCAAAACCATTAAATGAAAAATTTGCAAATAATCTAATGCTTATAGACAGCCGTATGGAAGAGATAATTGCACAGGTGCTAATTTGTTATTACCGTGATAACATAAGCGATTGTAGAGATATTATAAATAAGCTCGAAGAGGAAAATCCTCTTAGATTTCCAAATAAGGGGTTTTATGAATTCAAATTCAAGAAGTTTTTATGCTCAGTTGCATTGGGTATGATGCCATCTAAGGAATGGGACGGACACGATGAAGCTAACGGAGGTTACATAATTGTATCTTCAGACGGAGATGTGTTAGCATATCATATATACAATAGAGATTATTTTGAAAAGTATTTATTGGATAATACCAAACTGGAAAGAGGTTCAACAAGTAGACATGGTTTTGCATCCTTGTATAAAGAGGATGGCAAAATATATATGAATCTTAATTTGCAGGTTAGGTTTAAGTAGAAAATACTGAGAGAAGAGAGTCTCTTAGATTTATGGTAATATTATACGAGATATTAAAGAAATGTGTGAAAAGGTTCGGAGTAATTTACAAAACATTATATGAATATTATTAATTAAATTTATAAAATTTTTGTAGAACAATGTAATGTAGAAAAGTCTGTTTATAAAAGTAAAGAATATTGGAGAGCCGAAAATGATGAAAGAATATTTATCTGACATATCTAAAAGATAGTATTAAATGAATTGGCTATGTGATGTGTATAGGAAACTCGTGCTGGATATTTACTGTAAGTTTGTCAAATTTGAAAAGAATTATCCAGAGTTTAGTGATATAGAAGAAGAGGAGATGCAGTGGATGGGAATAACAAAAGTTAGTATTAGAAATTTTAAATCAATTAAAAACATCTTAATAAATTTAGAAAGAGACAAATACGATTTACAGTGTTTTATAGGTGAAAATGGTGCGGGAAAATCGAATTTTCTTGATGCTTTAAATTATTTTTATAAAAATTTAGTAGTGGAAAATATTGAAAAAGGAATAATTGATACAAATAATAAATATTTGCAATATGCATATATTGAGATAGAGTATGATTTCTCGCAGCTAAAGGTAAGGAATACTAATCAATATTACGATGAAAAACTGTTTGAAATACTTGAATTGTTAGAGGATGATACAATAAAAATAAAAATGGTTCAATATAAAGATGGCTCAATAAAATGGTATCCAAGAGAAGCAGATGCAGATGTAAGAAAACTGTTACATAAAGTTTTTCCTATTTTTTTTATTGATACAAGATTTATATCGTTACAAAATTGGTCCGAAATATGGAGTGCTATATCAGATGTTTCTATTAATAAAATGAATATAGAAAGGGAAAAAATAAAAGAAAAAATAAATGAATTAATGCTAGATGCATACGGTGAAAAATATACTAAAACAATTAATATTATAGAAAGAGTATTCAAAAATGAGAATATAAAAATAGACGATTCTAGTTATTGGGAGTGCTATACAGAATTATTAAAGTTGAGATTAGGCGGAGAAAAATTCTTAAATGAGGAAAATAAATTAACTTATTTTTCTGATGGATTGAATTCCCTTAAATATATTAAGCTTATTATTGAATTGATAGCCAATTTATCAAGCACAGGATGGAAAAATCCATTGCTAATTATAGATGAACCAGAAATTGGACTACATTCATTGTATATCGATGAACTCATTGAATGTGTACAAAGCAATATTAACAAAAATGTCAATATGATGTTAACTACACATTCGCCACACTTGGTGAGTTCAATCATAAAAAATGAAATATCAATAAGCATTTGGAGGATCTTTTTTGAAAATAATCATTCTAAGTTTGAAAAAATGCAAGACATTATTGAGGAAAAACAAAAATATTTAATAAGTGATATTGAAACAGGATGTTATTTTTCAAATGCGTTACTTTTTGTAGAAGGTAAATCGGAAAAGCAATTGTTTTTTAATAAAAACATAAAGAAATTGTATCCAGATATCAAAAAAATTAATATTGTAAATTATGATTCTGATAATTCAATGCTAGATTTAGTATATCCAGAACATATGAAGTTTAGTGTGCCGTATTTAGTATTGGTCGATATGGATAAAATATTGAAATACAGTTATCGTTCTGGAAAATTTAAATTAAACTCAGATAACTTAGTAAATCCATTGTATAGTACTACAGTTAAAGAAAAACAGAAATATTTGTATTACAAAAAAGATGGGAAAAAAGAAAAAACTTATAATCAAAGATTAAAAATTGAGAAAATGATTAACAAAGCAATTTTTATTCAAACTGCGGATAAACTGTTTATAGATGACTATTTCTTTGAATTAATAATAATTGAGATAAAAAAATATTGTATTCAATATAATGTATTGCCAGTAAGAACAACAATAGAAGGTGTTCTTGTTAATGAAGTAAATGTTGAAATTGCATATGAATGGATTAAAAACAAACTAGAGACAGATTTAAGACAAGAATTAGATAATATCTTAAGTAGGGAGAGTATTAATAATAAAAAATATAGGACAACTATTATTAGGTGTTGTTTAAGTGGAAAGTTAGATGTTTTAAAAAATATAAATGAAAAAGAGGTTCTTGCTGATCAAAACGTAAAATCGTGTATTGTGAATATTAAGGAAAGATATGGGAAAAAAACAGGAGGATGGATTAATGAATTCATTAATTTTTATTTTTCAAAATATATAGATGGCTTAGATAACACAGAGTTAAAGGTAGAAAAATTTGCAAACGATTTCAAAGAATTAAATTTTATTTTACGTAAAAGTTTAAATATGATAAAATAGAGAAGGATGAGTAGTAACTAAAATGTTTGTACATAGTGCAACAGCAATAATGTTGTTATGTTATTGTGACCTTGAGAAGTTGATATAAAATCATAAAAAAAATTTTATAAATCAAAAAAACCAAGGTGTTATTGTGGCAATTAAGTTTCGGCTTTTACATACCCTTAAAAGAAGAGGCCGAAAACGCTACGCGAGATATGAGAAGTACTTATCCAGGCTCCAAATTTGGAGCCTTTTCTATAATAGGAGAAAAAATGAAAATATGGAAAATTGAAAGTGAAGAACAATTTTATGACGTTATAATCAATTGCAAAAAGGAAAGATTAATTGCAATATTGGATAATAAGAAAAAATATTATGGGGAAAAAATATATTTACCTAAAAAAAATGGTTATAGAATTGTTTATCATATTAACAAAAAAAATGATTTGTATAAAATACAAAAGAAATTATTAGAAAATTTTCTGTCTAATATTATGATTTCAGATTGTGCATGTGGTTTTGTAGAGGGGACTAATTATTTTGATTATATGAAACCACATACGGATTTTTATAAGAAAAATTATTATTTAAGACTTGATCTGGAAAATTTTTTTGGAAATGTATCTAAAGATGATGTAAAACAAAGTTTGGGGTATTATGTAAGCAAAGAGGTAGAAAATAGAGATGAAGTATTGGATAAACTTATTGAAATATTGACATATGGTAATGAAATTGCTCAGGGGGCAATAACATCACCAATTGTGAGCAATATTGTATTTAGAAATTTAGATATAAGAATACAAAAATATTGTTTTAAACATGACATTGAATATACTAGATATGCAGATGATCTTTTGTTTTCAGGTCATAGAGATGTTTTGCATAAGAAATCCTTTTGTAAGAACATAGAAAGAATTGTTGGAAGTAAGGGGTTTAGAATTAATTATTCGAAAACTAAAAGATCAAAGTGCTATATATCGTTGAATGGTTTTGTAATAGATGATAGTATACGCTTGTCTAGAAAAAAAATGGAGGAAATTAATAGGATTATATTTTTCCTTAGTAATAAACGAAATTTAAAAAAAATAAAAGAAGGAAATGTAACAGAGCTAAATTTACATATTAAAGAAGAAAAAAAAGTAGATTGTGATAGATTTAATGGAAAATATGAGTTAATTAATTATTTGAATGGATATAGAGCATTTTTAATAAGCGTAGTTTGTAATACAGAAAATAGCAAACATATAAAAAAAATACAGAAAATTATAGCTAGAATAGAGTATATAGTAAAATTAATATCATATTAACAGTTTATCTATGATGTAAATAAACGAATAGGAGGGCAATATGGGTGATATTAATGATTATTTAGTTAATAAAATATTTACAGTTCCTTATATTGATAAGTTAATAGAATCTAAAATTGCTCCAGATTCATTTATCAGGTGCGTAAAAAGATATGAAAAGAAAAATGATATAACATATGGCAAAGCAATTAGTGAAATTTATCATTATCTAGACAAAAACTATAGAAATGAATATTTTTTTAAAAATACAATATTTAATAAATTGTTATTGGATAAACATAATTTGTATTCAACATCAGCACTAACAGAACTTCCAATTGGCGAATCTAAGGTTGATTTAGTTATGATTAATGGAAAAGGTATTGCATATGAAATAAAAACAGATCTAGATAATTTTAACAGATTACCAACACAAATATCCGATTATTATAAACTCTTTTGTTATGTTAATATAGTTGTAGGGGCTAAAAATTATAAAAGAGCGAAAGAATTTTTAATGGATGCACCAGTAGGAATATATGTGCTTTATGATAATGGAAATCTGCTGTGCAGAAAAAGAGCTGTTTATTACAACGAAGGGCTGTCATATGATGCTATTTTTAATGTTTTAAGGAAGAAAGAATTTGAAAGTATAATTTTAAAACATTATGGTAGACTGCCGAATGTTAACAGTTTTAAATATTACAGAGAATGTTTAGCATGGATTAAAAAGATTAATATAAAGACATTTCAAAAAGAGGCGATGGATGTATTAAAAAAGAGGACATTGCTAGTAATTAATGAAGTAGAGAAAAAATTTGAAGATGTAGTTCCTTATGAATTAAGTTTTTACACATATTTTACAAAAAAAAATCGTATTAACTATAATAAAATTTCAGAATTTTGGAATAAAAGAATGGAGGTGTAATTATGTATTATCCATATTTTAGAGGAAGGCAAAATGAACTTTTATGTTTAAGAGAATTGTTGGAAAATGATAAACTTAGTGAAAAAGTAATACCAGTAATAGAACCAGTTCGCTTTAACAGTACATTATTTTCTACGTTATCGAAGTTTATTGAAAAAGATAGAAATATAATAATTATTACAAATCCGGAGGTGGGAAAATTTAATGAAGAATATAATGATAAAATATTACAAATTAAAAAATCAGATGAAAGCAAGCAAGAAAAATTGAGGAATATATTAGAAAATTATAAAAAAATTATAAATGATGATCATATCAAGAGAGGATATATTGTAAAAGAAGATATAATTGAACGAATAAGAAATGGCAAAATAAAATCAGATCTCTCTTATTTTTTTAATAGAGACAAAGGAAATTACAGCTTTTATTTGGAATATGGGGAAGAATTGAAAGCTGAAAAGACATTTATTCCTAAGGATGAAGATTTTAAAGATGAAGTTTATGGGGACACGGTTATATTGGAGGATGTTTATAATAAGGCTCGAAGAAACATTGATTATATTAATAAGCCAGATGAGTTTTTTAGCAAGAATCACTTGATTTATGATAAAAGAGGTTATCAAGGCTTTTCTGACTATTCAGTTGTTGGTGATGTATATGAAGAAACGGGGTTTGCGCCTTTAGCTATAGCTATTCATATTGTGTATTTTGATAAAAAGAAAGTTTTGAGAATACATCATTTTGTATCTGATTCAAATGAAAATATTTCTGACCCAGCAAGAAAATTTGAGGAAGCAATGGAAAAACTAATTAAATGGGATGGACTTGCAAATGTTAAGCAAACAAATGGATTGAGTAATCTTATTTCATATTATAAACAGGGAAGGTTTCCAGGATTAGGAGTAATAAAAAAATATTCATTGATGCATCATATTGAACTAATTGGTGATTTCTTGGAGAAAAAATATGATTTGTTGTGAAAAATGTTTTACAGATATTGTAATAAAGTCTGAAATAATAGGATTAGGAAATAAAGGAAATTGTGAAATTTGTGGTAGTAGAGACGTATATATATATGGTAGTGAATATAATTATGATGACTCAAATATTGAAGAGTGGTTAACAAGTATAGTTAAAATCTATAAAGCACAGGAAAAACTTGATGAAAATTATCCAAAAGAGCATTTGGGAAGTTTAGAAAATAAATTAAAATATGATTGGGATATTTTTGATGTTGATGAAACTAAAATTAGAACCATTATAGGAAGTATAATTAATAACGCCTTGGATATAGATACAGAGTTACTAGAACAAAAAGTTGGTATTCCAGAATTAAATAATACTGATTATATGATGCAAAATTCTATCATGGGTGTGCATAAGTGGGATGATTTTAGAAAATATTTAAGAAGCGAAAATAGATTTCACGGTAAATATATAAGTTTAGATATACTATCAGAAATTTTAAAAGATACTGAAATTATTATACCAGAGGGAACGATTCTTTACAGAGCTAGAAAGTCAAGTAGAAAGGGATTTAAAAGGAAAAGTATGGGAGCTCCACCATCAGAGTTAGCTACGGCGGGTCGTGCAAATTCTAAAGGAATTAGTTTTCTATATTTATGCAGTCAAAAAAATACTACTGTTAAAGAAATTAGAGCAAATATATTTGATTATGTGACAATAGCAAATTTTAGAGTGGACAGAAATATTAAAGTATTAGATATGAGTAGCATCTGTCATAATTCTCCTTTTTTTGTAGAGACTGACAAGGTTAAATATTTAGTTAACGAAAAGCATTTACGAAAAATGCAAGAGGATTTAGCTAAGCCAATAACTAGTGATGATACGGAACTTGATTATTTGCCAACACAATACATTAGTGATTTCGCAAAATATTTAGGATATGATGGTGTTAAATATATGAGTACATTTGATAAAAATGCATATAATTTAGCTCTATTTGATGTTAAATCATGTACATGTACATACAACAGAAATTATTTGATTGGCAATTCAGATTATAAGTTAACAAATGGTCATGGTTAGTGATATATAAGCAGTCGTCAAACAGTCGTCATTTTTCTCTGCAAATAGAAATAATGACAGCACATACAACCAAAATTAGTAGGCTTGCGTGTGAGTGTCGCAGATCATGCATTCTAATTTTTTTTTAACCCCTGATAATTCAGAATATTTATTCATCATTCTAGATAGTGCGTATTTGTCTACCAAAAATAAACGGTCGCTAGGCTTATAACCATATAGTAGTTTAACATATTCTTGCAGGTGTTCTACTACAAACCGTGGTAGTGTAATTTTTCGCCTACTATTTGCCGTTTTTGGTGTCTGTATGATAGTTTTTCCCTTGACTTTTGCAAGGTTCTTATTTACCGTCAAAATTCCCTTTTTTATATTTATATCATTATAGGTTAAGGCTAACAGTTCGCCACACCTTAAGCCAGTAAAAAATAATAACTCAAATATCATTTTATATATTGGTTCGTCCACGCAGGCTATAAATTGTTTGTATTCTTCCAACGTCCAGAAGTCCATACTTGTGCCTTTGTTTTTTCCAATACTTCCAACTCTTGCTACAGGGTTAAATGGCAAATTGTAGTATTTAACAGCAAAATTAAATATAGCCAACAAAATACCATTAAACATATGTATCGCGAATTGGAAAAAGAAGGATTGCCAGTTCCGGAATTCAGGCAACAGGATTTTATGTTTTATGCTACTGTAAAGAATAGAAAACCAGATTTAGAAAATGAAAAAGTGGCTTTTGATACAAAAAAAGCGAACTATGAAGATGAAAAAGCGAACTAAAGAATCAAAAAAAGTGAATCTTGAAAAAATATTATTAGAAACAAAGATTTCAAATATTATGCATAATCATATAATAAATATTTTTGATGAATTGGATTATAATCAGGTGTTTGGCAGAAAAAAAGTGATGGAGATTACTGGTTGTGGAAAAACACAGACATCAGAAATAATGAATGTTATGAAAAATTCTAAGGTGATTATGGAGGTGAAAGGAAAAGGTAGAGGAAAATATATTTTTAAAGTAGAAGAATAGAGAGAAAGTTAAATCTTGTAGTAATGTTTTATGTAATGAGCATATGAAAATTGGAAAATTCTTCTAGACAAAATAAATAATAAATTGTAATATATATTATATGTATTTGATGTATAAGAGAGGATGATGAGGGGATGAGATAAAGATGTTTTCTTATCGGCTAAAATACTAAGGATAGTTTGACATGAATAAAATAAAACGCTAAGAAGAGGCATCTGAATTTACGGTATATACCCCGTATATTCAGGTGCTTTTTATTATATGGAGAAATGGATATGTATATTATTAATCATACTGAAAGAAATAACGATATTGCAACAGAGTATGAAACAAAATCATTGCTGTATTTGTGTGCAGATAGGCAAGATAGTGAAGAAATAGAGATTTTCTTTGTGGATTGTTTTAACGATGTTACAGGTAGTAATGCAACTAATGAAATTTTATGGGATGTACAATCTAAAGGATATAAGTCTATATCACCAAAAAAGATTGGGCAATTTATGATAACTTTATATAACAATTACCTTTCTGATATAGAATTTGCACATTATATTTTATTTGTTAAAGTAATTGATGATAACTATATCATAAATACTAAATTGAAAAACTTTGGATTTGATAATTTTAAACAACCTATTCAAGAGAAAATAAAAAATGGTTTGTTAGAAAAATACAAATCTGAAAGAGGTAATGATATAGACCCAAATAATTTAAGAGATTTTCTTGATAAAGTTCAGATTGTAATTTCAAGTCAAAGTAAAATTGATTATATTAAGAATGTTACAGCATTTAAAAATGATAAATTAAATGATAAATTTTATGAAGAGATTTTTGAAGAGATAAGGGGAGCACAATCGAACTTAAAAATAAAAAATATAGAAGGCAAAGTTATTAATGAAACAGATGATTTGTTAATATTTAAGAAATATCTAAAAAAGAAAGATATCGATTTGATGATAATAAGCAGATTTATAGGAATGGATTTATTTAATTATCAATCTATTAATAAGAATTTTTGGGGAGAAATAAAAAATAAAGATATTGAAGAGGTTGAAGATATTCTTCAGCAGTGTAATTCAGAGTTGTCTAAATTAATTTTTGATAAAACAGGTAGAAAGATTTTCTGGAAATTCTTTGAGAGGATTTTGTCATATAAGGAAGAAATTATAAATGATACGCCAAGAAATGTCTACAATATCATTAAAAAAAATGGAACGAGAGTTCCAAGACTGTTGAGTGAAATAAGTGTAATATATTTGATAGCTTTGATAAAGGGAGGTATCTCGAATGTTGATTAAAAGAGTTGGCATAGGTAATATAGAGGAAGCTTTTATAGAGGATAGATTTGGAAATGGTTTAAATATTATATTTAGTGATGATAATAATAAGGGTAAAACGTTAGTCATGCAAGGAATAATGTATGCATTGGGAAATGAACCTATATTTCCAAAAGGATTTGCATATAAGCAGTATTATTTCGTTTGTGAAATTGAGGTTAATGGAAATATAATGAAAGTTTTGCGTAAAGATAGATTTTTTGTTGTGCTATATTGTGAGGAAATGTATAAATTTGATTTCGTAGCAGAATTTAAATATTTTATCAAAGATAAAGGGATTTTTGATATACCAACTATAAGTAAAAAAGGAATAAATACATTATGTGGTTTGGAACTTTTTTATGAATTGTTTTTTGTGGGACAAGATAAAAGAAATACTTCAAATATCATAAATCGTGGACAGTATAATAAAGAGGATTTTATACAAATGTTGTGCAGTATGAATGGGTATCCTTTTGTTGAAGTAGATGATGTGGCTATTAATAAAAGAATAAAAGAAATAAGAGGAGAAATGCAGACAACTAAAAAGTTACTTTCTCTTTTAAGAGATAATCCAGAGATTTCTAAATATATTAATAAATATGGTGATACAGAAGCTTTTAAAAAATTTAAGGAAGAAGTTCGAAAATTAAATGCAGACATTTCCAGTTATAGGAGAAAAAGACAGTTGGAGACTAATAGAAAATATAAATTAGAGGATTTAATACAAGAATTAAATTCTTTGAATAGAGAAATAGATAATGGAAATGTTGTTTGTGCTAATTGTGGAAGTGAAAAGATAATTTATAAAAATAGAGAATTATCGTTTGAGATTAGTAACAAATATGTAAGAGATAATGTAATAAAAAGCATAGGATATCAAATTTCTCAAAAGGACGATATTATAAATGAGTGTAATAATAATATACATAATATTCAAGATAAACTACAGGGGATTCTTGCTGAAATTCCTGTAGAATTACAGTATGCTGTATTATATAGTGAAACTATAAAAAGAGAAAGAGAATATGACAGTAAGTTAATTCAGTTGAGTGAGGAATTAGATGAGTTAAAGACGAAATTAAAAGAAAATGAACAAGCAGATAATAAATCAAAGACAAAAAGAAAAGAATTAAAAGAAAATATTTTACTCAAAATGAATCAGTTGTGTAAAGAAGTTGATCCTAATGGAATATTACATTTTGAAGAATTGTTTACAAAAAATGGGGAGAATTGTTCTGGTAGTGATGAACAAGAATATTATTATTGTAGATTGTTAGCATTGAATGATTATTTTAGACATGACTATCCGATTCTAATAGATAGTTATAGAGAAGGTGAAATCTCATCGCAAAAGGATGAAATAATGTTACGAAATTTTATTGATAGGAAAAAGCAAATAATAATTACGTCTACTTTGAAAAATGAAGAGTATTCAACTGATAAGTATAATAAGTATGAGGATGAAGCAGTAATACTTGATTATAGTAATAATCAAGCTAGTAAATTATTACAAGAAAATTATCTTGATGAGTTTAAAGAACTAATATCTATATTTAGCATTATACTTAAGTAAATTTGAATTGATTTGTGCATGCAGTTAAAGTTATTAAAAAATGTTTTACAATCCTAAAATCATACTTTATAATACATATAGGTGAACAATCAAACGCATCGCACTGATACACATTGGATACACTTTCGCTGAAGAAAAAAGATTAATACAGAATACTTTGTAAAATAAGTGGATTAAAGAATATAAAACAGAAACCAAAATGTTACTATTTCTTTCCAATGGGACCGTGAAGGTGGTAGAACAGTAGGTTCAGGTAAGGTAGCTACAATTATTGAATAATTTTCGTTTTACTAAGAGAACAATAAATAAGTAAAATAAGTCCATTTGAGTGCTTGCATTCAAATGGACTTTCTTTTGCTTATTTATGGGACGACAGTCCCGACCGAGATGAAGCGTCAGCGAAATCGAGGTGTTCTCGGAGTAGAGCGCGAGCTTATTGATTACGGAGTAATCAATAAGATATGCTTGTGCAAAAATATAAGCATTCCCGAAATTTTCGGGGATGTCTTTTTTTCGTGCTTATGAAGGATTTTTTGTAAAAGTGTCGTCATAAGTGTCGTCAAAATTCATCTAAAAGTAAGAAAGAGGACTTATATAAGGCTCTATGTCAAGAATGGGATGACGCAAGTTTATAAATTGAGATAGACAAATGTTGACAATGGTAACATTCACTTATATATTTATGAATGTCAGAAATATGTTACTGAAGAATTTACCTTATATTTAAAGTCAAAAGAAGCTGAGAAAAAGAGGAATGTATTGGAGAATATTAGGACACTTTCATACGCTTATATTAATTTTTATATTGAACACCCGACATATTATAGTTTTATATATCGCAATACATATATATAAATAGAATTTACAATGGAAAAAAAGGAGGAAAATTATCCTCCATATAATGTTTTTCGTGAGCAGTATGGGCGATTGGCAGAAGAAATTGGAATATCGTTTGAGGAGTCACTTACTAGGTTAATAAGATTATGGGCTTTATTGCATGGACTGACAGCTTCTCTTATTTCTGATAACGTACAATGGAACAATGAGTGGCAATCATGCCTGAAAAAAAAATTTAACTAAAGGAGATTTTGAAATCAAAAAGATTATTTTAACAGGAGACCGTCCGACAGGTCGTCTTCATGTAGGACATTATGTAGGATCTCTT
>ERZ860445.1439-NODE-1439-length-13230-cov-3.677875_pt1 | contig 13230 bp, 14 predicted proteins | sample MGYA00509977_ERZ860445 | MGnify/ENA primary metagenome ERZ860445 (study PRJEB30046, sample SAMN00715233) | human gut metagenome | study: EMG produced TPA metagenomics assembly of the A metagenome-wide association study of gut microbiota in type 2... | reverse complement strand
GTTATATCCATATCATCAAGTTCAATCGTAACATTAATGTAATCATCTGGCTTTTATTTTAGTTTGGACAAAAGAGCCACAGTCTCCACATGCACTGTTCCAGGGAACATATCCACTGCGCATGCTTTTTCAACCTTATACCCCTGTTCCTGAAGCATTTCCAAATCTCTTGCAAGGCTTGTTGGCTTACAACTTATATATACCATTCGGTCAACGCCAAAGTCGATTATCTTCTGCAATGCCTTTGGGTTTATGCCATCACGTGGTGGATCAAGTACGATTAAATCAGGTTTGTCCTGAAGGTCATCAATTACCTTTAAAACGTCACCGGCTATAAACTCGCAATTGTCAAGGTTGTTTAAGCTTGCATTAACTTTTGCAGCTTCAACAGCTTCCTCTATAATTTCAACCCCAACTACTTTTTTTGCAACAGGCGCAAGAATCTGGGCGATTGTGCCTGTTCCGCTGTATAGGTCAAATATCAACTTGTCCTTTGTTTCTCCGATATATTCTCTTGCTTTTGAATACAAAACTTCCGCTCCAAGTGAATTAGTCTGGAAAAATGAAAATACTGAAATCTTGAACTTTAAGCCTAAAAGTTCTTCGTAAACATATTCCTGTCCGTAGAGAACTCTTGTCTCATCGCTTTGCACAACATCTGCCAAGCCATCATTAATAATATGAATAACTCCGCACAGCTTAGCTGACAAATCAAGTGCCTTTATTTCTTCCACTAACCCCATAAAGTCAGCTTTTTTCTCCATTTCTGCATCTGATGTTGTAACAAGGGCAACCAAAAGTTCTTTTGTCTTAGTTGTTCTTCTGACTAACAAGTGTCTTACATAACCTTCGTGACGTAATTTATGATAAAAAGGTAACTCTTTTTTTGCACAGAAATCCAAAACACATCTTAAAATAATATTGTAATCCCTGTCTACAATCTTACAGTTATCTACCGTTACAATATCATGAAAACTATTCTTTTTATGCATTCCCAGTGCCAAAGGTCCATCCTTAAACTCGTCACCAAAAGAAAATTCCATCTTATTTCTGTAGCCCCACTGCACAGGACTGCCAAGTATTCCCTCAAACTGGTAGTCTCCTTTGATTGCATTGTCAAGAATCCCCTTAACCATGTCTTCCTTAAGTTTCAACTGATTCTCATAACTCATTGTCTGGTAAGAACAACCGCCACAGTCACCGAAATGTGGGCAATTAGGTTCAACATCTTCCATTGGTGATTTTTCAATTACTTCCTTTAATCTTCCCTGGGCCTTTCCGGAACGCTTCTTTGAAACAACAAACTTAACCTTCTGACCCGGCAATGTGCCTTTTACTGATGCTATTCCGTCTTCACCACAATCCACTTCCCCTTTATTAGGAAAAGTAACCTTTGTAACTACTCCTGTATATTCAACACCTTTTTTCATCTTTGCTCCTTTTTTACATGCTTCTTTATATATAAATGTTAATAATAAACCTTAATTAAAAAATTTCATATACTCTAAAAACAACTTTGACCCAAACAAAGCAGTCGCCGGATTCTACCAACTACTACTCAGCTTGGGCCACTTTTTGTTGTTTGCTTTTTAATTTTTATTCTTCTTCAAAATCGTCTTCATCTTCGTCTTCAAAGAGATCTTCGAAATCATCTTCAAAGTCATCATAATAATCTCTGTTAACGAATCTGTAGATTGCATATGCGGCACCTGCTACTGCTGCTACTGCTGCAATTACTGCCAAAACGATTGCAACAATCTTCTTTGTTTCTTTCTTCTCATCGTCTTTTGTTAAGATTTTTCCAATCTTTACGCCCTTAATTAAATCGTCCATTTCTGTCACCTCGTTTTCTATCTGATTGATAATAGATTCAAAATTTATACTTATTGGTATTATACCAAAAATCAAATACATTTACTACAGTTTTTTAAGTTTTGCAAAAGATGCCATCATAACTTTTTGACCTGCTGTGTCAAACTCAACTGTTACCTGATAATCTCTTGGTCCGTCCTCCACGCCAAGCACTGTTCCGTCGCCGAATTTTGTATGATGAACTCTGTCGCCAACGCCATAATCAATGTCTGCCTTTGTTACAACAAACTGCTTTCCAAAGCCCGGCTTAGTTGACGGATTGCCATATGCAGGCTTCTTTGCCATTGTTCTATAAGCGTTTTTGTGTTCATTTGCAGCAAAATTTCTTGAACCGCCGTAAGATGAACCCATATAGCCTGAGCCACCATGATTTAAGGAGCCTTCATAGCCGCCGAAACCACTAAAAGATGGTTTCTTCTCAAAACCTGCTGCAACTCTATCCGTTACATTTTTGCTGTTTACAAGGCTCATTGGAATCTCTTTTACAAATCTTGAAATAATATTGTACTGAGTCTCCCCTCTTACCATTCTACGCTTTGCATAGCTTATTGTTAGATGCTTCATTGCTCTTGTTATTGCAACATAGCAGAGTCTTCTTTCCTCTTCCAGTTCTTCCGGATCATCTGACATAATGCTCATATATCCCGGGAATAATCCGTCTTCCATTCCGCAAAGAAAAACATTAGGAAATTCAAGTCCCTTTGCACTGTGAACTGTCATTAAAACAACATAACTGCTGTCTTCATCTAAGTTATCAATTTCTGAAACCAAAGCAACTTCTTCCAAAAATTCTGCAAGACTTGGATTGTCTGTATTCTCCTCGTATTCAGTTACCTTTGTTATTAATTCATCAATATTTTCGATTCTGCCATTGGCTTCATCTGTGTTTTCTGCTGCAAGTTCTGCCACATATCCTGTCTCGTTTAACACTTCGTTAACTAACTCTTTCAAAGACATACTCTGTTGCTGGTCTTTGAAATTCTCAATTAAATCAGTGAATTTTCTTACCTTTGTTGCTGCTCTTTCAAGCCCCGGAATATTTTCAACTTCAAGCAATGACTCATACAAATTAAAACCGTAAGCTCTTGCGAAATCCTTAGCCTTAGTAACTGTAGTCGAACCAATGCCTCTCTTTGGCACGTTTATAATTCTTTCTACAGCTATGTCATCTGTTGCATTGCAGATAATTCTAAGGTATGCCAAAACGTCTTTGATTTCTTTTCTCTGATAGAAGTTCTGTCCGCCAATGATTTTGTAAGGAATATTTCTAAGCAATAATTTTTCTTCCAATGCCCTGGATTGGGCATTTGTTCTGTACAAAATCGCGTAATCACTATAATCTGCCCTTCCAAAATCCACATTTTCCTTAATTGTTGAGGCTACCATATCTGCCTCTGCGTAAGCGTCTTCAGCCTGATACAAATCTATTTTTTCACCCTGTTCATTGTCACTCCAAAGTGTCTTGTCTTTTCTACCTTTATTGTTGTGAATAACTTCATTTGCCGCATCAAGAATAGTCTTTGTTGAACGGTAATTCTGCTCCAGCTTAACTACCCTTGCATTGTTAAAGTTTTTCTCAAACTGAAGAATATTGGAAATATCCGCACCTCTAAATTTGTAAATTGACTGGTCATCATCACCTACTACGCAAAGGTTCTGATACTTAGAAGCCAGCAGTTTAATAAAAGCAAACTGAGCCCCGTTAGTATCCTGATACTCATCAACCATAATATACTTTAATCTTTCCTGATAGCTTTCCAAGACTTCCGGACACTGTTTAAAAAGCTGAACCGTCTTCATTATAAGGTCATCAAAATCCAACGCGTTATTCTTCTTCAAAGCTTCCTGATAATTGTTGTATATTTTTGAAATATTAAGCAGTTTAAAATCTGACTGTGCCATCTGGGCAACCTCGCCTGTTGTTACAAGCTTGTTTTTGAAATCAGATATTTTTCCAAGAACTGCGTTCTCCTTATACATCTTTGGATCAAGATTAAGATTCTTGATTACGTCCTTTAAAAGTTTCTTCTGGTCTTCTGTATCGTAAATAGTAAAATCGTTACTATATCCTATTCTGTCAATATATCGTCTTAAAATTCTTACGCAGGCTGAGTGAAAAGTACTTACCCAAACCTGTTCCGCACCAAAACCTACAATCTTATTTACACGCTCACGCATTTCACCTGCCGCTTTGTTTGTAAAAGTTATTGCCATAATATTGTATGGCTGAACGTGTTTTTCTTCTATCAAATATGCAATTCTATGAGTCAGCACCCTGGTCTTTCCGGAACCTGCACCTGCCAATATAAGCAATGGTCCTTCCGTATGATAAACTGCCAACTGCTGCATATCATTTAATGTTTCGTATATATTATTCATAAATTCCATCCTTACCGGTAATTATAATTGTTTAATTTGTTATTATGATTACGTTGATTGTAACCTGTTTCCAATTTTCATAATCATTTACACTGCTAAAATATTTTAACATATTCCATTCTAAGAATAAAGACACCTTTAATTTTGTTTTTTATTATATTTGCTTGTTTCAATTTTATATTCCAATTCCCATATTCCATGATTTTATATAGATTTTTTTATTAATATTTTATCTTGTGGTTTTTATTACTACGTGTTATCCTTGTAGTATCAGATAATAAATTATTTATGGAGTAAGACAATGCAATCAGAAGATTTAATTAACCAGGTTTTAGAAGAAATAGAATCATTTAACATTGATGATATTCCTAACATAGATTTATATATGGATCAGGTAACAACATATCTTAATGGAAAATTCAACACATCCAAAAGACATGATGATGACAAGCTTTTAACAAAAACAATGATTAACAACTACGCCAAAAGCCGCCTGTTGCCTCCTCCTGAAAAAAAGAAGTATTCAAAAGATCACATGATTATCTTAATCTTAATCTTTTTCTTTAAGAATGTTATATCTATAAACGATATCCAGACTATTGTAACTCCACTTCTAAAGGATTATTACAATAATGATGACATTCCTAATTCATTAGAAGATGTAACTAACGCTTTCTTAAATCACGTTCAGAAAAGCGACCTTATTGAGCCTTTGATTAAAGAATTTAAAAATTCTCAGAACATTTTTGGCGACTTAGAAAGCTCTGATCGTGAATCAATTGAAACAATCGGGCTAATTGCAACATTAAGCTACGATATGTATATTAGAAAAAGACTTATTGAGAAGCTTATTGATTCTTTGCCTAGTTCAAAGGAGGATACTGGCAAAGATAAGAAATAAATTGTAGTGTTCCACGCACTTTTTCTGCACCGTACCCAGATATATTCAAATCTTATATTTTCTGGGTACGATTTTATTTTATGTAAACTGATTATATCACTTATTCTTGCTTTAAATACGTTTTTGTCACATATTGATCTTTATTCTATGTATTATATTAACCAATATGTCACTTATACTATATTTTCTTCAATATTTGTACCCCGAAAATTACACTTCCTTTAATTTTCGGGGTACACTCTATTAAAATTATAATTTTCTCCGTGTTATGTTAACCAAACATATTCAGAATATTCAAATTAACTGTATGTATTTCAAAAAAATAAATCATACGCAGTTAACATGCTACTTATAACAAAATGTTGTGGTTATTTCATAATCCGCTATTCCGATTTCCTGTAGATTAGTAAACACTTCACATTCTATCTTATATGTTAATCCTTCAATCATATTATAATTAGTAAGACTTACTCCTATTCGCACTTTACTTCCTGGTGCTAAACTTATCGGTGGTCTCCTAGAATTAAGAATTTCTTTTTTGCTTACATACTCTTTCTTCTCACCATTCTTGACAATTAAATAGTATGGATATGCCACAAAAATACATTGGTCTGACTTATTATTTAATTCAAGCTTTACATAATCTTTATTACCTTCTACAACCTTGACTGTAACATTCTTATTAGTAGCTTTTTTTAATTTCTTTTTCACCTGCACATTTATAGTCTTTCTCTTACCATATTGATCCTTTAATGTTATCTTTGCCTTGCCAATCTTTTTAGCTTTAACTAATCCTTTTTTATTAACAGTTGCTACTTTCTTATTAGTGCTTTTCCATTTTATTTTTTTCATTGACAAATTGCATAATTTTGCACTTTTACCCTTTTCAATAACAACAGTTTTAAATCGGTTTGTATCAATTTTTACGGTTTCTGCATTAACAATATTTCCCTGACTGCAAATAAATAACATAATCACCATTACTATCACAACGCTTATTTTTGTGTTCATACTCCCTCCTAATAAAAAGCATATCTCCAGTTATTATAAATATCTCCATTTCCTGGATTATAATAAAATTTATATCCCGTATTTCCATTTAATTCTGAAGGAAAAATATGATTGACTACATATACATTTTCTCCATTCATTGGCATATTAGGATCCATATAAACATAATAATATCGCTGCAAGTCTGTTCTATAATAGCATCCACACAAAGCTACTGCATGAGCATAATTTTTTGCACTGTTTTCTTCATTATGTAAGAAACTACAAAAAACCGGTTTATGGCTTTCCATTAAATACAAAACATCTGTAAAAGATAATTTATGTTCAACATATTTCATAGATATTGCATAATACTCCCACATTCTCTTTTCCCACTGAATATTTCCAACTGAATCCGCATTGTATTTTTTCTTTAAATCATAATACACTTTCCTTGCATTACATTTAACCGTTCCGCCACGTTTATAATTAATAATGCTAGCCCCTGTTGCCGCCCAACATATTCCCTGATTGTTAATTTCTCCATTAGCAATCAAATCTAATTTTGTCGTGTATAACATTAACGTATTTTTTGTATTCTTTATAGTTTCATACTTTTTCTTATGCGTTCCTATATATGAAAAATCTGTTGTATATTCACTATCATTTATACTTGCTGTCTCTATTTCATATTCATCTGAATTTAATTTTACATTTTTTGATATATCTGAAAACTTTCGTTTTTTTAATTTTCTATCTGAATTATTCTTTCTTATTGTTTTTCCTGCATTTTCACCTGTTACTACTTTCGTTTCTTTTTTGCTATGTAAACTTAATCCATTGCCATTTGATTCAACGCTAATTCTCTCTTCTCCTATATCATTAAAAAAATTTTCACTATATAAAAATGACGTTAATTTTTTTCCTTCGTATTCTGTAACATTTATTGCTCCTATCTCTTCATCTGCTACTTTCACAAAAAATATAGAACTTTTGTTTTTTGAATTTTCCACATTAAAAGACTGACTTATTTCTACTTTATCATTCTTTTGACAGTCCACTCCTGATAAATAACCTCCTAACTCCTCAATCGCAACACTTTTATCATTCTTCTGAACTTGTCCAGCATTTACGTTTTTCATATTTGCCATTAGCAAAACGCTTAATATAGCAAACATAATAAATTTTTTCTTACTTTTTTTCATATCTTTCCTCCTACTCTCTTTCTTTTCCATATTGGATTTCTCATTTTCATTATAGCATACTTAATTTTTAAAAAAGTGGAATATTCTCTTATTTAGTGGAATATTATTGAAATTTTGCCTAAAGAAAAAGGTACGAAATCTCTATCTCGTACCTTTACTTTTTATTCATCTTTCTTTAATACTCTTTCAAGTACCATATCATACCCGTCATTTCCATAATTAAGTGAACGGTTGACTCTGCTTATTGTCGCTGTTGATGCACCTGTGGCATTAGATATGTCAAGATAAGTCTTTCCTTCTCTTAACATTTTGGCTACTTCATATCTCTGTGAAATAGAAAGCAACTCGTTTACTGTACAAACATCTTCAAAAAATGTATAGCACTCTTCCTTATTCTCTAATGTTAATATTGCATCAAAAAGATGATCAACTTCTGTATTTCTAATTTTTTTACTCATTTCAACCTCCTGAGAGATACCTTTACTTACTTTAAGATTTTATCACTCTAAAGTTTGAAAGTCTAGTATTTTTTTCTTAATGTTTTTAATTCTTCAACACTAAACTTGTATGTTGTGTTACAGAAATCACATTTTACTTCGATTGCCTTGCCATCATTAATTATTTCGTCTAATTCTTTGTTGCTTAATCCTGCAAGTGCCTTTACAATTTTTTCCTTGCTACATGTACACTTAAACTGTGTATCGATTTTGTCTGTAAACTCAACATCCATGTCGCCCATTACTTCTTTAAGAATATCTTCAGGTGTCATACCTTTTTCAAGCATATCTGTAACTGATGTAATTTTGCTGATTCTATCCTCTAATGCCTGAATTGTTTCTTCGTCTGCAAAAGGCATTAACTGTACTATAAATCCGCCTGCCTGTTTTACTGTATTGTCTTTTGACATAAGAACCCCAAGGCCTACTGCTGAAGGAACCTGCTCTGATGTTGCAAAATAATAAGTCAAATCTTCTGCAACTTCACTTGTTCCAAGTGGAACCTGACTTGAATAAGGCTCTTTAAGTCCCATATCCTTAATAACTGTTAATGTTCCGTAACCGATTGCCGCGCCTACATCTAACTTGCCTGCATAGTTGGCAGGAATTAGCACGTTAGGATTTCCAACATATCCCTTTACGTTTCCGTGTGAATCTGCTGTAACTGTTACTCCGTTAATAGGTCCGTCCCCCTTCATCATAATTGTCAAAATATCCTTGTCGCCCTTCATCATAACGCCCATCATTGCTCCACCTGTAAGCAAACGACCTAAAGCTGCTGTTGCTACAGGACTTGTATTATGATGCTGTCTTGCTGTTTCAACCATCTCTCTTGATGTAATTGCAAATGCTCTAATCTGACTATTTGCTGCTGTTGCTCTTACTATATAGTCCACTTATTTTTTCCTCCTGATTTTTAATCTATATCTTTTTCAGTTTTTATTTCGAAACTTGATTTTTCTGACATTCTCTTGCCACAACATATATTCTTTCGCTTTCGCTATTAGGTTCATTTCTTGTAAATGCATCATAAACAGTTACGAACTCAAGTCCTGCAAGATTCAAAGCTTCTTTGATTTCTTCAACTGTATAAGCTCTCTGATAATGCTCCTCACTAAATTTATCATATCTATTGTCATCACCTTTAACAAAAATAGAAAGCATATATTCATTTATACAATCTTCCTCATCAAAATAATTATCCCAAATAAAACTGCAGTCTTCTCTGTCCTCGGCAATTACTGATTCGCCAATACTTCTGTATAACTCTATTGTTTTTAAATCAAAAACAAAAATTCCACCTGGATCAAGATAATTGTTAACCAACTTAAAAGTTGTAACTAAATCTTCGAATTCCGTAATATAATTAATGGAATCACAAAGGCTTACTACTGCCGCCACCGTTCCATACAAATCTAGTTCACGCATATCCTGGCACAAATACAATATACCGTCGTTTTTTCTTTTTTCAATTGCCATATTAAGCATTTCCTGGGAGTAATCCACGCCAATCATATCGTAGCCCTTGTCTGCCAACAGTTCCGTAATATTGCCCGTTCCACAGCCCAAATCCAAAACAATGCCATCATTAACACCGTATTCTTTTAAAATGCTAACCAAATATTCGCACCATTTATCATATTCAATATTGTCCATAAACTTATCATAAACCTGTGCAAAACCCGTATATGCTTCCATAGTATTCCTCCATAATCCTTACCATTCTATCAGCAAAACTTTATAAACGCAACCATTAGACTTGCCAAAAATCTCACACTACATTATACTGACTATGACAATTTTAAATATGTTAAAATTATAAAATAAAAAACAGGTATGAAAGGTAAATATAACAGGTAACTTTTTATGATAAATATTACTGGTGAAATCCGTAATTTATCCGCCAAAAGGCTAATCATTCCAACGATAACTTTTATTCTTATGATTTTATCGTTAATGATTTTTCCTTTTTTTAAAGTGTTTAATCCCGAACCCATATCAAATATATATAATGTAAGACTTTCTGACAAATACGTAAAAGTAACTGCCAAAACCCTACATTACTCAGGTTACAATCTTATAAAATTTGGCAATAAGAAATACGGATATTATTATGCACTAAATGACAATCAATGTGTTTTTGTGATTCTTCCTGTAGGTAGCACACCTAAAAAAACATTAACAAATTACAGTTTTAAGGGAAAAGTTATAAAGCCCAACAGTTCTTACAAGGAGATGCTTGATGCATTCTCAAAAGACTTAAACTGGGATTCTCAATCCCTTTCAAAAATCACAGGTGAGTGTTTAATTAGCAATGCTAATTACCACCCTATTAAATATATGATTTTTATGTGGTTTGTTATAGTTATTATGCTGATTTCATTAAAGAATATAGTCGAAGCAATTATGGGAATAGTTAATCCATATCTTTACCCTGTTTGCACTTTTTTAAACAAACAGCTTGGAAAAGAATATATTGACGATGCCGAGTCAGAACTTAGTTTTGGTAATTACATACAGATTAACTCGATTTATATAACTGAAAACTATTGCATAGACCTTGGAAAAAACAAGATTTCCATACTTCCACTTAATGATATTGTGTGGTGCTACCGACTTGGAAATATTTCGCTTAATCCTAAAAGCGAAGAACCAACTTTTTCACTTCACTTTACATTAATAGATGGCTCCACAATTCTTTTTAAGAAAAAAACAAGCGACGAGGCTTTGGAGGCAATTAATGCCATCCGTGCAACAGAATACAATATTATAATCGGCCATTCGGAATCAAAGAAAAAAGCTGCAAAGGCAGTTATAAATAGTTATAAACAGAAATAAATAACAGCACCTTAGTGACATTTTGCCATTAAGATGCTGTTGTTTTTGATTTTCTTTATAAAATATCAATTAATAATTTCAAAAAAAATAGGCTGATGCAACAGCCTATTTTTTTTGTGAAAACTATCTTCCACAGCAATATTTATATTTCTTTCCTGAACCACATGGGCAAGGATCGTTTCTTCCAACTTTCTTTTCCTTTATAACGGTTCCTGAAAGTTTCTGTTCTTTGTAAAGTTCCTTTCTTCTTTCAGGTGTTAAAAGATTGTCCCATTCTTCTAAGTTATAAAGCCAGTCTGCCTTAGCATCAACCATGTTCTTGTATAACTTTTCAGGATCGTATTCTAAGCTAACTTCTGTTGTATCTTCTAATTCTTCAATTGGATTCTCAACCTTTAAGCTTTCGTTGATTCCATCAGGGAAACCTACCATTGTAAGAACTTCCATATTGTATTTCTTTGCAAGTTCTTCAACTGTTCCCTTTACTACTACGTCAGGATGTCCAAGAATATCTTTGTATACTTCCTTCTCCTGTACGAAATAAGCACCCCAGAACTGATTGTACTGTTCCTGTGTCTGTTCCTGATTATAAGCGATTTCACGCCATGTCTTTAATAAATAATCGTTTGCCATTTTTTCCTCCAAATGTATTAATATGCTAAGCACCTGTTCTTACCTAACATTATATTTTTCTTCTCTCAGATATTATACAAATAGTAAACAATAATTGCAATAAAATATTATTTCTACTATACTAAAAAGAGTTCAGAAAATAAGCTTTTTTAGCTTTATCGTTGCATTTTTGTGACAGAATGGAGTTTTTATGGAAAAATTAAAACGTATCCTTGCCATATTGGCAATAATTTCACTTGTATTTTGTGCTTTACTTACATTGGTTCTTGCACTTCTTACAAACTTTGGAGTTGGAGATTTTACTAATGCTTGGAGAGCAAGTGCATGGTCAATGATAATATTGCCGGTGCTTTTTTATGTAATGATATGGATTTGCAAGTTGTTGAAGAAACAATAGAAAAGACCTTAGCATTTAAACTAAAAGTTTAAATGCTAAGGTCTTTTTTATAATCCTGCAAATTTTTCATTTTTTTCATAAACTGACCAACGGCATCAAGTCGTGTACTCATAGACCTGACGGTCTATGACCTCACTGGCTTTCGCCTTGTTTCCCTCTACTATACAGATAGGCATCGAGCCGTGTACTCATAGACCTTCGGTCTATGACCTCACTGGCTTTCGCCTTGTGTGCTACTACTTATACAGATAGGCATTGAGCCTCTGTACTCATAGACCTTCGGTCTATTTCGTCAGTGGCTTTCGCCACATCAAATAAAAAAAACACGGTTGAAAAATTGTGCAAGCACATTTTCAACCGTGTTTTTTCATTTGACAGAGGCTCAATGCCTATCTGTATATGATTTCATGTCTTCCTGGTCCGTTACTTACCATTGTTACTGGTACGCCAAGTTCTTTTTCGATGAATTCGATGTATTTACGGCAGTTTTCAGGAAGTTTGTCGTATTCTTTGATTCCACGTATTTCTTCTTTCCATCCTGGAAGTACTTCGTATACTGGTTTTGCTTTTTTGAGTTTTGCTGTTACTGGGAAGTCTTTTACTACTTCGCCATCTATTTCGTATCCTACACATACTGGAATTTCATCTAAGTATCCAAGTACGTCTAATACTGTAAGTGCTACTTCTGTAGCTCCCTGCATTCTTACTCCATAACGTGAAGCTACGCAGTCGAACCATCCCATTCTACGAGGACGTCCTGTTGTTGCGCCAAATTCTCCGCCGTCACCGCCACGTCTTCTCAGTTCATCTGCTTCATCGCCAAAGATTTCAGAAACAAATGCACCTGCTCCTACTGCACTGGAGTATGCCTTGCATACAGTAACAATCTGTTTGATCTCATATGGTGGAAGACCTGCTCCTACTGCACCATATCCTGCCAGGGTAGAGGAAGATGTAACCATCGGATAAATTCCATGATCCGGGTCTTTCAGAGAACCAAGCTGTCCCTCAAGAAGAACTTCTTTACCTTCTTTTAATGCGTTCCACAGATACAGGGATACGTCACATACATATGGTTCAACCATTTTCTTATATTCCATAAGTTCAGCAAATAATTCATCCACATTAAGAAGCGGTTTGTGATATAAATGTTCAAGAAGAACATTCTTTGTCGCACATACACTTGCAAGTTTTTCTTTCAGATGTTCTTCATCAAAAAGTTCACTTACCTGGAAACCAATCTTTGCATATTTGTCTGAGTAGAACGGAGCAATACCTGACTTTGTAGATCCGAAAGATTTGCCGCCCAGACGTTCTTCCTCATACTGGTCAAAAAGAATATGGTATGGCATAACCATCTGTGCTCTCTCGGAGATAAGGATCTTCGGAGCCGGAACACCTCTGCTTACCACTTCATTGTACTCTTTATAACACCCAGCGGATATTGCATGGTGACACAGTGTAGGGAACCGTGCTGTTTAATCAGGGCACGGCAGTCTATTCCAATTATTTGATGGT